>Ga0116193_1002261_pt1 | contig 14813 bp, 12 predicted proteins | sample AD_UKC115_MetaG_FD_89892 | JGI IMG/M metagenome (GOLD analysis project Ga0116193, IMG submission 89892) | Active sludge microbial communities of municipal wastewater-treating anaerobic digesters from Hong Kong - AD_UKC115_MetaG | ecosystem: Engineered > Bioreactor > Anaerobic > Digestate... | reverse complement strand
GTGCTCACGTTGATCACTCCTGCTCCCCCGTGCTGAAAAATTCAGCACGATAGAGCGGCAACGTGGCTCAGATTTCAACGTGAACGCGTCCCGAAATGGCCCAGATTTGGAAATGAATCAACAGGGTGTCGGGGTTGGCCTTCTCAATCTCGCGCATCGCGCGCTGAAGGGCCGTCCCGACATTGCTGGCCTTGGTGCGAACGTCGTTCCAGTGACAGTCTTCCGGGATCTGGAAGCGGTGCGACTCCGGAAACCAGGCCAGTTGCTCGTCGCCGGTCTCATCAACGATCTCCTGGTACTCCTCGTCCCAGACATCGCAGATGCGCTTGAAGAACAGCAGCGGAAAGATGTAGGTCTTGAAGTCAGCCGCATCCACCGGGCCGCGTAGGATGTTGGCGGATTCCCAGAGGTGGCCTTCGAGTTGGCTGAGGGTGATTTGTTGGTCGCTCAAACGAATGGCCCTTCTATATCAATGCCGTCGCACTGCGGCTTGTCTTCTTGTTTGGTCTTCATCGGTTACTCGAACAGCCGCTTTTGCTTGACGATGTAGCCCGCAGGTTTCTTCTGTTTTTCTAGTACGCCTTCGTCAACCAGGCGCTGCAACCACGCCTTGGCCTGTGCATTGGAAACGTCCAGCGCCGCTGCTACTTCGGCGTCCTTCATCGGCGCACTCAAGAGTTGCTGAATCGCAGCGCGCACGGCAGCGAAGAGCGCTTCGGCAGGGGTCGATTCCGGCTGCGGAGATTCCTTGGCCTCGTCTATAGGCGCCACGGCCTCTGGCGTGACTGGCGGCGATTCTTCCAATGCCTCAGCGGGTGGCTGCGCATCGGAAACAACGTCGACCGGTGCCGATGGCTCACTCGCGGCCTGGGGCGCTGGCGCGGTGTCGGGTGGCACGGGCGCCGTTGGCTTGGCGTCAGCCGATGTTGGCTCTTCGTTTGAAAACAGCGTAAAACCAACCTGTGGGGATGCCGTCGGCATGGGCATTGCCACGTTGAACACGTCCTCGAACGAATCCACGTCTTGCGGGTTCGGCCAGGGAAGTGCGCCTTTCTTTCGCAAACCATCTAATCCGGCTGAAGACTCGCCCGTCGATCGAATGAAGACCGGGACGAACTTGAGTTTGTCGAGCTGCTCGACAGCGCCCGCCCAAGTGCCACCTTTGTTGAGGTCGGAACTGACCACCAGTGAGGTGTCTGCCAGCGCATAGATCAGCTTGTTCCGCTGCATGGCGTTGCCGACATTGAACCCGGCACTCGGGTCGTAGGGCGAAATCAGGACCAGTTGCCCATCGAGCAGCAGGTTGCGGTGCTCGCGGTTCATGGTGGTCTTTTCCAGACTGTCCGCCAGAACGCCACAAACTTTTCCACCTCCCTCAAGCGCACCTCGCATGGCGGCCTGATCGATGCCCTTGGCGCCACCGGAGACAAGCGTTCTGCCTGCCCGAGCAGCGAGCCGGCCAACTGCCATGGTGTAGTCGATGAGGGCGTCGTCCACATGCCGCGATCCGACGACGGCAAGCCCACCGGTTTCGAGCAAAGCCATGTCGCCACAGCCGTAGAGCACTGCCGGCGCATCTTCGCGCAGGCGGGTCTTCAGACGACGCGGATACTCGGCATCGGCGCGGCTGACCACCCAAATGGCGCGCGCTTGCCAGCGCTCGATCACTTGGCTCAGCAGGAATCCGCGCCCCAGCAATTTCTGCAGGCGGCCCTCGTCAATCACCGGCTGGCACGCGCGCAAGATCTCAGCTGCGTCCGGTGAGAGGAGATCCGCAGGCTGACGCTGGATCTCGCGCAAATGACGCGCGAGACGTTTGTATTCACCTGGCGAGAGCAGATCCGATGACGCAGTGCCTCGTCCAGCAATGAGCGGCGCCGTCAGCAGCAGGATCGCCTGTGTATTGGGTGAGAGGACTGGCGTCATTCGTCGTGCCCCGTCTGTGAAAGGGCCATCGGCCAAACTGCACCACTACCGCTTTTGCGCAGCAGCCATGCAGCCACCGTCAGGGTCCAGCGCGAGTCGACCATGTCATCCACCAGGAGGACCGGGCCGGGAGGAATGGGCTGGCCGTTGAGTGCGAGCGAACCATCAATGTTGCGCGCCTGTTGTGTACTGTTTGCCATCGTTTTCTGTTCGGGCCTTGCGTCTGTTTTTGCGATGACCATATGAAACGGCAGACCCAGCGCAGCAGCCAAGCGTTGCGCGAAATTCGGCACCAATGCGGGATGCCGAAGCGAAGGAACGCAGGTCACCCAGGTCGGGCTCGGCTGCGGATTCCACTCTTGAATCATCTTCACGCACGCAGCAACGAGGTCATCGGAAAAGTGGCCGTCGTGGTACTTACCCTGTCGAACCAAGCCGCCCCAACCGGCATCACCCCAGACGCAGAGGGCTTTGCCTGGCTGCGCTTGATAGGGAATGGTGGATGCGGTGTGAATTCCGTACTGCGGCATTCCCCCCACGGGCCATTTTTTGCGAGGCTCGATGGGCAGACTTGTGCGACAAAGAAATTCCTCGGCTTCCCGAACCAGCAACTGATCTACTTCTTCTGACAGCGGCGGCAACGACGGTGGGCTGACGGTGCTTGAATCGCCGTCAAGCGCATCAATCAGAAAGCCCATGTGCTGCCCGAAAGGCCGAGAGACGTATTCCTGCATTTGCTGGAGCTCGGAACGCCTCAATTTGGTGAGCCGGTCTGCTCGCGCCCAGAATTCGTCTCCTAGCTCGGCTGCAGTAAGCTGCCACTTCGTACCTTGCTTGGCGATCGGCGCTGGAGATTCGAGAGACAGTGCCGTGATAGTCTTCTCGATGCGACCTTTGCTCATGTTCACGCAGGTCATGAGGTCAGGTATTGAAAGTCCTTCCGGTGCCTCATTAAGAGCCCCCAGGACATCGTCTACCTCTTGGCGAGTTGGGAACGCGCTACGGATAAACCAGTCGGTAATTCCTTCTTCTTCATCTCCGCTCAAGAGCACGCCATATGCAGATTCCAGCGCTCTTCCTGCGCGCCCTACTTGCTGGTAATAGGCGACAACTGAGCCTGGCATCTGAAAATGGATAACGAATGCCAGATCAGGCTTGTCGTAGCCCATACCCAATGCGGTGGTCGCTACAAGTGCCTTAACCTTGTTCTCCTGCAGAGCCTGCTCTAGCTCCTCACGCCGATCACCTGTCTTACCTGTATAGGCCTCTACAGCAAAGCCCTGGGCCTTGAGCCAATCCGCCAGTTGATTGGCATCTCGGATAGTGAGTGTGTAAATGATGCCGTGCCCTGGAAGTGAACTGAGTTGCTGCGCGATCCATGCCAGACGGACAGCCTGACTGGGCAAACGCATCGTCTGCAGCGTCAGAGAACTTCGATTCAGGTCACCGCGCAGCACCTTCATGTTGGGGCCGAGCACGGCCACAAGGTCTTCCATAACGCGATCGTTTGCTGTTGCCGTTGTGGCCAGCAGCCGCAGATTGGCTGGAAGCGTTCTGGCGATACGTTCCAGCAGTCGGTAGTGAGGACGGAAGTCGTGACCCCAATCGGAAATGCAATGGGCCTCATCGATAACCATCAGCGAAATCTGCCCTGCGATACCAGCTAGAACCTCTGTGTTAAACCAGTCGTTACCCAGCTTTTCTGGCGCTATCAGCAGAATGTCCACTTCGTTTCGACGCAGCTTGGCTTCAACCGATTTCCATTCATCCTGGTTATCGGAGTTGATGGTGGCGGCGCGAACCCCCATCCGTTCTGCCGCTGCGATCTGGTTTCGCATCAGCGCCAGCAGCGGCGAGATCAATAACGCCGGGCCGGCTCCAGCTTCCCGCAGCAACTTGGTCGCGATGAAGTAGACAAAGCTCTTACCCCACCCGGTCTTCTGCACGACCAGCAAGCGGCCTTTGCCTTCGACGATATGACGAATGGCATCTTCTTGGCCGTCGCGGAAAGTGGCATCGGCGCGTCCGGAGCCGATGCGAAGAAGTTCCAGCGCGCGTTTTGGATCGTAGGCCACGTTATTGCTCTCCCTTGTTTTGGTCGGGCGAGCGGTAACCCGGCGCCAACACAGCGTTCTTGACGCCGTACAGCGCCAGGTGATCTTTCAACCAGAGCCTGAATTCATAACCGCGCAGACTGTGGTCCGGAGAGCAGTCCACACTCCACTGACGCAAGATGTATCCTGCGGTGGCAGCACGCAGCTTCATTCGCAGTGACCCGCGAACCATGCCGTAATCCATCTCCGTAATTTCAGGGCGGGGCTGGTCCGGGTGCGGCACGATCTCCAGCTCAACAATCCGGGTCCATTGGATGTCCTGATCACTGCGCTCATGGGGCTGCACATCTGCATCCTTCATAAGGACCGGGCGCTTGATCCGAGTGATGACGAAATCCCTGAATTCCTGCGACTTCCGGTCGAAGGCGCGGACGTGCCAACGGAGGCCGTTGTCGATCAGCGCGAACGGGACGATCTCCCGCTCGGTGCGGCCACTGGAGATTGAGTGGTACTCGATGCCGAGCGGACACTCCTGGTGGATCGCACGGGTCACGCTCGCCAGCACATCCAAATCCGGATGCGTGAGCCGTGATGGGCTCTCGCTGGCCACCCACGCCTTGAGCCGCATCGGCTCACCATCGCCAAAGCCCTGAGTCAGCCACGACAGCACCCGCTCCGGCGGGAAGTCGAAGACGGGCCGGAAGTCCGGCCCCAGGACGTAGGACTTGCCCTTGGGGTCGTAGTCGATGTTGCCCGGAGCCAATTCCTTGTACAGCGCCAGATCCCTGGACGCGGCGGCGGACTGGATGCCAAAGCGCGTAACCAAGTCCTGACGGCGTATCTCCCCGATGAAGCGCACGCGCAACTCCACGAACGCGAGCCGGTCGCGTTGTGGCTGGGTTAGATCTGCAAGCTGTTCGTTCGACATCCTGGCTGGCTCGTTCGGGTTAGCGAATGCTTGTATGGGTCATTGCGGAAAGTATATGGTCTGCCCTAGAATCTGTCCATGACTCTATTTTGATTTTGGTGTACGTCGCATTGTGATAACCACAAGCGGCGCAGCGATAAAAGGATCGGTACGGGCGCCATGCAAGATTTCGCGGAGCTTCACCTAAAACCAGAGACGCTTTCGCAGTACGGGTTGCCGGGCATCCCGTACCCCGTCCCCGCGACCGATCTGAAGTCGGCCTTGCGCGAGAACGGGGACCTGCCGCTGGCCGTGATGCTGCACGGTCTGCAGCAGCGTAGCCGGGACGGCGCAGCCGAATGGCAGCAGGCCGAACCCGCAATGGATCGGCTTGCCGAGCTATTGGCTCCCGACGATGCCCGCGATGTCGTTTCAGCCGCAGGTGACCACTGGTGGCTCGAGGTCGGGCCCGTGGACCTTGCCGGCAAACTGGTCACCATCCAACGTGGCGATTTTCTGATCGCTGCCATCACCGCTCGGGACGATGGACGCTTGCGGGTGGCCGTGTTTCGCCCGTTGGACGCCAAGAGCGCGGAGTACCTGACCGGGCTGGGGCAAGTGCCTCACCCTGAGCACGGTGTCTGTATGCGCGAGAACAACTGGGAGTACGCGCTCGACTGCTCTGCCGGAAACGGCAACTACTACGCTGCCGACCGGGGCGAGGCCTACCTGTCCTACTGGGAGAAAGGCCTGGGCATCAGTTGGGACGGTTCCGATGTGCCCGAGTGGCGCAAGCAGCTGGACCTCGTTGCCCGGCCCGCCGCCCGCGTAGTCGCAGAGCTGGGCATCTACTACACCTTGTCCAGCAATGAGGACGAGGAGCCCGTTGCCGATGCGGGCGCGGCGGAAGAATTCGAGACACCGGCACCACCGGCCTGGCGCGGCAAGCGTCAGCAAAAACGCACGGTCCAGGGGCGGTTTCTGGGCTGCCTGCTAGGTGGTGCAGTCGGAGATGCGCTGGGCGCACCGGTCGAGTTCATGAAGCGGGCAGAGATCCTCCGTCGCTTCGGCCCCAAGGGCATCACCCAGTACGCACCGGCTTATGGCGGTATGGGGACGATCACCGACGATACGCAGATGACCTTGTTCACCGCCGAAGGGCTGATCCGAGGCTGGGTGCGCGGCTGTTTCAAAGGCATCACGACCTATTCCGGTGTTACGGCCCACGCCTACTTGCGCTGGCTGCAAACCCAAGGCGAACGTCCGACCTGCGACATCGACTTCGGCACCGATGAGCCTGGCTGGCTGTTTCGGCAGCGCCAGCTGCACAGCCGTCGCGCACCGGGCAACACCTGCCTGGCGGCCCTGCGGGCGATGAATTCCCTCGGGGAGCCGGCCCGCAAAGACAGCAAAGGCTGCGGCGGCGTCATGCGGGTTGCGCCGGTCGGTCTGTTCGCCTGGCGCCTGCGTCAGCACGAATCTCCCCAAGACGTATTCCGGCTGGGTACTGAGTTGGCTGCGCTGACCCATGGCCATCCGACCGGAGCTCTGACCGGTGGTGTGCTGGCTGTGCTGATCCTGGCGCTGACCGATGGCGCTTCGCTGCCCGAGGCACTGGCCGCCGCCAAAAGCCTCCTGCGAGCCGAGCCCGGCCACGATGAGACGCTGCGGGCAATAGAGATGGCCGAGGAGTTGGCCGATTCCGGTCTGCCCCATGAAGAAGCCATTGCCCGGCTGGGCCAGGGTTGGATCGCCGAGGAGGCCCTGGCGATTTCCATCTATTGCGCGCTGGTCGCCCGCAATTTCAAAGATGGGGTGATTCTGGCGGTGAACCACGATGGCGACTCCGACTCGACCGGCGCAATCGTTGGCAACCTGCTGGGCGCGATGCACGGCGTGAAGGCGATCCCTGCCGAGTGGCTGGAGCCGCTGGAACTGCGCGACGTCATCACCGAATTGGCGGAAGACCTCTACGCCTTCAAGGATTGGGCGATCGGCGAGTACAGCGACAACGAAGAGCTGAACCAGCGGATCTGGCGGAAGTACCCGGGATTCTGAGATGGAGTGAACTGGCATGAGCGGAAATCGATGGGACCAGCCGGGTGTGCCCCACAAAGGATGGCACTGCGTGGACGTGGTCGACCTGCGAGCCGACGGCGAGTCGGCGGACGAAACCGATTACGCGACCTGCCAGATGTGCGGCAACGAGAAGATCCGCTACGTCCACATCATGGAGCATCCGGACCTGGACGAGAACTTCGACGTCGGGTGCGTCTGCGCCGAGAAGATGAGCGGCGACTACGAGGGGCCGAAACGGCGTGAGGCCAAGCTGCGGAACCGGGCAGCATGCCGGACCCGATGGCTGCAGCGCAAGTGGCGGGTGTCCGCCAAGGGGAACAGCTTCCTGAACGTCGATGGGCACAACCTCGGCGTCCACATGAACAAGTTTAAGCGGTGGGGCTACCGGATCGGGAGCCGGTTCAGCATCAAGACCTACGCGACCAAGGACGAAGCCAAACTGGCGCTGTTCGATGACTTCTGGGACGCGACGCGGGACAACGACCAACTTTGGGCGACGGACTGACCAAGACCAATCGCTTGAAATGCAACTGCCCAATAAGGGAAAAGGCTCGGAACAAGAATGGATCAGCAAACCCAACCCCGCAGAAGCAGCTCGTACACCGCGAACCTGCTTGGAAACATCAGAGGCCACCTGACGGGACTTCAGGGCTATGACGTCATGGCCCTCGAGCTCATTCAGAACGCGGACGATGCGAAAGCGGAGTCGGTGATTTTTGACGTTACCGATCTGGGTCTTGTTGTCTTCGATAGCGGCGAGTTCACCTACTGCGGTGACTTGCATATGCGCATGAACTAGATTGACAGGTGGCTGATGAGCGACAAAGCGAAGTTAAAAGACAACATCAACCAAGGCGCCTTACAGTTTCAAGGCGCATGGAATCAACTGCAGGGTGATGCCCTGAATAAAGCACTGTCTGATTACGGCAAAGGCATCCAGGAATCCATTTCCCAGAAAGGGGGCGGATTTACCAATCAATCTATGGACGTGCAGCAGGGCTTTGCAGCAGAAGCCCATCACACTGGCTCGTTCAATATTGAAGCAGCAGCCAAGGGACAGAACAACCATCGCGCCACCCGCGATGTCGGCACCCATAACGACCCTGTGGCTGACATCCACGTGACAACGCCCGATGGCACAACAAAGCACCAGGTCAAGTTCTACAAGGATGGAGAGAAGACCGCTGCGGCGTTATCACCAGAAAAGTACGACAACGTTGGCAAGATCGTACCCAAAGATCAGGTCGGCTCCGTGAAGGCTTCGGCGCGTAAGCAGGCGCTGCGCAACAAAGAAACGCGCCCCAACATCTCCAAGAGCAATCAGGACACCGCAGACAACGCCACCGACACGCTGACATCCAGCGATGGCAAGGTTTCCAGCAAAGGACTAAACCGCAAGGGTGACGGCAGTGCTGAAGAACTTGTAAAGGAAGCCAAGACCAAAGAGAACGGACCTGAGTACAAGGAAAAGGGACGCGTGCGCAGCGAGTTCAACTCGATGCAGTACCGCAATGCGGCCAAAGCAGGTGCAATTGGCGGAGCAGTCAGCGAGGGCGCAACCATCTTGCTGGAAGTATTGCGCAGTGACGAGCCACTGACCATGGATCAATGCATGGATGCGGCACAACGAGTAGTAGTTAGCTCCGTAAAGGGGGCTGGAAATGCGCTGCTGATCACCAGCATCCAACATGCAGGCCAGGCCATGATCGATGCTGCGGCTCAACAAACCAGCAAAGCCATTGGCCAGACGATCGGCAAACAACTCGTCAAAGGCAACGTAGCTGCAGCTGTCGCTCAAATCACGGTACAACTGGGCCAGAACCTGTACAAATTCTCCACTGGTGAGATTGACAATCTCCAGTTTGCTTCATCCACGATTGGTGGTGCTGTACAAGTTGTTGGTAGCAGCTTGGCATTTAGCGTTGGCACTGGTGCCGCTGCCTACCTTGGCGCAAGCGTTCCTGCAGCCATTTCAGGCTACGCGATTGGCGGTACCACTATGGGAGCTCTAGGCGTAATGGCCAGCGGTGCAGTGTTTGCGATTGGGTTCGCTGTCGCAGCCGGTGCTTACGTCAATCATTTCTCATCCAAAGGCGTTGCACTTGCGAATTCAGACTTGAAATCAGCTTTGGAGCTGCTCAATGGAGGACAAATCGATCTGTCTACCTATGTGGGCAAGGTTGGCAAGATGTCTGAGTTGACCTTCAGTTGGAGCGACATCCTGCCTTTCAGCGGTGCGATCTCGGTTGTTTCTGAATACAGCTCCCGCAAGAACCAACTGCGTACCGTTCAAAGCAGCATCCTCGACCAACTTGATGCATTGCCAGAGAAAGAACGGGAAATGATGCAGGAGCTGGCCAATCAGTACAGCAAAGCTATTACCGACATCGATCGTCAGTATGAAGAGGCACGCGTAAGCATTACCAAGCAGGCATTCGACCAATTCGACTCCATGAGCAAAGATCTCAATCAGCACTTAGAGATGCAGTACCTAATGTTCGCGCCTGTGCGCAAGAACTACATTGAGCACTCCGCGCTGATGGACATTGAGCTACGCAAGCAACAAGAGAACGAAGATCGCTCGCGAGCCTTTGCCCTTGAACTTGAGACCATCCAGGACAAGCTTGAAGGCCTCGCCATTTCGAATCAAGCAGACCGCACCATCAAGCAAGTCGTGCAGGAGACGATCCTCACCCGCATGGAAATGCTGATCCCCAACAAGACGGGCTGGGATCAAGCCTGCGAGTTTCTTGAGTTACTGTAAGGGCCAAACGTTATGTTCCCTTTGATTGCATTAGGTGTTATGGGCTTGGTTGCGGCTGGTTGTGGCGCGAAATACGTAGCCCAATCTTGGGCTAGTTCCAAGTTGGAACAAGAGGAAGCTCACACACAGTCGCTGCTCCGCAAACTTGACCGTGCCAAGGCAGCTGCAAACGAAAAGGTTCAAGCAAAGAAGAATGATTACTCACGCAAGATCAAGGCTCACCAAGAAAAACGCAATGAGCAGCTGAAGGCTCATATTGATTTTATGAATGAGCAGTTACAGATAACTGCGGGTTATTTGCCAGAGCTCAATCAGTTCCAGAGCTTCACGTTCACCTGCGTGGACTCCTGGATGCACGTAGATTTGTGTCAGCAAGAGATCGATATCGTCTATCAGAAGATTAGCGCCATTGTCAACACGATTGGCCTGATCGATGCGTACATATCTGAGCTTAATAAGCTATCTCAGCGCCAGGGGCGGCATGCCTGGCGCGAATTCATTGCTGCACGGAGGCTGACGGTCACCAACGACTTTGTTGATAAAACGAAGGATCGCATTGATCGCACATCGAAATCCAATCACGATGAATTCAAGAATGAACTCAAGCGTCTTCAAAGTCACCGCAATGCCCTCTATAAAGAGGCAAATAGTCTACGCACTGAACGCGCCGCTTTATTGAGAAGAAAGAAGATGCTGGGTCAACGGCACATTGCCAACAAGAAGGCCTTGACTGAGAAGTATGAATCCTGCACTGAGCATTGGCGTCAGATTGCCAAGAAGTTCGAAGCCTACTATGCATTTGAGGTTAGCGAACTCAGGTATGTCAACGAATGGCTAGCCGACCTAAAAGAGGGAGGCACTCTGCCAGAGATCATTCAGGTCATTGGTACTGCGAACGAGATCGTCAAGAGCGCCACTGAAACATTCAATAATCTCAACGATGAGTACCAGCCCTACAAGCGCCGCGTAAAGGCGGCTCGTGACAGTAACGAGTATCCTGACACCTTCGCCAACGACAATGCTCAACGCAAGCGCTTGGCCCCTATGGTTACAGCTGCCTTCGAAGACAAGAAAGCGCTCGTCGATGCCAGGTCGTTTCTGTACACCCGACGCGACGAGCTGCGTGGCTATATCGATCGTATAAAACCCTTGCATCCCGACGCGGCCATCGATGCAATGTGTGAAATTCTAAACGCCGACCGCGAATTCAACGCCTGGCTCGCCTTCGGCATCAACACCAGTAAACAAAAGCGCGAGCACTGGGAAAAAAAGCAATATAGGATTGAGAATGCAGCCACAAATTGAACTGCAATTTTACTGGAGGCGTCAGGATATCAAGGAGGCCATCTACGCAGTCACTAAGGCTGTCGCCGCTGGCTACGACACCAAGGACAAGCTGCTGGCCGTATTGCCTCAATTCTCAACCTACAGAATTGCATTGGCCATCGATGCCCTGATTACTGCCGATATGGCAAAAAATAATCTCGGCTCGCTTACGATCCATCCAGACATGGATATTGTCTTTGAGCTACTCAAAGGCAAGTTTGTGCTCCCATTGAACTTGAAGGACGCAAAGGCTCCAGCAATGCGCCGCGTACTTTTAAATAAACTTGGGTGTAAAAATCCCGCTGGCGTAGAAACGCTCCTGAACATAAATGCGGCTGAGGTATAAATGGGCACACAACAACCGAATTTGCACACCGAGCCCGAAGTATCCGTTGATTTCGTTGATCACATCGACCACTGGCTGGAATACCTCACGGCACTGCTTGACGATGCTGACAAAGCAACTAAACCGAAGATTGAGCGCCAGATTAGATATCTACTGGGCTTTCGCGCCGGCATAAACTGCAACATCAATCACAACCGGCTGCTGCTGTATTACTACAGCAACCAAGCCAAGGATGGTGGTGACAACATCTCTTTGCCCGGTGAGAACTACAACGCTGAAGAAAAACGCGCCCCGGACGAAAATTCGCATGAGACACTGGCCAAGATAGATGCCTTTATTGCGGAGCTCAAAGCCCGAGAAGGCTCGACCTCCATGTCAATCTATCCGACTAAGCCGATTCAAAGTAGCTACCAGCACAGCGATCCTGCCTTCAAGCTAATCCTCAAGGCCTTGGCCAGCGAAGATCTTTTTTTCATGCAAGGGCCACCTGGCACCGGCAAGACAACAGCAATCGTAGAGATTGTCTTGCAGTTGATAAGAGCCAAGCCCAATGCTCGCATCTTGATCAGCTCTGAAACCCACGTGGCCGTTGACAATGCACTAGACCGTCTGGCGAAGGAGGCATCACCCAAACTGATGGAATCGATCTTGCGCTATCCAGAGTTCTCTATCTCTGAGTTTGAATGCGAAAGCACTCCGCAGGCAGATGCGCTGACACGAGCAGACGCTGTTTGGCACAAAGCTCACGAGGCAGCTCCAGAGCTGACCATTCAGCTATGGTCTGATCTGGATACATCCAGAAAGAATGACGACGACACTCTCTCCATCGCGCGCTGGCAAGCACGTAACCTGGCTGAAATGCACCAGGTGATTGGCGTCACCTGTAATCAAATCGACCATCTGATGGATAGCGAAACTCCGATGTTTGACTTGGCCATAGTCGATGAATGCTCTAAGGCTACTATGCCTGAATGGCTAATGGCCATGAGCGTGGCCAAGAAGTGCATTCTGGTTGGCGACCACAAACAACTGCCGCCAACGTTCTGCACAGAAGAATCCGAAGTGCTGGAACAAATGGACGAACACAAGGAACGACTGATCCGCAACGGAGTAATCGAGCGCCTCTTCGATAACTTGCCCTCCGAGATGAAGGGAACCCTCGGCAAGCAGTTCCGCATGCTTCCGGACATTGGTCAGTTCATTTCTCACCACTTCTACAAAGGAGAGCTTGAGCACCACCGCACGGAAACTGACCACGAATTCCAAGATTTTGGCTGGTTCACATATAAGTCCAATGGCTACCGCGTACCGGCGCAGCAGGGTAAGGAGAAGAAGGTTCTGATCAACGATTTTGAGATCCGAATCATCATGGCCCGCCTCGCTGAGATAAACGATCGCCTCAAGCGATCCAAGGCCGAGCGAAAAATAAGTGTGGCCCTCATCACGCCATACCGCGCCCAGTGCAAGGCCTTGCGCCAAGCATTGAAGAAACACGACTTCAGCGAAGTCCTCGCTGTGGAAGTCGATACCGTAGATGCCTTCCAAGGACGACAAGCCGACATTGTGTTCTTCTCATTCGTGAGAAACACCGGCCCCGCGACTTTCTATGCCGACGACCGCCGCATGAACGTGGCCATCTCCCGAGCCCGCGATGCTGTGTACCTGGTTGGCGACGTGGATTACATCGCAAGCAAGCGTTTGTCGGTGCTTGATGCGCTGATCAAATTGCCCATCTTGATTGAACATCGCAGCGAGGATGTCTGAATTTCGTAGCGGATCGATGGCCGCTTCAGCAGCAAGACCTACGCGACTAAGGCAAAAGCCAAGTTGGCGCTGTTCGATGACTTCTGGGAGGCAACCCAGGATGACGAGCGGCTGTGGGCTTCGGACTGATTCCAGCAGGCTGGCTGATCAGCGGTAGACCAGGACACATCGACAATGAGAACAGACTTGATCGAAAAATACGCGCCGGTTCTTTGTGGGGCGACGCCTCCGGTGGTGCGCGACCCGCGCCTTTTGATGGATGCAAGCGGCGATGTGAAGATCTATTACGCACCGTTCGAGTACATCAACCCCAGTGCGCGGATCGTTCTGGTCGGGATCACACCGGGCCCCACCCAGATGGTCAATGCCAACAACGAGGCGCGGCGCGCGCTTCAGGCCGGCAAGTCCAGCGTGGAGGCGATTCAGGCTGCCAAGAGCGTCGGCGCTTTCAGTGGCGAGCCGTTGCGGAGCAACCTTATCAACCAGCTCAACCATTGGGGCTTCCACAAGTGGCTCGGCCTGACCGATTCAGCCGACCTGTTCTCCACCTCGCGACACTTGGTGCAGACAACCTCGCTGCTGCGCTATCCGGTGTTCGTCAAGAACGACGATTACCGTGGCTCTCCAGAGATGACCAAGCACCCTATGCTGAGGAAGTACCTGCTGGAGAACTTCACTGCGGAGGTCAAGGAGCTGAAGGACGCCGTGTTCGTCGGTCTCGGGCCGCAGGTCGAGAAGGTACTAGATCGTCTGATCAAGGAGCGGGTGCTGAGTCCCGAACGGGTGATTGGCGGCATGCTGCACCCATCCGGCAACTGCACCTACCGGATCAATTACCTCATCGGCGACAGAAGCGCGCCGATCCCGCATGCCACCAACCCTGTGCCTTACGACCAGGGCCGGCGAGCGTTTCGCGAACGGTTCGTCACCGCCTGATCGAAAGTCGGGTGAGTGAATGCGGACGCGGGTTCAATTCCGCAAATGGGAATCGAACTGGCTTCCTGTCTGATGCGCTCGATTGGTGACCCTGCCAGAGCAGAACTCGTAGGATTGTTGGCAGTAGGGGCTGGATTCCGCACCTTTCTGCAGGAGTTCGAAGCGGTCGTAAGGCGCTGAGTTACATAGGTTTGGTGCAGGGTTCCACCCCACCACCATACACAAGGGCTCGGACAATCTCCGGGCCCTTTTTCTTACCTGAAATCCCCGCACCACGCGGGGTTCCGGCCACCTGTGCTGCGGGTGGCCATCAGCCGAAACGCCTGAAATCGGCCACTTTCTCTGCCAGAGCCGTCTCTATTCTCCGTTTGGCCTGCGGGTAGGCGCAGATGGCGGTCTAGCAAAATCAACAACTTACGCGCGCCAGTTCATCGTCAACCAAGACCACCAGTCACCAGTACAACTAGACGGTGTGCGTCACTTGTACTAACATTGCGGCAGTTGATCTAACAAAAGAGGTGCTGCCATGACTGCCGTTGCATCGTCGCCTTCCGCCCGTTCTGCCCGACTTGGGCTGCGCGCTACTCCCGAACAGGAGGTGGTGCTGCGCCGTGCCGCCGAGGTGGCCCACAAGTCGTTGACCGACTTCATCCTCGACAGCGCGTGCCTGGCCGCCGAGCAGACCCTGCTGGACCAACGATTGTTCATGGT
>Ga0116193_1002258_pt1 | contig 14822 bp, 13 predicted proteins | sample AD_UKC115_MetaG_FD_89892 | JGI IMG/M metagenome (GOLD analysis project Ga0116193, IMG submission 89892) | Active sludge microbial communities of municipal wastewater-treating anaerobic digesters from Hong Kong - AD_UKC115_MetaG | ecosystem: Engineered > Bioreactor > Anaerobic > Digestate... | reverse complement strand
TCTTAGAGTTACATACAATTCAGTAACAGTAATGCTTTTTCTTTCGTCGATTAATTTTAAAATTTGCAGACGAAGTTTGTGATTAAGGGCTCTAATTACAAGAGCTGCTTTTTTCACTTTTAGGGGGTCAATTGTAACTGGTGCCTCACCATTTGATAGTACAACGTTTGTGTGGTTCATAAAATGATCTTCTTTTGGGGGTTAAAGAGAGCGTAAATTTACGGAAAAGTTTATTACTTACATTATTTTTTTTATAAATTATGAAAATAGGCTATTTTTTGTGATGAGCGGTAGAATAAAACTCTTTTATATAAAAAGGTTCGCTATAAGCAATATCTGCAAAGCTTGATTGAGTATATTTATTTTCTGCTGCTGTAATGATGGTTGAAAAGTTATAATTGACTGAAGTAAAAACTGCATTTGTATTGTTTAAAACTTGCTTCAATTTAAGATGACCATTTCCATTAAAAATAATGATGTTATTTTTTAATTCTGTTTCAAAACTTTGTTCGTTTAATACCATAGCTGTTGGTGATATTAAAGCTTGTAAGTTTATATTATACAAAGCAGTAAACACTTCCATTCGTCTTGCATCTATCAAAGGGCAAAATAAAATAGGCAAATTGTTTTCATTATTAGTTACAATTTTATTTGAGTTATTTATTAAAGACAAAGCCATTAAATCTAAAGTGTTTAGTGTTATTAATGGTTTATTTATAGCATAACAAATTCCTTTTGCAGTAGCAAGCCCTACTCTTAAGCCTGTGTAGCTACCAGGTCCATTTACAACAGAAATAGCATTTATATTTTGTAAAGTTTCTTTGGCTTCTGCTAATAATTCTTTAATGGCAACTTGTATAAACGAGGCATGATTTTTTTGCTCTGTACTTTGTTTTAAAGTAATAATTTCTCCATCATAAGATAAAAAAACAGATGCTTGCTCTAAAGCTGTGTCTATATGTAATAAAAGTGCCAATTCTAATTCATTAAAATTGGCACAAAGTAGCATATATTATTTCCAATCGCCAAATACTTTAACCCATTCTCATCATTCTTGGTTGTCCATTTCCTCTAAACATTCCTTTCATAAATGGTGGCATTTGTTGTTGTCCTTTTCCTGCAAATTTTCTTAGATTGTAAGTAAAGGTAAGCATTACATAACGTGTAAGCACTTGTGTGCGAGTGTCTTGAATATAATTTTGTTGTACAGTTCGTGTAATGCTTTTATTTTGATTTAATAAATCGAATACACTTAGTTTAATTTCTCCAGATTTATCTTTAAAAATAGTTTTTGCAATAGATGCATTCCATAAAGGAATGGTTTGATTATAACCTGCTGCTTGACCTTTATTAATTGTTAAATCAAAATCGCTACCAAATATCCATCCAGATTTTGTAGAATAGGTGGGCTCTATTGAAAAGTTTTGAGTAAAGTAATCGCCATTTTGCCCATTATCAATAGTATATCTTGCAAAAGTGTAGGTAGATGAACTTGCAAACACTAAATCAAATGCTTCTTTTATGTTCATATTGTAACTTATTCTTTCGCCTAAAACATAATTGTTGGTATAGTTTTTTATACTGTTGTACATATTTACATCTCTGTTGTATGCAAGTGTTGTTGTAAAGTTTAGATTAGATTTTGGTTTTTTTAGAGGAAAACCATAGTTCACAAAACCACTAATATTTATACCCCCATTTATATTTATAGGTTTTGAATATTGAGCACCAGGAATTAAAGGAATACCATCAACATTTATTATTGTATTGCCTGTATTTTGTGTAACACTATTGCCTATTTTATCTTGTGTAAAACTTCCATTTAAACTAACGAAAAAGTTTTTAAAAGTTACAACATCAAAGTTGGTATAAAACAAATTGAAACTGTGTTGAAACTCTTGTTTTAATGCAGCATTACCATTTCTTATATTTAATTGATTGCTGTTGTCTATTACATCTTGCAACTGTGTTATAGATGGTGCATTGGTTTGCCCTCTATAATTGAAACGTAAATTTTTTGTTCTGTTTTTACTGTACTGTAATTGAAAACTTGGAAAATAATTGGTGTAATTATTACTAAGCTTGGTTCCTTTAGTATCGTTGTTGCTAATAAGATCTGCAAATTGAACACCCATGCCTAATGTGTAACTCCATGCTTTATTTATTTGTTCACGATAGTTTGCATTAAACCTATTAGATGTATTAGTATTATCAAATTTATTGGTAAGGTTGGGCACTACAATATCATAATTACCTGTTATTTTATTAAACATAAAGGTTTTTTGGTCAGAGTTATTTTTATTGTAATTGTATATGTAGCTTAATTCTATTTGCCCACGTTTTCCTACAGGTTCTGTATAAGATAAATTGCTGCTAAATGTTTTTCCTGTTCTGTCATTACTGTTTATTTGGTTAATAGTATCTTTTTCAAAATTTCCATTTTTGAAAATATTGTTATAAGAAGTATTAGTACCATCTGATTCGTTTTCGCTTAATCCTGGTGTAAGGTTTAATGAAATAGTACGTCCACGTTTTTTAAATTTATGACGTAATAAAATACTTGTACTAAAATTATAACCACTGCTTCTGCTACTTGTTATTTGTTCTACATCACTGAGACTAATAGATTTTCCTTTGGTTAATGTAGAAATTGTTTGTTGGTCATTATCTCCTAACTGATAACTAAAATTAGGGCGAATTAAAATAGAATTTAAAGAATCGAACTTATGATTGATTTCAAAATTTACTCTATGGTTTTGATTAATATTATTTGAAAAAGTTTGATTATTATTAAACTGCGATGAATCGTTTTTTACAAAAGTTTCAGTGTAATTTTCATTATCGTTGTTTCGCTTCATATTATTGTAAAAATAACTTCCGCTAAAAGTTGTTTTGGTGCCCCAATCATCGTTGTAATTTAAGCCTCCAGCCCAAGTAGTTGCAATGCCTGGCTGAGTGCCTGATAAAAAATTATTTAAACCACCCATTCCTCTACCACCACCTCCTCCAAACATTCCTCCTCCACCACCACTATTCATCATTCCAAATAAATCCTGAACAGAAAAGTTTTGCTGATTTATATTATTGCCTTGCCCAATAAATGAAATTTGCTGACTACCATTGAATCTATTAAAGTTGGCATTAGTTGCATATCTTTCATTGCTACCTGCTCCTACACCTATTTTTCCAAAATAGCCTTTTCGTTTATCTTTTTTAGTAATAATATTTATTGTTTTATCTCTGTTGCCATCATCAAAGCCACTAAAAGCACTTTGGTCGCTTTGGGCATCATACACTTGAACTTTATCTATTACATCGGTAGGTAAATTTCTGGTTGCAGTAGTTGGGTCATCGCCAAAAAATCTTTTACCATCTACCAATACACGTTTTACAGTTTGCCCTTGTGCTTTTACAGAGCCATCTTTTTCTACTTGCACACCAGGTAATTTTTTTAATAAATCTTCGGCAGTAGCATTAGGTTTTGTTTTAAAACTTCCTGCATTAAATTCAGTAGTATCGCCTTTTATTTGTACAGGAGAGGCAACAACAGAAACGCCTTCTAATTCACTTGCCTGAGGCAATAAATAAACTGTTCCTAAATCAACAACAGGCGATTGTTTATTGAATGTAATTGTTTTGAAAAATGAACCATAACCATTGAAGCTAACTTGTACTAAATAAGTGCCTAACGAAAAACCTTTTACTTCAAAACTTCCATCGGCTTTAGCCAAAGCAAACGATTCTACAGTAGAGTCTTTAGGGCTTAAAATACTTATAGCTGCATCTTTTAAATTTTGCTTTGCAGTAGAGTCTATTACTTTTCCTTTTAATGAAGGGTTATTTTGTGAAAAACTAATTTGTACAATTATTAATAAACAAAATAGAGTAAAAATGTGTTTCATATACAACAATATTTTAGCTTTTTAAACGCATTTACGAAAATAATCGTTTATGTGTTGCTCAAAAGTTAATAATTTAATAAAGGGTAAACAAATGTTATGAGTGGTAAAATTTTGATGATGAGATAATTATATAATTCTACAAATGCGTAAAAGTATAACTACCTTTTTATTTAATTAAAATTCTTACTGAATTAAATAAATTCAATGAGGTTATTTTATACAAATAATTTTAGAAGATGATAATAGCCTATAGCCATTAATGCAGAAATAGGAATGGTAAGAATCCAAGCCCAAAGCAAATTTACTGTAACACCCCAACGAACTGCACTTAAACGTTTAGTAGCACCAACGCCTATTATGGATCCTGAAATAGTATGTGTAGTAGAAACAGGAATGCCTAAATGTTCTGATAAATACAAGGTAAGAGCACCAGCAGTTTCAGCACTTACACCTTCTAAGGGTGTAACTTTTGTAATACGAGTTCCCATTGTTTTTACAATTTTCCAGCCACCACTTAATGTTCCTAATCCTATTGCTAAAAAGCTACAAAAGGGTACCCAGCTATATTTGGAAACAAATTCATCGAAAGATAAATTAACTCCAATACTTGATTCATAATAAATAATTGCTGCACCTATAATTCCCATTACTTTTTGAGCATCATTACCACCATGCCCTAAACTAAAAGCTGCACTGGAGGCAAGTTGTAATTTTTTAAACCAACTTTCTGCTTTGGAATGATTGCTTCGTTTAAAAATATGTACTATTAAAATAGTAATTATAAAAGCTATAAACATACCTATTAATGGTGCAGCCAAAATAAAAAGTATAATAGGAATAACTTTTGAATAATTTACTACATCAAATCCATCTTTACTAAATGCACCAGCATAAGCCAAAGCAGCACCAATAAAGCCTCCTAATAAAGTATGTGATGAAGAAGAGGGTATGCCAAACCACCAAGTAACTAAATTCCATGTTATGGCTGCCATTAATCCTGCAAAAATTACTTCTAAGGTTATAAAATGTTCATTTACACTTTTGGCTATAGTGTTGCCTATTTTAAATTCTCCAATAATATATTTTGAAATAAAAAAAGCAGCAAAATTAAAAACTGCTGCCCATAAAACTGCTTGAAATGGTGTTAATACTTTTGTTGAAACTATTGTAGCTATTGAGTTTGCAGCATCATGAAATCCATTAATGTAATCAAAAATAAAGGCAAGTACAATGATAAGAATTAGCAAAGGAGGAAAATGTATTTCCATATTAATGAATTTTTAAAAATAGATTTTTGAAATTTTTTGTAAACAGTTACTAAGAGTATTTTATAATGATACTTTCAATAACGTTTGCAGCATCTTCACATTTGTCTGTTGCGGTTTCAAGCGATTGATAAATTTCTCTTTTCTTGATTACTTCTTTGAAATTATCTTCATTATTAAACAACATTTCTATACTCATATCAAATACATCATCTGCCTGATTTTCTATACTGTTTACCCTTACCAAAGATTCAGTCATTGCTCTTAAATGTTTCATATCTCTTAAACCCTTTACAGCTTTGGTTATTTCCTGTGCACTTTGATAAACTAATTCAGCAAGTTTTTGAATACCACTATCGTTAGGATTTACTTTATAAAAACTTATTTTTTTTGATGAGGCATAAATATAGTCTGCAATATCATCTAATGCAGTAGCTAAATAATGAATATCTTCTCTATCAAATGGTGTAATAAAATTTCTACCAAGTTCAGTAAAAATAAGGTGTGTGGTATCGTCATTTTTATGTTCAAGATCTTCAATTACTGCCAAAATACTTGCTCTTTTATCTGCATTGGGTTCATTTACCAATTCTTTTAATTTCAAACCCATTTCACTTACTCTTGCTGCCACATCTTCAAATAATTCGTAGAAGATTTTATTTTTTGGCATGAACAGTTTTCCAATATTATTAAATCCCATTGTATTATTTTTTTCTTACACAAAGGTTAGTATAATTTTAAAATTGAATAGCTAATTCAAAAATGGTAATAATTACTTAACATTGAAAATACACATTTCATTAAGCATCAGTAATACTTTACTTTAATTTTGCTTAATCCTTGTGTAATTATTTTATACATTTTGTATAAGATATAAAACATAGCTTTTAAAAATAAACATTAAATGAAAGTAGCAGTAGTTGGAGCAACAGGTTTGGTAGGTAATAAAATGTTACAAGTTTTAGCAGAAAGAAATTTTCCTGTTTCAGAATTAATTCCTGTAGCAAGTGAAAAAAGTGTGGGCAAAGAAATTGATTTTAAAGGAAAAAAATATAAAGTAATAAGCATGGAAAATGCCATTGCTGCAAAACCTGCCTTAGCTATTTTTAGTGCAGGAGGAAATACAAGTTTGCAATGGGCTCCTTTATTTGCTGAAGCAGGCACAACAGTTATAGATAATAGCAGTGCATGGCGAATGGATAAAACCAAAAAATTAATTGTACCCGAAATCAATGCAAATATTTTAACTGCAGATGATAAAATTATTGCTAATCCTAATTGCTCCACTATTCAAATGGTTGTAGCCTTAAATCCTTTGCACAAAAAATATACAATAAAAAGAATTGTAGTTTCAACTTATCAAAGTGTTACAGGCACAGGGAAAGCTGCTGTAGATCAGCTTTTCAACGAAAGAAATGGAATTGAAGGAGCAATGGCTTACAAACATAAAATTGATTTGAATGTTATACCACAAATAGATGTTTTTTTAGAAAATGGCTACACAAAGGAAGAAATGAAAATGGTAAACGAAACCTGTAAAATTTTGCAAAACGATTCTATAAAAGTTACTGCAACCACAGTTCGTATTCCTGTAATTGGAGGACATAGTGAAAGCGTAAATGTTGAGTTCGAAAATGAATTTGATTTGAATGAAGTAAAAGAAATTTTATCTAATACTGCTGGTATTATTGTACAAAATGATGATACTGCACAACACTATCCTATGCCATTAAATGCACATGAAAAAGATGAAGTTTTTGTAGGTAGAATTAGAAGAGATGAATCGCAACCAAAAACTTTAAACCTTTGGATAGTAAGCGATAATTTAAGAAAAGGAGCAGCTACCAATGCTATTCAAATTGCAGAGTATTTATTAAGTAATGGATTGTTGAAATAATTTTATTATGCTATTACATATTCATCCAGATAACCCTAACCCAAGAAATATAAAAACAGTGGTAGAATGTTTGCTGGATGGAGGTGTAATTATTTATCCTACAGATACTATTTATGGTTTAGGATGTAGCATTTTTCAGCATAAAGCTATTGAAAAAATTGCACGCATTAAACATATTGAACCCACCAAAGCACAATTAAGTTTTGTGTGTTATGATTTGAGCGATTTAAGCAATTACACAAAATCTATTTCAACACCTTTGTACAGAATTTTAAAAAATTATTTACCAGGTGCATACACTTTTATTTTACCTGCAAGCAAAGAAGTGCCTAAAATTTTGCATAGCAAGAAAAAAACTATTGGTTTACGCGTACCCGATAACAATATTGCAAGAACTATTGTAAAAGAATTAGGAAGCCCTATTTTATCTGCTTCTTTACCTGGCGAAATGGTAGAAGAATATACAGACCCCGAATTGATGTATGAAAATTTTAAACATCAGGTAGATATTGTAATAGATGGCGGTATTGGAGAAATGATTCCTTCTACTGTTGTAGATTGTACTACAGAGCCTTATCAAGTTTTAAGAAAAGGTGCAGCAGTTTGGGATGAATAATTTACTACAATCCACTAATGGTAAGCCCAATAGAAAATGGTCTTATTTCAGCACCAGTTCCTTCTTTTAAAGCCTGTGTAATTTGATAAGCAAAATGTACTCCAAAAATTCCATAGCCTGCACGAGCTGTAAGCGATAACCTTGTGCCATTAAAATAATTTCTGTCGTATTGTTTTTCAATAAACTTATCGCCATAAATAGATTGCCCTGTTTTACTTCTCAAATCTTTACCCTTAGTATAGGCTTTTAAAATGGTACCTACTTTTACGCCAATAGCAGCTTTAAAAGATTTGTTGCTGTTTTCTGGGTCAGAAAAAAATCTTAATTCTACAGGAACTTCTACAAAAATGCTTGTCAATTTGAATTTATTAAAATAGGCAGAATCTGTTCCAGGGTAACTTGTTCTAAATGGTAATTGTACTGCAGAAGATTTTATATCGGCATATTTTTTATCAAAGAAAATATTACTACTGCTAATTCCTAAACCATAAGCAACACTAAACTTGGGGCTGTTTTTAAAAGGCTTATCCAGCATAAAATAAAAATTAAAATGCCTACTACTTCCTTTTACATGTAAGCTATCAGGAGCTCCACTCCATCTATCCATACCATATTGCAACATAATATGATCACCCACACGATTGCTTAAATCGTACTTTTTAGACTTCGTTTTTTTCTCATTATCCTGAGCAAATAAGCTATTTACTAATCCAGCAGTAGCTAACAATAAAATAAATATTTTCTTCATAATTGGTATTAAACTTAATGCTTGGCATAAGCACTAAAGCAGCAAAAGTAATAGAAATGCTATCACATAAGTGGTTAAAAATTAGTAAAAAACAAAAAATATTTAAACTTTTTGGAGCAATAAACTGTCTTTTTTAAACGTTATATATGCGATATTCAATATTTCTTTGTAATTAAATAAGAGTGTGATTATGATTGAAAATATATTCTCTGGAAAAAATATTTTAATAGTAGAAGATAATGCCATTAACCAAATGTTAGTAAAATATGCGTTTGCAAATACAGGAGTAAATACATCTGTTGCAGACAATGGAATTAAGGCTTTAGAACTAATGAAATCCAATACTTACGATGTTATTTTAATGGATATTTATATGCCAGAATTAGATGGTTATCAAACTACAGAAATTATACGCAACGAATTACATTCTACTATTCCTATTATAGCAATGACAGCCTTATCTATGAAAAGCGAAGAAGAAAAATGTATTACCAATGGTATGAATGGTTATATACCCAAACCATTTACAACAGATATTTTATTCAACGAGTTAAAAAGAGTTTTAGATTTTTCTGAATCTTTAGCATAATCAATTCTTTCGTTTTCCCTTTTAGTTACATGTATTGCAATTTGTAATAAAATATTGCCGTTCACAATATTCTTTTCTGTTACTTTTTTTTACAAACTATATTGCTTGCTCATTATAAGCCAAAACACTGTTTGTAATTTATTTTCTCTGGCTAATTGAAAAACAAAAATCATACACCATGAAAAAAATTGTTTTAATTGTTTGTGTTTTAACAACAGTTACAGTATTTGCCCAAAAAGGAAACGATGCAGCAAAATTTGCATCAACCATTACACAAAAAGATTTAAAAGAGCAGTTATCTATTATTGCAAGTGCAGAATTTGAAGGAAGAGAAACAGCAACCGAAGGTCAAAAAAAAGCTGCTGCTTATATAGAATCTCAGTTTAAAAAATTTGGCTTACTGCCAGGCAATGGCAATAGCTATCAACAAGTATATCCTGTATATCAAGATGAATTAAAATCGGCATCACTGAAAATTTACAATGCAAATTTTGCATTCAATAACCATTTTTCACTCATGCTAAACAATGCAATTGATGGCAATGTAAATATTAATGAAGTAACATTTGTAAGCTATGGAATTAGCGATAAAGAAAGAGATGATTATAAAGGAATAGATGTAAAAGGAAAATGGGTTTTAATTATAGAAAGCGACCCTGCAGATATTGACAAAGATTCGCTTTCATCTAACTTCAGAAAATTATATACTAAAATAGGAACTGCAACAAGTAAAGGTGCAGCAGGTATTTTAATTATTTCAAGACAATTTGAAAATGCAAAACGCCTTATGCCTCCCTCTATTGGAAATATGTACATGAAAAAACAAGGAGGTAATAATTCTTCTGCACCCATTATTAGTGTTTCTTACCAAGCTGCTTCATCTATTTTAACCAAGCCTATTAATAAATATGCAGACCTTAAAAACATCTCAATAGGCAAATATGCTACTCAATTAAATATAGATGTACACAAAACAACTAAAACTTTAGAAAGCTCTAACGTTGTAGGAATTATTGAAGGCACAGATAAAAAAGAGGAGTATGTAGTACTTACAGCACATTACGACCATCTTGGAAAAAGAGATGATGGCACTATTTATTATGGAGCAGATGATGATGGCAGCGGTACTGTAACAATTATTGAAATGGCAGAAGCTTTTGCTAAAGCAAAACAAAAAGGATATGCACCAAGAAGAACTATTGTATTTATGACTGTAAGTGGTGAAGAAAAAGGTTTATGGGGTAGCGATTATTATACACAACACCCTATTTATCCTTTAAATAAAACCTCTGTAAACCTTAATACAGATATGATTGGAAGAATTGACCCCAAATACAAGGGCGACTCTTTGAACTATATTTACTCAATAGGAGAAGATAAATTAAGTAGCGATTTAATGCCAATAAGCGATAGCATTAATCAAACTTTTAAAATAGAAATAGACAGAAAGTTTAATGATTTAAAAGACCCTAATCGTTTTTACTACAGAAGCGACCATTTTAATTTTGCAAAAAACGGAGTACCTGTAATTTTTTACTTTAATGGCGTACATAAAGATTATCACAGACCAAGTGATACGGTTGAAAAAATAAATTTTGATGTAATGGAAAAAAGGGCAAGATTTATTTTTACTACTGCTTGGGTAATGGCAAACAGAAATGATATGCTCAAAAGAGATATTCCTTTGGTTATTCCTGAAAGATAAAGCAAAAAACATTTATCATTGTATGGTAAGTTTTAAAAAAACACTATATAATGTATGGGAATTAAAAATATAATTTTTGATTTTGGTGGTGTATTGTTGAATATTGATTACATGCTTACAGAAAAAGCATTTATTAATTTAGGTGTTAGCAATTTTGCTACATTATACAACCAACACAAAGCCTCAGATTTATTTGAACAATTAGAAACAGGAAAAATTAGCCCTGATGATTTTTATAATCATTTCAGAGCTATTTCAAAAACTAATGTAACCAATGAGCAAATAAAAAATGCCTGGAATGCAATGCTACTCGATTTGCCAATAGAAAGAATAGAATGGTTGCAAAAAATAAAAAACAAGTACAATATTTTTCTTTATTCCAACACCAATCAAATACACTATGATTGTTTTATAAACACCATAAATAAAAATTTACCCAATAATTATTTTGAAAATTTATTTATCAAAACCTATTACTCACATAGCTGTGGATTTAGAAAACCTTATCCCGAAAGTTATTTAAAAATAATAGAACAACAACAATTAAATAAAGCAGAAACATTATTTATAGATGATACATTAACTAATGTACAAGGTGCAACAAAAGCAGGTTTGCAAACTATATACTTGCAAGCACCACAAACAGTTTTGGATTTGGAATTATAAAAAAGCACTGCTCTATTGAAACTTGTCAATAGAGCAGTGCCCAATAGTAATGAAATTAGTGAAAACTATTAATAATAGTATTAAGCAATACTTCTATTAAAACTATTTTCTTTTTTTAATACCCCTTTTTAGCAACACCATCTTTAATAGCTTGCATTGCATTGGCTTCACTTAGCATAGCAGCCATTTTGTTGCCTTTGCCATCATTACCAGTTGCCATGTAACCACCTCTTGCTGTTTTGGTAATTACTGCATCGTGCATAGGAACATTCTTTTCCTTTGTTTTCATGCAATAGGCTTTAATCATTTTACTTTTGTCCATAAGTGTTATTTTTTTTAGTTATAAAACTTGTTAGTTAAGCACAATGTACAGTTTTCATTTCATTTGAAAACAATAATTAAATTAAACTTTTTCACATAATGTTGGTATTATTTTTAAAGTATAAAAAAAAGTAGAAATAATTCTTGTAAAACTTAGGGTAATTAATGAAAATATTTACAACAAATACCCTTACTTTTGCCACCCTAAAATTATACACCTGCGGGTGTGGTGAAATTGGTAGACACGCCAGACTTAGGATCTGGTGTCGTGAGACATGGGGGTTCGAGTCCCTCCACCCGCACAAAAGCAAAGTTGATAAAAGAAGGGGTTGCAGTTGCTCTTCAACATCTTTTCTTATCAACTTATTTATTTTAATAACACACAATTTGCTCTTATAATGGCAACAATAACCAGAGAAAATATTGGTACACTTACCGATAAACTTACAGTAAATTTATCTAAAGAAGATTATTACAACAATTTTGAAACGAGTTTAAAAAAATACGCAAAATCTGCCAATATACCTGGGTTTAGAAAAGGTATGACACCAACTGGTGTAGTAAAAAAAATGTATGGACAGCCTATTTTTCAGGAAGAAGTTTCTAATGCTTTGGATAAACAGTTGAGAGATTATTTAATTAACGAAAAAGTTGAAATTTTTGGTCAGCCTTTACCTTTAAACAATCTTAATCATCATTTTGATATGAATAATCCAACTGATTATTCTTTTGATTTTGAAATTGGTTTGCAGCCTTCATTTTCCGTTAATTCCAACATCAATGTTACACGTTATAAAATAAATGTAACCGATGAAATGATTAATAACGAAATTGAACAATTACAAAACAGACATGGAAAAATGACTGAACCAGAAACTGCAACTTCTGAAGAAACCATGTTGAATGTAACTTTTACTGAGGTAGATAAGGATGGTAATGTAGTAGAAAATGGTATTAACAAAGCCAATAGCCTTTTAATAAAATATTTTGCTCCTGCATTTCGTAGCAATGTTTTAGGTAAAAAGAAAGATGATATTATAGACGTGCATTTGGCTACTGCATTTGAAGATAAAGAATTGGATTTTATTTTAGAAGATTTAGGATTGGATAAAAAAGAAGCAGGTGCAGCAGATAAATATTTTAAATTAACCATTGCCAAAATTGGCTTTGTAGAAAAAGCACCTATAAATGAAGACCTATTTATAGCAGCTTTTCCCAACAAAGAAATTAAAACAGAAGAAGAGTTTCGTAATACAGTAAAAGAAGCTATTGCAACTTACTTTGATGCACAAAGCACCAATCAAATACACGACCAAATTTATCATCATTTATTAGACCATACAACTATTGATTTTCCTGAAGATTTTTTAAAACGCTTAATACAAGCTACAAGCGAAAAGCCCAAAACAACTGAGGAAGTTGAGGCAGAATTTCCATCATTTAAAAGCAGTTTGAAATGGAGTTTAATAACTTCTAAACTTGCAGAAGAAAATAAAATAGAAGTTTTACCTGATGACATCAAAAATTTTGCTAAACAACAGTTGTTTCAATACATGGGCAATCAATTAGGCATTGCAGATGAGCAACAACAATGGCTCGATGATTATGCCAATAAAATGATGGCAGATAAAAAATTTGTAGAAGAAAGTTATCATAGAATTAGTACCGAAAAACTCTTTAATGTTTTAGCTGAAAAAGCTATAGTAAAAGAAGAAGGTATAAGTGCAGAAGATTTTGCAAGCAAAGTGCATCACCATCATCATTAATTAAATTTTTATAAAAAGTAAAAAAATCCTTGCTTCTAAAAAAGCAGGGATTTTTTTTTATGATTTTATTACCATAATTAGCAATTACTTTTAAGCAATAAATCAATTAAACCAACCATACAATTTATATTTACTTTTTTCACTCAGTTTAAAATAAAAAAATATGTCGTTAGCAAAAATTATTTGGGTTGATGATGAGATGGAAAGCCTGCAAAGTCAAAAGCTTTTTTTAGAAAATAAAGGCTACGAAGTAACTACGTTTAGCAATGGTTTTGATGCTATTGAATATGTAAAAGAAAACATTACAGATGTAGTATTGCTTGATGAAAGTATGCCTGGTATTTCTGGCTTAGAAACACTTGCCAAAATAAAAGAAATTAACCAGCAATTGCCAATAGTAATGATAACCAAAAATGAAACTGAAACATTGATGGATGAAGCAATAGGAAGCCAAATAGCCGATTATTTATTAAAGCCTGTAAATCCTAATCAGGTGTTATTGAGTCTTAAAAAAATTATTGATAATAAAAGGTTAGTTGCAGAAAAAACAACATCCAGCTACCAACAACAGTTTAGCGAATTATTTATGGCTTTAAACGACAATCCTGATTATAATAAATGGATGGAAATTTATAAAAAATTAGTGTATTGGGAACTTGAAATGGAAAAAAGCGATAGCCCCGAAATGCAAGAAGTTTTTGCAACACAAAAGCAAGAAGCCAACAAAGAATTTTTTAAATACGTTAGTAAAAATTATACAAAATGGGTAAGCCCAAAAACATCTGATGCACCTATAATGAGTCATAATTTATTTCAGTTTAAAGTGTTGCCACATGTAGAAAAGGATATACCTACTTTTTTTATTTTAATAGATAATCTTCGTTACGATCAATGGAAAGCAATACAACCCATATTTGCAGAAAGTTTTAGAATTTTAGAAGAAGATACTTTTTATTCCATTTTGCCAACTGCTACACAATACAGTCGTAACGCTATTTTCAGCGGATTATTACCTATTGATATTGAAAAAAAATTTCCTATTGAATGGAAAAATGATGATGAAGAGGGAGGTAAAAATTTATATGAAGAAGTGTTCTTTAAACAACAACTAAAGCAATTAAAAAAAGATGATTTAAAAACATCTTACACCAAAGTTTTGCATTACCACGATGGGCAGCAATTAGTAAATAATATTCATAATTTATTGAACAACGACTTAAATATTATTGTGTACAATTTTGTAGATATGCTAAGCCATGCACGTACAGAAATGGAAGTTTTAAAAGAATTAGCTGGCGATGAAAAAAGTTACAGAAGCGTTACAAAAAGTTGGTTTGAGCATAGTGC
>Ga0116193_1002257_pt1 | contig 14822 bp, 9 predicted proteins | sample AD_UKC115_MetaG_FD_89892 | JGI IMG/M metagenome (GOLD analysis project Ga0116193, IMG submission 89892) | Active sludge microbial communities of municipal wastewater-treating anaerobic digesters from Hong Kong - AD_UKC115_MetaG | ecosystem: Engineered > Bioreactor > Anaerobic > Digestate | place... | reverse complement strand
ACTAAATGCTAAAGCAAAAAAATCTTTTTGCAATTCGGCTTTATTATTATTTACCATTAAATAAGTTGTTGTGGCGTTTGCATGTTTGCCTTCATCAATATCAAAATTTTGTAAATAACCATTACTGCCTTTGGGTTCTAACTGCATTGCTTCGTATTGGTTAATAATGTATTGGCTTGCAAGTGTTTCACCTTTTGTTCCGGTTCCTCTTCCTTCTAAACTATCGCTGGCTAAGTAGCGTATATGTTGTTGTAATCTGTTTTCAATAGCCATGTTAGCTTCTTTTTCTAACTTCAATTTTTTCTTTTTGCTTTGTGCAAATACAAGTGTTGGTAATGCCAACAGCAGAATAAGTGTTTGTTTCATATAAAATATTCGTTCAGCAAAAATAACCATTCGTATATCTTTAAATTACTGAATTTATAATATTCTTTTCCCAACCTCGTAACCTTATGCTATACGCTGCTTATATTTTTGTTTGCGGTGAATAAAAATAAAATACATATTGCTTTGGTAGGCAACCCCAATAGCGGAAAAACATCTTTGTTTAATGCACTTACGGGTTTAAACCAAAAGGTTGGAAATTTTCCGGGCGTAACTGTTGATAAAAAAACGGGATCAATAAAAATTGAAAATGAAGAAGTTGAATTGGTTGATTTGCCGGGAACCTATTCTTTATATCCACGAAGAGCAGATGAATGGGTTGCATATAAAGTATTGATGAGTGTTGATGAAGATGTAAAACCCGATATTGTTTTATTAGTTGCCGATGCAAGTAATTTAAAACGTAATCTTCTTTTTTGTAGTCAAATAATTGATTTAAAAATTCCGGTGGTTATTGCTTTAACCATGAATGATATTGCTGCAAAGAAAGATATTAAAATAGATATTAATGGGTTAGAGGCAGAGTTGGGTGTTCCTATTATTGCTGTTAATCCAAGAAAAGATAAAGGATTAAATCAGTTAAAAAAAGCATTAGCTCAAACTATTCATCAAAACTATAAAGTTCCTGTAAGAGATTTTATTAATATAAAATCTTTTGCAACCAATGCTGTTGAAAGTATTCAGCAATTATTTTCTTTAAGCGATTATGCTTCTATTCATTGTTTAGTAAATCATGAAAACTTTCCATTAAATAATGATTTACAAGAAAAAATTGAACAAATAGAAATTGATAACAAATTTAACCCTGCTAAAATACAAGCCGAAGAAGTAGTACAACGGTATCAACGTATTAGGCAAATTATGCAAAAAAATGTGGTAGAGCCGGGTCCATTAGAAAAGAAAATTTTTACAGATAAATTAGATAATATTTTATTGCACAGAACTTGGGGCTACCTTATTTTAATTAGTGTTTTATTTGTTTTGTTTCAAAGTATTTTTTGGTTAGCACAATATCCAATGGATGGAATTGATTGGTGTTTTACGCAATTAAAAATTTATTTAAACAGTAGTTTGCCAGAAGTTTGGTGGAGTAATTTATTAACCAATGGAATTGTTGCAGGGCTAAGTGGCATTATGGTTTTTGTGCCACAAATAATGATTTTGTTTGGGTTAATTACCATTTTAGAAGATACGGGATACATGGCACGTATTAGTTTTTTAAGTGATAAATTAATGCGTAAAGTTGGCTTAAACGGGAAAAGTGTAATGCCTATGATTAGTGGTTTTGCATGTGCTGTGCCCGCAATAATGAGTGCCAGAAATATTGAAAATAAAAAAGAAAGACTGCTTACCATTTTAGTAACACCGTTAATGAGTTGCAGTGCAAGATTACCTGTATTTACTATTCTTATAGCATTAGCAGTACCTACAAAATATTATTTTGGTTTTTTAAGTTTACAAGGTTTGGTAATGATGGCTTTGTATTTATTTGGCGTAGTAATGGCATTAATAGTAAGCTATGTTTTAAAGTTTTTGATTAAAGTAAAAGAGAAAAGTTTTTTTATTTTAGAACTGCCCGTTTACCGCTCTCCGCGTTGGAAAAATGTTGGAATAACCATGGTGCAAAAAGCTAAAATTTTTGTAACCGATGCAGGAAAAATAATTATGATAATTAGCTTACTGTTATGGTTTTTAAGTTCTTACGGGCCTGGTAATAAAATAAAAAATGTTGAAGCAAAATATGCAACACTTATTCAACAACAACCACAACAAACTGCAACACTTGAAAAAAAATTATCAACCGAAAAATTACAAAATTCTTATGCAGGTGTTTTAGGCAAAGCAATAGAACCTGCTATAAAACCTTTAGGATACGATTGGAAAATTGGTATTGCATTAATTACATCTTTTGCGGCAAGAGAGGTTTTTGTAGGCACAATGGCAACATTGTATAGTGTAGAAGAAAATGACGATGCATCTCTCAGAGAAAAAATGCAAAACGCTAAAAATGAAGATGGAACAACGGTTTACACATTAGCAACCGCTTTTTCGTTAATGGTATTTTATTTATTGGCCATGCAATGTATGAGTACTTTAGCTGTTGTAAAACGCGAAACTAAAACATGGAAATGGCCTATAATTCAATTAATTTATATGACAAGCTTGGCTTATGTAATGAGTTTTATAGTCTATCAAATTTTAAAATAATAACACATTCAACACCAACAATATTGTGTACAAAAAAAGCTTATTCTTAATGTAGAGTAAGCTTTCTTTTTTTATAAAACTTCCTTCTAAAAAATATAATTCCTTTGAAATTAAAATTATTTTTATCTATCTTACTTTTCTCAAACATTATAATATGATTAAACAAACATCTTGCTTGCTTTTACTTGCTTTTGCTTTTTATGCTTGTAAAAATAATTCGCAACCCACACAAAAATTTATTGAAACAGGTTATATGGATTCTTCCGTAAAACCCGGCGATAACTTTTTTTTATACGTTAATGGTAAATGGATAGATACTGCTAAAATACCTGCAACAGAATCTGGTGTTGGTGCTTTTTTAGATGTTTATAACAGAACAAAAGAGCATATTAAAACAATATTTGATGATGTTTCTAAAACAGAAAAACCTAACGGAAGTGCAGAACAACAAGTTGGAGATTTTTATGTTAGCGGAATGGATACTGCTACCATTGAAAAATTAGGCTATACACCTATAAAACCTTATCTCGATAAAATAGATGCTATTACCAATGCTCAAAGTATAATGCAACTTGAATCAGAGTTTAATAAACTCAATCGTTTTTTTATTGTTTCTTTTTACATAGCATCTGATCAAAAAAATAGTGGAACAAATATTATTAATTTTTCACAAACAGGTATTGGTTTACCCGATAGAGATTATTATTTTAAAACAGACTTTGCAATACTTCGGGTTCAAAAAGCATATCAAACATATATGCAAAAAACATTTATGTTATTGGGAGATGATTCTGCCACTGCAACTAAAAAAGCTACAAATGTTTATGCTTTAGAAAAACAAATGGCAGCAAGTCATAGAACCAATGTAGAATTAAGAGACCCGCAAAGCAATTACAACAAATTTTATATTTCGGCATTAGATAAAAAAATGCCCACAATAGGCTGGAGTACTTATTTACAAAATGTTGGAGCAAAAACAGATTCGGCAAATATTGAACAACCTGCATATTATCAAAAATTAAACGAGCTATTAACTACGGTTCCAATTGATACTTGGAAAGCGTATTACCGTATTCACTTTACAAAAGATTTTGCCGGAGCATTAAGCAGTGCATTTGTAAATGCAATATTTCAATACGGAAAAACATTAAGCGGGCAACAACAACAAAAACCAAGGTGGGAGCGTGTTTACGGAGTAATAAACAATAATATTGGCGATGCATTAGGGCAACTATATGTAAAAAAATATTTTACTGAAGATGCCAAAAAAAGAATGGCAGAATTAATTAATAATTTACAAACAGCATTTGAAACAAGAATAACCAATTTAGATTGGATGAGTAATGAAACCAAAGTAAAAGCAAAAGATAAATTACATGCTTTTTTGAAAAAAATTGGTTACACTGATAAATGGAAAGATTACAGTAAAGTATCTATTAAAAAAAATACGTATGTAGAAAATATTATTTCTGCAACAACCAACGAGTTTCAATATCAACTTGGTAAATTGGGCAAACCTGTTGATAAAACAGAATGGGGAATGACACCACCAACTATTAATGCATATTACAATCCTTCGTTTAATGAAATAGTTTTTCCGGCAGGTATATTACAGTTTCCTTTTTTTGATCCGCAAGCCGATGATGCCATTAATTACGGAGGAATAGGAATGGTAATTGGTCATGAAATGACACATGGTTTTGACGATCAAGGTGCCCAGTATGATAAAGATGGTAATATGAAAAACTGGTGGGAAAAAGAAGACAGTGTAAAGTTTGTAGCTAAAAGCAAACAAGTAATAAATCTGTACAACTCGTTTGTTATGTTAGATTCTTTGCATATTAACGGAGCTTTAACCACCGGAGAAAATATGGCAGATATTGGTGGAATTGCTATAGCTTACGATGCTTTTAAAATGACCAAACAAGGAAAAGATACTATTAAAATTGATGGCTTTACGCCAGACCAACGCTTCTTTATTTCGTTTGCACAAATTTGGAGAGAAAAATTAAAACCTGAATTAGAAAGAATGTATCTTAATACAGACCCTCACTCGCCACCTATGTATCGTGTTTTGGGTCCGCTGCAAAACTTTACTCCATTTTATAAAGCATTTAATGTGCAACCAGTCAATAAAATGTATAAACCTGAAAGTGAAAGGATAAAAATTTGGTAAATAAATTTTTGGCATCAATTAGGTTTAGCAATACATTCGCAACGCAAATGAAAAAAATTACGAACATAAAGATTAAGAAACAAACTCCTTAAAAGGGAAGTTGCTTAATTTTTTTATGTGTGTATATAACATAATGAAAGCCTTCCCAAAAATGGGGAGGCTTTTTTATAAATATTAATTTTTATTAATTTGAAAACAGAAAGCACAAGTGAGTGACACAACAGACGATGCCATGAAAAACAAAAACTGATAACAAAAATTTTTAATAAATAAAAAACAAAAAAATGAAAGTAGCCGTAGTTGGTGCTACAGGTTTAGTTGGCACCAAAATGTTGCAAGTGTTAGCCGAAAGAAATTTTCCGGTAACAGAGTTATTACCCGTTGCTTCGGAAAGAAGTGTTGGTAACGAAGTTGAGTTTAAAGGAAAGAAATATAAAGTTGTTGGTATGGCTGATGCAATTGCAGCAAAACCAGCGGTGGCAATATTTTCGGCGGGTGGAGGCACAAGTTTAACATGGGCTCCGCAATTTGCAGAAGCAGGTATTAAAGTAATTGATAACTCATCTGCATGGAGAATGGATTCTACAAAAAAATTAGTAGTGCCAGAAGTTAATGCAGAAGTTTTAACTAAAGATGATTTTATTATTGCAAACCCTAATTGCTCAACCATTCAAATGGTAGTGGCACTGCAACCGTTACATAAAAAATATAAAATAAAAAGAGTGGTGGTTAGCACTTACCAAAGTGTTACCGGTACCGGGAAAAAAGCGGTTGATCAATTATTTGGTGAAAGAATTAAAGCAGAAAAAGGTGGAAGCTCAGAATACCCGATGGCATATAAATATCAAATTGATATGAATGTTATTCCGCAAATAGATGTGTTTTTAGAAAATGGTTATACCAAAGAAGAAATGAAAATGGTAAACGAAACCAAAAAAATTATGCAGGATGAAAATATTCGTGTAACGGCTACAACCGTTCGTATTCCTGTAATTGGCGGGCATAGCGAAAGTGTAAATGTTGAATTTGAAAATGAATTTGATATAACAGAAGTTAAACATTTATTACAAACAGCTCCGGGTATAATTTTAGAAAATGATGATGCTGCACAACATTATCCAATGCCTTTAAATGCACACAATAAAGATGAAGTTTTTGTAGGAAGATTACGCAGAGATGAAACACAACCTAAAACTTTAAACATGTGGATTGTGAGCGATAATTTACGTAAAGGTGCAGCCACCAATGCCGTACAAATTGCAGAATACTTATTAAGTAAAGGATTATTATAACATATTTTGTGAGGTGTTTTTATTAAAGGAAGTTTGAGCAATCAACTTCCTTTTTTTATTTACTTCAGTTTTTATTCAGAATCTTATATGCAACTTTACAGTGCATGAAAGTATTAATTATTGAAGATGAATTAGAATTGCTTAATAGCATTTGCAGTTATTTAGGCAATGATAATTTTATTTGCGAAACCGCAACCAACTTTCATTCTGCTATTGAAAAAATTTCTTTATATGAATATGCTTGCATTGTGTTAGATATAACACTACCCGATGGAAGCGGATTAGAAATTTTAAAAGAATTAAAAAAACAACATAAAGCAGATGGTGTTTTAATTATATCGGCAAAAAACTCTTTAGATGATAAATTGCAAGGTTTAAAAGCAGGAGCCGATGATTACCTTACTAAACCGTTTCATTTGCCCGAATTAAGTGCAAGAGTTGAAGCTATTATTCGCAGAAAATATTTTAATGGAAATGATGTTATTACGCTAAATGAAATTGTTGTAAACACTTCGCAAAAAACCGTTGAAATAAATAATACACTTATTGATTTAACAAAAAAAGAATATGAATTACTATTGTATTTTATTAGCAATAAAAATAAAGTAATAAGCAAAAATGCAATAGCAGAGCACCTTTGGGGAGATGATATGGATTTAGCAGATAGTTATGATTTTATTTATACGCATATAAAAAATCTTAGAAAAAAACTATTGAACGCCAATTGCACAGATTATTTAAAATCTATTTACGGTATGGGTTATAAATTTAGTATTCACTAACAATGAAATTATTTGTAAAATATAATCGTATTAATTTGGCAGCAACCATTATTATATTTTTATTGGCTGCTGTTGCATTTTATTTTTCATTACAATATGTTTTAATAGCACAGTTAGATGATAATTTAGAAACAGAGCAAGCTGAAATAGAAAAATATGTAGCCGAGCATCAAAAATTACCTGAAGTATTTACCATAAAAGATCAGCAAATTGTTTTTAGCCTTGCCCCTAACAATAGCAATATTAAAAGACGTTTTACAAATGTGTTGTTGTATGATAATGTAGATAATAATGTAGATGTTTTTAGGCAATTAAATTTTGGCATACAAGTACAAAATAAATTTTATGAAGTTAAAGTAAGTAAGTCTTTAGAAGGCACAGAAGATGTTATTAAATCTGTTGCCATTATAACTTTTGTAACCATACTGCTTATTTTGTTGGTATCGTTTTTTATAAACCGTGTTGTATTGCAAAAACTTTGGAAACCATTTTATACAACACTTGGTACTATTAATAATTTTGAATTAAGCAAACAAAAGCAAATAACTTTTCAACCTAATAATATTGAAGAGTTTTCTACATTAAACAAAATAGTAGAAAAAGTAATTAACAAAGCCCAGCAAGATTTTATTTCATTAAAACAATTTACAGAAAATGCTTCGCATGAATTGCAAACACCACTTGCTATTATTAGAACAAAGCTTGATATACTTATACAAAACGAAAACCTTTCGCAACAACAAACCGAAGCCATACATGCTGCCAATAATGCATTACAAAGATTAGCTAACTTAAATAAATCTTTATTGCTTCTTACAAAAATTGAAAACAACCAATACGAGCAAAAAACAAATATAAATTTTAAATCAATTATTCAAAACAAACTAATTCAGTTAAACGAATTAATTCAAAACAAAAACATTCAACTTGGTTTAAATTTAGAAGAGGTTAGTATTAATATGAATAATGATTTGGCAGAAATTCTATTAAACAATTTATTAATTAATGCTATAAAATATAATGTACAAGGCGGTAAAATAATTATCAATCTAACTTCAACACAATTACAAATTGCTAATACTGCACAAACAAGTTTAGATACAACTAAAGTATTTACAAGATTTTATAAAGCAGAACAATCTGCTCACAGCAACGGTTTGGGCTTATCAATTGCCAAGCAAATTTGCGATACTGCAGGATATACGTTATCCTATTCGTTCAACAATAATTATCATTATTTTATTGTTTCTTTTTAAACTTCAATTTTTCTTCAGAATTAAAAAAATATTTTTGCAGTTATGAAGCAATTAATCATATCATTATTTTTTTTAGCAGCTATTAGTGCAAAGGCACAACATGTTTTTAAAGCTGTAGTAAAAGACGGTAAAACAAACGAAACACTACAAGGTGTTACAGTTAAAACAAAGTATAATAACAGTATTACTTCTTCAACCAATGCGGTAGGAGTAATTTTTATAAAAGGAATACAAGCAGATACTGCAACAGTTGTGTTTACTTATGTTGGTTATAAAGATGAAGAGCAACTTATAAAATTTTCTGATACAATAACACATACTATTTTGTTGCAAGAAGATGCTAAACAATTAAAAGATGTAGTAGTAGTTTCTACAACAAGAAGTAACGATAGAATTGAAAATGCAACTACAAAAGTTGAAGTATTAGGGCAAGAAGAAATGAATGAAGAAAGCACACTTAAACCAGGAAACATTGCAAGTATTTTAGGAGATGTTAGTGGTGTGCAAATTCAACAATCATCTGCAACAACAGGTAATGCCAATGTAAGAATACAAGGTTTAGATGGCAGATACACACAAATTATTAGAGATGGAATGCCTTTATATGGCGGCTATGCAGGCGGTTTTGGTATATTAACTATTCCACCATTAGATTTAAAACAAATTGAATTAATAAAAGGTTCATCGTCTACTTTATATGGTGGTGGTGCCATAGGTGGTTTAATAAATTTAGTTTCAAAAAAACCAACTTACGATCCCGATGCTTCTTTCTTAATTAATCAAACAACATTAAACGAAACAAACATTAATGCTTATTTCGGTCAGCGTTGGAAAAAATTTGGCTTTACACTTTTTGGCGGACAAACTTTTCAAAAACAAGCAGATGTTAATAATGATGGATTTAGTGATGTACCCAATATTAAAAGTACTGTTATACATCCAATGTTGTTTTTTTACCCATCAACAAAAAGTTATATATCTTTAGGTTGGAATGGAAGTTTTGATACCAGAACCGGTGGAGATATGATTGCTGTATCTGGAAAACAAGATCCTGCACATCCTTACTTCGAAAAAAATAAATTGAACAGAAATCAATTTTCATTTATTGCCGAAAATAGATTTGCCAATAATTTAACGGGTACTATAAAAGCAAGTTTAAGCTTATTTAGTAGAGATGAAACAACTAACACTTATTACTTTAATGGTACACAAAATAATTTTTATACAGAAGCATCATTGGTTAAAAGAGCCGGCAAACACACTATTGTTGGTGGTATAAATGTTACGGGAGAAGATTTTAAACCATCTGCTGCAACACCTGCACCCGTTGGCAGCGTTACTAATACAACCGAAGGAATTTTTTTACAAGATACTTGGCAATTATTTGAAAGTACAAAATTAGAAACAGGTTTGCGTACAGACCACCACAACAAATATGGAGATTTTGTTTTACCACGTATAGCATTGTTTCATAGGTTTAATGAGCATTGGGGTTCGCGTATAGGTTTTGGTATGGGTTATACAATACCAAATCCATTAACACCGCAAATAACAGATTACACCATTTATCAATTACAACCTATTGCCAATAATGCAACTGCCGAAAAATCTTATGCAGGTAACCTTGAATTTAATTATAAAAAAGAATTTGGAGAAGAAAGCAGCATCTTTATTAATCAAGCATTCTTTGTTACACAAATAACTTCTCCAATTATTGCTATGCAAGATTTTTTAGGAAATGTTTATTTCAATAATCAAAGCAAACCTGTTCTTACCAAAGGATTTGATACTTATGTACAATTAAAAGTACCCGATTGGGAATTTTATTTAGGATATACTTATACCGATGCAAACCGTCAATATTTATCTCCCAATCAATTCATGCCTTATACACCACGCAACCGAGTTGCAGCAACCGCTTTGTACGAAGAAGAAGGAAATTTTAGAATTGGATTAGAAGCATCATATACAGGATATCAATACAGAGATGATAACTCTAAAACTTCTGGATATTTATTTATGGCTGCAATGGCAGAAAAAAAATTCGGACCAAAATGGAGTTTGGTTTTAAACTGTGAAAATTTATTAAATATAAAACAAAGTAATTATGAAAGCTTATATACGGGACCTATAAGCAATCCAACATTTAAAACATTATGGGCTCCTATTGATGGAAGAATTATAAACCTGAGTTTACGTTTTCAACCATTTGCAAAAGAAAAATAAAAACTACAAATTATAAACAGAATTGAATAATAGGTTTACAATCTAAAATTATTAAACATGAAAAAAATTATGCTATGCCTTGTTGCCGTAGCCATTGCTACCACAGGCTTTTCTCAAAAAGAGAAAAAAAACATTACACCAAATGCAGCTGTAAAAACAGCATTTGAAAAAAACTTTAAAGGTGCAGAAAAAGTAAAATGGGAAAAAGAAAAAGACGGAGGTTATGAAGCCGGCTTTAAACAAAACGGAAAAGATATGAGTGCCACTTATGCAGCCGATGGAACATTAAAAGAAACAGAATGGAAAATAGAAGTATCTGAATTGCCTGCTGCAGTTTTAAACTATGTAAGTAAAAATTATAAAGGCAAGAAAATTGCTGAAGCTGCAAAAATTTTAAAAGCCGGTGGAGAAATAAACTACGAAGCAGAAGTAAATGGTAAAGATGTAATTTTTGATGTTAATGGAAAATTCATAAAAGAAACTCAAGATTAAACAATAATTTCAACCAATAAAACACAACACAATGAAAGCTATTGTATTTTCTATTTTACAAATATTCCATATTCTAAGCTCTGGTGGTTGGGATTATATTGCTGTGCATGGAGATAATGTATATGTATCTCATGGCACACATGTAAATATTTTAAATAAAAAAACCGGAGACTCTGTAGCGGTTATTAATAATACAATAGGTGTTCATGGTATTGCCTTTGTTTCTTCATTAAATAAAGGATACACCAGCAATGGCAGATTAAATAATGTGTATGTGTTTGATTTAAAAACTTTTGCCGTAACAGATTCTGTTGCAACAGGCCAAAACCCCGATGCAATTTTTTATGATGATTATTGTAAACGAATAATTACTTGTAATGGCAGAAGTAAAGATTTAACTTTTATTAATCCTGCAACTAATAAAGTTACCAATACAATTACTGTTGGTGGCAAACCTGAAACAGCAGTAAGCGATGGTGCCGGTAAAATTTTTGTGAACATTGAAGATAAAAATGAAATAGTAGTTATAGATAGCAAAACATTTACTGTAATCAATCATTGGAGTTTATTGCCCGGAGAAGCTCCAACAGGTTTAGCAATTGATGTTAAAACAAAAAGATTATTTGCTGCCTGCGGCGATAATAATTTATTGGCGGTAGTAAATGCAGAAAATGGAAAAATAATTTCAGAACTGCCTATTGGTAAAGGTTGTGATGGTGCTGCGTTTGATAATGGTTTAAAAAATATTTATACTTCAAACGGAAGCGATGGAACCATGACGGTAATACACGAAGATGCTGCCGATAAATATTCTATTACTGAAACAGTACCCACTAAAAAAACAGCAAGAACAATAATAGTAGATGAAAGCACACATTTACTGTATTTGCCTGCAGCAGAAACAGAAGCTGCAACAGGAAACGGAAGACCAAAAGTTATTCCCGGAACATTTCAAATATTGGTTGTAGGGCAAAAGTAACCTGCAAAAATTATTACCTACCCTCTCAACAACATCTTGTTATAATAGTAATAGCAAGATGTTTTTTATTTTATTAAACTTGAATTTATAAATTGCAATTTTTTATAAAGTAAAATAAGTTTATAAACTCGTTTATTATACTTGCATTAAAACAAAAGATACTTTGTTATTTTTGAATGAATGAAAATGATGAAGAAAATAATAAATGCAAAGCATAAAGTACAAAGTATAAAATGCGAAGTACGAATATATTCTCGCTACTCACTATTCATTATTTTTTACTTCTTATTTTCTTTCATCTTCAATTTGCATTGCTTCGCTCAAATTCCAATTGGTAATTGGCGAGAACATTTAAATTATCAATCAACTATTCAGGTATTACAAGCAGATAAAATTTATTGTGCAACTACCAATAATGTATTTAGTGTTGATGCCAATAATGAAACAGATAGATACAGTAAAGTAAATGGTTTGAATGATGTTGGCATTAATTGCATTGCTTGGGATGATGCTACAAAACAATTGGTAATTGCATACGCTAACAGCAATGTAGATGTTTTAAAAGGAAGCATAGTAAATAATGTTGGAGATATAAAAAGAAGTAATACAACCAATAACAAAATAATTTATAACGCATTTTGTAAAAATGGGTTTGCTTATTTGTGTAGCGGCTTAGGTGTAATAGTTGTAGATTTAATTAAATATGAAATTAAAGACACTTGGGTAATAGGTAATACCGGTAATGCAATTAAAGTAAATAGTTTTACTACCGATGGAAGTTATTATTATGCAGCCACAGATGAAGGTTTAAAACGTGCAACCGTAAATACAAATAACTTAAACAATTACAGTAATTGGCAAAACATTAGTGGCATTAATAATTTAAGTAACGGTGTTGTAAATAATATTTTATACGTTAATCAAAAAATAGTTGTACATAAAAATGATTCTTTGTTTGTTTTAAATGGAACCAACTGGAGTTTATTATATACTGATATTAATTGGCCAATTGTAAATGTTGCAACATCTGATAATAAATTAATGATTTGCCAAAGAACAATAAATGGCAATAGCAGGGTTGTTCAATTAAACAGTAATGGTGTAACAGAAAAAACAATTGCACAACCAGGCATTATTTCATTTCCTAAAAATGCTATAACAACAAATAATACTGTTTGGGTGGCCGATTTTTTTGGAGGGCTTTCTTCTTTCACCTCATCATCAACTCAAACATATATTCCCAATGGTCCAATGGGCACAGCATCTGGAGATATTATTTTTAATAATAATATTTTATATGCAGCGGCAGGTAGTATAAATACTGCATGGAATTATCAATACAACCGCAATGGTATTTATAATTATAACAATGGTATTTGGAATGATGTTGGTTATTACAATCAACCTGTTTTAGATACTGTGTTAGATTTTATTACGTTGGCAATTAACCCAACCGATAATAGTTTATGGGCAGGCAGTTACGGTGGTGGGTTAGTAAATTTTAATAGTTTAATAAAAATTTATAAGCAATACAACTCAAGCCTGCAAACAGCTTTAGGAGATCCTGCAAGTTGCAGAGTAAGCGGTTTAGCTTTCGATCAAAACAATAATTTATGGATTGCAAATTATGGGGCATCAAAAAATTTAAGTGTATTAAAACCCGATGGAACTTGGAAAGCATTTTCATTACCAACCACTACAACTGAAAATGCTATTTCACAAATTGTAATTGATGATGCCAATCAGTTATGGATTGTGTGCCCACGCGGTAGCGGTTTGTATTGTTATAATTACGGGAAAAGTGTAGATGCAATTAATGATGACCAATGGAAATTTTATCAAACAGGAATTGGCAAAGGAAATCTTCCAAGCAATAATGTATTTTGTTTGGCAAAAGATAAAAACAGTTTTATTTGGGTAGGTACAGATAATGGTATTGCTGTTATACAATGTGCTACAGATGTGTTCAATCAAAATTGCGATGCTGTTTTGCCTGTAGTGCAACAAGGTGCTTTTACAAAATATTTATTTCAAGGAGAACAAGTGCAAGCCATAGCAGTTGATGGTGCCAACAGAAAATGGATAGGTACAAAAAACGGAGTGTGGCTTATTTCTGCCGAAGGCGATAATACTATACAACATTTTACGGCAGATAACTCTCCGTTATTAGATAACGATGTAAACCATATTGCCATTAACCCAACCACCGGCGAAGCTTTCTTTTCAACCTTTAAAGGTATTTGCAGTTATATGGGCACAGCTACCGAAGGCATTTCAACTAATAGTAATGTATTGGTATTTCCTAATCCTGTTCCGCCAAACTATAATGGCACCATTGCTATACGCGGTGTAGTAAATAATGCATTGGTAAAAATTGCAGAACCCAATGGTAGATTGATTTTTCAAACAAGGGCTTTAGGTGGGCAAGCAATTTGGGATGGAAGAAATTATAAAGGGGAAAAAGTAGCAAGCGGTGTTTATTTGGTTTTAATTACCGATGATAGCAACACCGAAAAATTGGTTACAAAAATTATTTTAATAAGCGGAAGATGATAGATATTTTAAGTTTCATTTCGCAGTTTAAGTTTTTCGTGTAGGTTTGCACAATTTCTTAAAAATGAGCAAAACACTTTCTTCCAACGAATCCGTTCCTTCTTCAAAGAAAAAAATAATTGTTTTAGGCAGTGGGCCTAATAGAATTGGCCAAGGCATTGAGTTTGATTATTGCTGTGTGCATGGTTTATTAGCTATTAAAGAATGTGGCTACGAAGCAATTATGGTAAACTGTAATCCTGAAACAGTTTCAACCGATTTTGATATGGCCGATAAACTTTATTTTGAACCGGTTTATTGGGAGCATTTATGGGAAATAGTTGAATTAGAAAAACCCGAAGGTGTTATTGTACAGTTAGGTGGGCAAACTGCTTTAAAATTAGCAAAGCGTTTGCATGAAAAAGGAATAAAAATTATTGGTACTTCTTTCGATAGTATGGATATTGCCGAAGACCGTGGACGTTTTAGCGATTT
>Ga0116193_1002256_pt1 | contig 14826 bp, 11 predicted proteins | sample AD_UKC115_MetaG_FD_89892 | JGI IMG/M metagenome (GOLD analysis project Ga0116193, IMG submission 89892) | Active sludge microbial communities of municipal wastewater-treating anaerobic digesters from Hong Kong - AD_UKC115_MetaG | ecosystem: Engineered > Bioreactor > Anaerobic > Digestate... | reverse complement strand
TTGAGGCTCTTGGCATCGAACGCCGCCTTGTTCCAGTCAGCGAAAGCCGAGGCCGGCAGCACGCCGGCGCTGATCGCGGCCACCACCACGGCGAGACTGCCGCTGGTCTTGAGCGCCTGACGGCGCCCGGTGTTGATTGATTTCATCTTTGCAACCTCCAGAAACTTGACTTGAGTGAATTTTAGGCGCCGGACGCGCCCTGACCTTGGGTGTTTATCCGTATATCGATATATGGGGCTGGGCTCCACTATTGAAACTTGCCAGCAGCGATCCACTCCGCAATGGCGTGGATTTCGGCATCGGGCACATGATCCTGTGCTGGCATCGGGGTGCTGCCCCAAGCCCCTGAACCACCAGACTTGATGCGCACGGTCAGCAGTCGAATGGCGTCGGCAGGTCGCTGAGCCGCATATTTCTTGTGCACATCCAGCAGTGCGGGGCCAACGATCTTGTTGCCGATGCCGTGGCAAGCGAGGCAGGCGTGCTGCTGTGCCATCTTCATCGGGTCGGATGCGCCGCCACCTGCTGGTGCAGCGCCTTTGCTGCGAGCCGCGAGCGCGACGAAGGTTTGTGGTGCGGCCTGCATCGTCTCGGCGCCGCGTACGCCACCGAGCGTGCGGTTCTGCAGGGCGATGTCGCCATGGGCGTTGCGCGCGTAGTCCGGCAGGCGGCTGGTCACCGTGACCGTGGGCTTGCAGTTGGTCATGCAGGCAGAGCCCTGCACATCCGGTTTGGCGCCCTGCTCCCACAAGCCGTGCTCACGGGTCTTGCCGTTACGGTTGGGCAGCCGGTTTTGCGCCACCTGCATGTTCTTGTCGGACAGCACGAAGTCTGATGGCACCACGCCGCCCATGTTCAGGATGTAGGCCACCACTGCGTAGACGTCGTCGGTCGGCAGGCTCTTGGGCTGATTCCACGGCATGGCGCGATTGATGTAGTCCCACAGCACCGAGAGCTCGGAGACTTTCATGAGCGTCGTGCGTTGTGGCACAACATCGCTGCGCAGCGACGCGACATGCCCCGTTTTCACGTCGTCGGCGGTGGTGCCACCGATGATCGGCGTGAAGACTTCATTCGATTCGCCGAACGCGCCATGACAGTTTTCGCAGCGCGACTCCCACACCTCCTGTCCGCGCGAAACCGAGCCCGCGCCGGGGGGAAGACCGGTGAAATCCGGACGCACGTCAATGTCCCACGCCTTGACCTCGGCAGCCGTGGCCGGACGCCCCAGTTTGGCCAGTGACGGCGAGTCCGCATGTGCGGACATTCCGAGCGCAACGAGCGCCCCGGTGGCGAGCGACAGTGCAGACTGCCGGAGGCCGTATCGATTAGCCAACTTGAACATTGCTGACCTCCCCATTCGCCGAGACAAGCCAGCTTTGAATCGAGTTGTTGTGATAGATGGACTTGGTGCCGCGCGCCTTGCGCAGCTCGGTGATGGAGGGTTGCACGTGGCCCGTGGAGTCGGTGGCGCGCGACATCAGGATGGCATCGCCGCCGTCCCAGGTCCAGTCGATATTGAAGCGGGTCAGGCATTTGTCGAGGATCGGCGTCTCCAGCCGCGCGGGCTTCCAGTTCTTGCCGCCATCGACCGAGACATCGACCTTGCGAATCTTGCCGCGCCCGCTCCACGCGATTCCGGTGATGTTGAAGAAGCCTTTGTCGACCAGCACCTGCCCCCCGGATGGCGAGGTGATGACGCTTTTCACTTCCTGAATGCTGGTGTACTGCCGGTGCTGGCCGTCCGGCATCAGGTCCACGTAGTGAATCGTCTCGTCCTTGGTGGCGTACGGCTGGTCACCCACCTCGATGCGGCGCAGGTACTTTACCCACGACACGCCCTGCACACCCGGCACCACCAGGCGCAGCGGGTAGCCGTTTTCGGGCCGCAGCATTTCGCCGTTCATGCCGTAGGCCACCATCACGTCGTCGAGCACGTTGGCCATGTTGATGGTGCGCGTCATGCTGCTGCCGTCTGCGCCTTCGGCGAGCACGAATTTGCCCTTTTTGAAGTCGGCGCCGCAGTCATCCAGCAGCCACTTGAGCGGCACACCCGTGAACTCGCAGCAGGACAGCATGCCGTGGGTGTACTGCACCGTTGGCACGGCGACATTGCCCCACTCCATGCCTGTGTTGGCGCCGCATTCAATGAAGTGCATGCGCGAGATCGACGGCATGCGCATCAGGTCATCCATCGTGTAGACCTTGGCCTGTTTGACCAGACCGTTGATCATGAAACGATGCTGCGCCGGGTCAATGTCCCACCAACCCTGATGATGGCGCTCGAAGTGCAGGCCGCTCGGCGTAATGATGCCAAAGAAGCCCTGCAGCGGCGCGAAGCTCACGCTGGCGGCACCCACGCGGGTGAGGCCCGGGCTTTCGCGGCGTTGCAGGTTTTCTTCATGTTTCGACGGCAGGCCGTACGGGCGCGCCGCGACTGGCTGCCCCAAGCCCTTGGTGTGAGCGGGCAAATTGAGGATTGCCGGATCGCCGTCACCGACGGCTGCGGCGTCAGCGGCCAGCGCGCCCCTGGGAAGAGCGAGCGCGCCGGCGGCACCGCCCGCGGCCAGGAATGCCTTGCGCAGGAAGCTGCGGCGATCGTCACGCGATAGCGTCATCGCTTCGCGGGTCAGGAAGAATTCGGGGGCCTTCTGCAGGCGACCCGGTCGTTGATTGGGAGTCATGGCGGCCTTAGCGTCCTTCTTGTTGCGCAGCCAGTGCGGCGTAGGTTGGCGCGCGGGACTCGGCGGAAGCACCCGCTTCGCCCGCACTCATAAACTGGGCCGCGCCGCGCTGTAGTGCCGCGGCATCGGATTGCTCCATTTCGCGTGCCACCATGCTGACGCAGGCATTGCGGCAGATTTCGGTGAGCGTGCGGTCGGTGATGGTGTAGAGCGCCTGAGCGCCAACCTTGCGGCGCGACGCAACGCCCGCCATGTGAAGGTTGGCAAGATGCCGTGACACGGTGCTCTGTGACAGGCCGGTCAGCGTGACCACCTCATTGACGCTCTTTTCGAGGTTGCAGATGGTATGGATCACTTTCAGGCGTGACGCGTCCGACAGCAGCGAAAAATATCGCGCCACCTTGTCGAAAACGGGTTCGAGCTCCTCCACTTGCACCACCTCCTCTTTTCTTGATCTGGTTCAAGCGGAGTGAATTATGCGCATACGCGCATATGTGCAAATCAGGGTTTTCCCGCAACAAACATGCTTTGGATGTTCAATAGCTTTTCATGAAGATCCTTATTCACAGGCGGCTTGGCCCGGCAAAAGGCAGCAAGTCGATTTGTGCCAGAAAACAGCTCGGAGCCCGGTGATGGGGGGCTTTCCGACCGGGGCGTATGCACTGTAGCGCTGGCACGCCCCGCTGGTTCGCAGCCACAACTTGCGTGGCAGGAAACAAAAAAGCCCGGCATGGCCGGGCTTTTCAGCTTCGGGAGATGTCGATTGCCTAGTTGTACTTGACGCTACAACCGTACGGTGTCGACGTTGCCACCGTCACCGGCTTGCCAGCCAGCGTTTCATCAAGCGCGGCACGGACAAAGTTCTTGGCGGTCTTGATATCGGCCGGGTTGGCACTGCGCTTGTCGTCGATCCCGCCGGCATAAACGAGCTTGCCATTCGGGTCGATCACGTACATGTGCGGCGTGGTTTTCGCCTCGTACGCCATGCCGGCCTTACCGGTTTCGTCCATCAGCAGATAGCTCGACGCTCCCTTCCACTCGCCGTTCATCTTGGCATTGAGTTTGGCGGGCTCCAGGTAGTCAGTGGCGGACTTGTTGGTGCTGTTCACCGACAGCCAGACCACGCCTTTCGCCGTGGCGTCCTTCTGCAACGATTGCATGTTGCCCGAGCCGTAGTGCTTGACGACGAATGGGCAGCCGGGGTTGGTCCACTCCAGCACCACGTGCTTGCCTTTAAAGTCGGACAGTTTCACGGCCTTGCCGTTGACGTCGGTCAGCGTGAAGTCCGGCGCGGGTTGACCAACGGTCACGGCGTGCGCCGCTGCGACAGCTGTGGAAACGAGAAGCGTTGCGAGTGTTCGGATCATGGGGACTCCTGTGTGTTAACAACGTGCGGGAGCGACTTTTCGCGACCGATGCTGCATCAAGCGCATCGCGGGTCACGGCAAGCCGCTCCTGCAGGGAAAGCGGCTATCAACGAGGCCTAAGGCAGTGCCGCCAAAGCCTCTTTGACGATACCGGTTGTCAGCAGTTCCGGCAACAGCTGCGCGGGTTTTCCGGGGGCGTGCAAGACGTACACCGGTACGCCCGAGCGGCCCATCGCGGTCAGCGCCTGGGTGATGCGTTCGTCGCGATTGGTCCAGTCGGCGCGCATCAAGGTCACATTCTTGGTGGCAAACGCCTGCTCAATCTCGGCGCGAGTGAGCACTAACCGCTTGTTCGCCTGACAGCTCACGCACCATGCCGCCGTGAAGTCGACGAATACCGGTTTGCCTTCGGCGTTCAGCCTGGCGACTACCGCCGGGTCCCACGCCTGCCACTGGGCGGTGCCGGATTTGCCGGCAGGCGCAGCGGTCGCCGCCTGCGTCGGTTCGACTGCGGGCCACGCCAGCACGGCAGCCACCAACGCCGCAGCGACGCCCGCCCAGCGCACGGTCGGCCGCATCGAACCGATCAGCCAGGCGCCGAACGCGAGGCCGACAAGGCCCAACAGGCCAATCGCCGCGCCGTTAGCGCCGGCTTGCAGTGACAAGACCCACACCAGCCAGACCACGGTGACGAACATCGGGAACGCCAGAATCTGCTTGAAGGTCACCATCCACGGGCCGGGACGTGGCAGTTTGTCGAGCCACTTCGGAAACCACGCGAGCAACACGTAGGGCAGCGCCATGCCGACACCAAGCGCAGCGAACACCGCCAGCGCTTCGGCAGCCGACTGCGTCAGCGCAAAGCCGAGCGCCGCGCCCATGAACGGCGCAGTGCAAGGGCTCGCTGCGATCACCGCCAGCACGCCCGAGAAGAACGCATCGACACCCGGATGCTTCGCCTGCATCGACAGCAGCGACGACGGTGCCAGTTGCCCCACTTCAAATGCACCCATCAGGTTGAGCCCAATCAGGAAGAAGATCACTGCCAACACCCACACCACGCCGGGGTTTTGTAGCTGAAAGCCCCAGCCAATGGCGCTTCCCGCGCCCTTGAGCGCCAGCAGCGCGCCCGCCAGCGCGAGAAACGAAAGCACCACCCCAACCGCGTAGAAGACGCCGTGTTGTCGCATCGGCTTCGCACCACTCGCCGAACTGCCAGAGTGCTGCGCAAACGAAAGAATCTTCAACGACAGCACCGGGAACACGCAGGGCATGAGATTAAGAATCATGCCGCCAACGAAGGCGAGCGCGAGCGCGGACCAGAAGGTGAGATCAGTGCTGGAACTTGCTGTGACGCTGGTGGGGGCGGACAGCGGTTCCGCTGTCGCGGGGATCGGCGGTGGCGGCGTCGTCGCGTTCGCCGCGACAATCGGCTCCGCGGAGTTGGTAGCAGCGGCGTCCGCAACGACATTAACCAAAAGGCGCCCCGACGACGAGCCGCCTTGCAGCGCCTGTCCCGGCGCCGAAAGCACGAGTGCAAAAGCCGCCGGTATCCTGGCGCCTTGCGCGGGTTTGAGCACGGCGACGTATTCGCCACCAACGCTATAGACCCGTTGCACGGCCGGGTCAGTAATTTGCTCAGGCTCCGGGAACAGGTCAAGCGCCCGCAGTCGTGGTGTCGCGGCAGGGGGGATCAGAGTGACGCGCAGTTCATCGCGCAGCACACGAGCCTGCCCCTGCCAACCCACTAACGGTGCCGGCACATCATTGCGCGCGGCCGCAAAGCGCGCGGCAGCCGGCCCGGCAGCGACGTCCTTGCCGTTTTCGGCCACCGGCAGGGTGACGGCAACTTCGCCCTCTTCCGGAATGCACACGTCCTTGCAGACCAGCCACTCGGCCTTGCCTTTCAGGGTGATGATCTCGCCCGGTTTGGCCGCGGTCGGCACGCTCACGGTCAGCGGTAGCAGCACCTCCCCTTCATAGCCAAAGTTGACGATCGGGCCGGTTGGCAGGCGCTTTGGCGTCGGCCAGTCGAAGTCACCCACACCGAAGCCTGCCGGGACTTGCCAGGTGATCTTGGTGGGGTAGCCCGAGTCACCGGGATTCTTCCAGTAGGTGTGCCAATGCGGCGCGTGCTTGATTGACAGGCCGATGGTGTTCTTCTCGCCAACGACCAGCGCCGTTTTCTCTGCGATCAGCTCGACCTCGGCATGCTCGGTTTTGACCGATGCGGCGTGCAGCAGGCTTGCGCAAAGCACTGCCGTCATCGCAGCGAGAGCCGGAGTCAAGAAGTTAGCGCGACGAGGCAGATGAGTCATAGGGCAGATGGAGCGGTGTTTGTGGGAGCGGCCTTGCCCGCGATTTATCGCAGTACCGACCTTCGCGGCCCAGACTGCTCCGACAGTGCGAAACAGGCAATTGAGGTAGATCAGCGCGACGCTGGTTTGGTTCCGTCACCACACGGCGTCAGACCCTTACAATTCAAGGGTTTAGAGCAATTTTAAGCGCATCGGCATCGCCTGGTAGCAATGCGCAATGCCGCAGAGACAAGATGGATTCCACCTACAACCACAAAGCGGTTGAAGCCGCTGCGCAATCGCATTGGTCCGCGACCAACGCCTATCTCGCCGTCGAGAACGACGCCCGCTTCCCCAAGGGCAAGTATTACGCGTGCTCGATGCTGCCCTATCCGTCGGGCAAGCTGCACATGGGCCATGTCCGCAACTACACCATCAACGACATGCTGGTGCGCTACCTGCGCATGCAGGGCCACAACGTGCTGATGCCGATGGGCTGGGACGCCTTCGGCCTGCCCGCAGAAAACGCCGCGATGAAGGGCAAGGTGGCACCCGCCGCCTGGACCTACGAGAACATCCGCGTGATGAAGACGCAGTGCCAGGCGCTCGGCCTCGCCATCGACTGGTCGCGCGAGCTCGCCACCTGCGACCCGGCGTACTACAAGTGGAACCAGTGGTTCTTCGTCAAGATGCTGGAGAACGGTCTCGCCTATCGCAAGACACAGATCGTGAACTGGGACCCGGTCGACCAGACCGTGCTCGCCAACGAGCAGGTGATCGATGGTCGCGGCTGGCGTTCGGGCGCCGTTGTCGAGAAGCGCGAAATCCCCGGCTATTACCTGAACATCACCAAATACGCCGACGAGCTGCTCGACGCCACGCTGCACAGCCTGCCCGGCTGGTCGGACCGTCTGCGCCTGATTCAGGAAAACTGGATCGGCAAGAGCCAGGGCGTGCGCTTCGCCTTCCCCCATGACATCAAGGATGCCGCCGGCAAGCCGATCCAGGACGGCAAGATGTACGTCTTCACCACGCGCGCCGACACCATCATGGGCGTCACGTTCGTGGCCGTGGCACCGGAGCATCCGCTGGCGGTGCGCGCGGGCGAGCTGAACGCGGCGCTCGCTCCGAAGATTGAGGCACTCAAGGCGGGCGGCACGACCGAAGCCGAGCTGGCGCTCAAGGAAAAAGAGGGCGTTGCCACCGGACTGTTCGTCACCCATCCGCTCAACGGCGACCAGGTCGAAGTGTGGGTCGGCAACTATGTGCTGATCACCTACGGCGATGGCGCGGTCATGGGCGTGCCGGGGCATGATGAGCGCGATTTCGCGTTTGCGAAGAAGTACAACCTGCCGATCAAACAGGTCGTGTCTCTTTCCAGCCACGCGTTCGGCACGGACGCATGGCAAGAGTGGTACGGAACCAAAGGTGACGGCGTCGGCGTCAACAGCGGCAAGTACGACGGTCTCAAATTCAAGGACTGTGTCGACGCCGTCGCAGCCGACCTCGCAGCCAAAGGCCTCGGCGAAAAGAAAACCACTTTCCGCCTGCGCGACTGGGGCATTTCTCGCCAACGCTACTGGGGCACGCCGATCCCGGTGATTCACTGCGACGATTGCGGCGTGGTGCCGGTGCCTGAGAAAGATTTGCCGGTCGTGTTGCCCGAGCATCACATCCCCGACGGCAGCGGCAACCCGCTCAACAAGGACGAGGCCTTCCTCAAGTGCTCATGCCCGAAGTGCGGCAAGCCGGCGCGGCGCGAGACCGACACCATGGATACCTTCGTCGATTCGGCGTGGTACTACATGCGCTACGCCTCGGCCAACGCCGAGACGATGGTCGATGCGAGGAACGATTACTGGATGCCGATGGACCAGTACATCGGCGGCATCGAGCACGCCGTGCTGCACCTGCTCTACGCACGCTTCTGGACCAAGGCGATGCGCGACATGGGCCTGCTCAAGTTCGACGAGCCGTTCAAGCGCATGACCAATCACGGCATGCTGCTCAACCACATCTTCTACACGCCGGGCAGTCACGGCGCGAAGAACTTCATCCCGCCGACCGAGGTGAAGGTCACACACGACGACAAGGGCCACATCAACGGCGGCACCCTGGCCGACGGCACCCGCGTCGAGTACGGCGGCATCGGCAAGATGGGCAAGACGGAGCGCAACGGCGTCGATCCGCAAGACCTGATCGACAAGTACGGCGCCGACACCGCACGCCTCTACGTGATGTTCGTCGGTGGCCCGGAAGACCCGGCCGTCTGGTCAGACACGGCAGTGGAAGGCGCGATGCGATTCTTGCGCCGCGTGTGGGCGTACTGCGCGGATCGTGCCGAGGAGATTGCTGCGAGCGGTTCAGTGGACGCCGGGACACTCAACGCCGATCAAAAATCGGCTCGCTTCGAACTGCACAGCGCACTGAAGCAATCGAACTTCGACTACGAGCGCCAGCAGTACAACACCGTCGTGTCGGCCACGATGAAGATGCTCAATGCATTGGAGACAGTGAAGCGCGGGGCCTGTCCGGCGCTCTCCCGGGAAGGCGCTTCAGTTCTGCTGCGCACGCTCTATCCGGTGGCACCGCACATCACCTGCCAGCTGTGGGCCGATCTGGGCTTCGAGAAGAGCGAGGGCAGCCTGCTCGACGCCAAGTGGCCACAGCCCGATGCAGCGGCGCTGGTGCAGGATCAGATCAAGCTGGCGTTGCAGGTCAATGGCAAGACCCGCGGCGAAATCGTCGTGCCGTCGAGCGCAGACAAGGCGGCGATTGAAGCCGCCGCCGCGGCCGCGCCCGACGTCGCGAAGTTTGGCGAAGGCCGCACACCCAAGAAGATCATTGTGGTGCCCGGAAGACTCGTCAATGTGGTGGTTTGAGGCAAGGACGCATGACCAATGACGAATGACGCAAAGCTTCAGCAAAGAGAGTCATACCTGTCGACGAACCCACCGGCTGCAGCTACCTGTGCTTCTGACACGCATTGGCGCTCTTTCGTCACTCGTCTACCGTCATTCGTCCTGCTCATCGTCGCAACGACGATGATGAGCGCCTGCGGCTTTCACCTGCGCGGCGCTGCGAGCTACCCGTTCAGTAGCGTTTATGTCCAGGCCCCCACCACGTTCGGGGTGGGCACCCTGACCGTTCCCGGCGCGGGCGCCCCCATCGTACCCGACGTCGTCGCCGGTTTGAGCGGAAGCGGCATCGCGATGAAAACCAAGGCGGAGGACGCGGACTTCTCGGTGCGCTTCCTGCAAGTGTTCTTTGACAAGCGCGTGCTGTCGCTGTCCGGGGGTGGCCGAGCGCGTGAGTTCGAGCTCGAATACCGCGTGCGTTATGAATTTGTCGACGTCAAGGGACGCTTGTGGGGAGAACCGGGCGAGATCACCATTCGCCGCGACTTCTCGTTCGCCGAGTCGCAAGCGTTGGCGAAAGAGGCTGAAGAGCGGCAGTTGGTGCGCGACATGCAGCTTGACGCTGCCGCGCAGATTTTGCGCCGTTTGCAGTCGGTCAAGCGGCCCGGCTGATTCGGCAGGAGCGGCTTGCCGCGACCTTCGTCGCCCTGGTCGGCATCATTGTCACTGAATGCTGAGGGGTGGCGGCAAGGCGCACCTACAATGCAATATGCTCGTGTCCCCCGACCACCTCGCGACAAAACTTCAAGAGGGCCTCAAAGCGCTCTACGTCATTCACGGCGACGAGACGCTGCTCAAACTGGAAGCGGCGGACGCGATCCGCAGCGCGGCGCGCAAAGCGGGCTACAGTGAGCGCGAACACTTCGTCGTCGAGGCGCACTTCGACTGGAGCCTGGTCACCCAGTCGAGTGACAATCTGTCCTTGTTCGCCACGCAGCGCATCGTCGAGATCACCGTTAACACCGCCAAACCGTCGGCCGATGCTGCGGAGTTTCTTGCGGGTATCGCCAGTGATCCGCCGCCCGACACGCTGTTCATCGTAACGCTGCCAAAGCTGGACCGAACCGCGACCGACAGCGCGTGGTTCGCTGCCTGTGACCGCGCTGGCGTGACGGTTGCAGCGCCGCTGGTTGAGCGCGAGGCGTTACCGCGCTGGGTGACGGGACGGCTCACCGCCACCGGATTTGACGCGTCACGCGACGTGATCGAGCTGATCTGCGAGCGCTGCGAAGGCAACTTGCTCGCAGCGAAGCAGGAAATCGAGAAACTCGCCCTGCTGGTCAAGCCCGGCAAGCTGGAGGTTGATGACGTGCTCAGCGCCGTCGCCGACGTGGCCCGCTACGACGTGGGCGAATTGTCCGAGGCCTTTCTGCGTGGCGACCTGCCACGCTACGGCCGCGTGCTCAACGGTCTTCAGGCCGAGGGCGAGCAGGCGCCACGATTGTCGTGGCAGCTTTCCGAAGACGTGCATGCGCTCGGCAGCATTTTCATGGCACGACGTGAGGGTGTGCCGATGGTGCAGGCACTGCGCAACGCCCGGGTGTGGGGCAAGCGGCAGAAGGCCATGGAGGTCGCCGCCAATCAGATCGACCCGCGCCGGATCGCCGCCCTGCTCAAGCAATGCGCCACGCTTGATGCCCAAAGCAAAGGGCAGGCACCGGGTGACGCGTGGCTAACCCTCGGTGGTCTGGCGGCGCAGGCGCATGGGGCAGTGAGTTCGTAGGAGCGGCTTGCCGCGACTGACGCTGGTGTAACCCACGTAGCCTCGATGCAGCGCAGAGGAATCGAGGTCAGCCTCGGCTCGGTGAATAAGTGCCTCGATTCCACTTCGTTGCATCGAGGCTACGGATTGCCCAACAAGGCCATTGCAGCAACCGCTGCCGTTTCAGCTCGCAGAACGGTTGATCCGATGCGAAGCCGATGCGTGCAGTGCGCAAGCAAAGAATCTCGTTCATGCGGCGCAAAGCCACCTTCCGGCCCGATGAAGAGGTTCACTGCGTTGCTGTGTAGCACTCCGCCATGTTCGCCCTCGGCATCGAGCAGCACATTCACCGCGCCGTGCGTTGCCGACAGCGTCTCGGCGAAACTGATCGGCGCAAATACGCCGGGGACGCGGTTACGCCCGCACTGCTCGCAAGCGGCAATCGCCACCCCACGCCAGTGCTCCACACGCTTGGCGATATCGCCCGGAATGCGTTGCGAACGTTCGCTATAGATCGGCTGGACGGCAACAGCGCCCAGCTCGGTCGCCTTCTGGATCATCCAGTCCATGCGATCGTTCGCGATCAGCGCAGTATGCAGCGTGATCTGCCGTGCGACTTCACGCTCGATGAGAAGATGCTGGCCTGTCCCTACGACGATTTCGCGCTTGCCGATGCTGGTGAGCGTTGCCGGGGTTTCGCCACCGGTCCCGTCGAACAGCACGATGCCTTCGCCTTCGCGCAGGCGCAATACGCGCACATGCTGCGCGACGTCAGCGTCCAGCGTGAACGTAGCGTCAGGCGTGACCGGTCGTGGGCAGAAGAATCGCGGCATGTCGTCAGCCCGGATGTGAACATCGACGCCGCGATGCAGTGCAGCGGAATCGAGGCGTTCTTTGATCGAGCCGCGTTGCGCCCCCGATTCCGCGTTGCTTCATCGCGGCTTCGACAGAACAGTTGTCAGGCATTCGCAAACTTCCACAACGCCCGCAGCACCGCATCCGGCGCCTCAACCGTCATGTTGTGACCAGCGTGCCGGATCGTCTCTGCACGCGCATTGCGCAGCGCACCGAGCGCGGCTTGCGCGGCCTTGGGCGGCGTCATCATGTCGCGCTCGCCGATGACTACCAGCGATGGCGCTTCCACTTTCGCTGCGGCGTCGAGTCCACCCAGATAAGCCTTGCATGCCGCGAGATCGTTGCGCAGCACGCCCTTCGTCATGCGCCGCATCAGCGCCATGCTGTTGCCCGGCAGCCATGTGCCAGGCACCTTCTGGTTGTTGCCGATGTGGCCCATCGGCGCGTAGGACCATTCGACGATCATGCGCCGCGCCTTCTCTTCGTTGTTAAGCGCAGCGTCGAGGAGCGCGTCGCCAACCGCCATCGGCACGGCGGTACCTACCAGCGCCAGTTTGGCGACGAGATCAGCGCGCGTCGATGCCAGTTCAAGCGCTGTCAGCGACCCCATGCTGTGGCCAATGACCACCGCATTCTTCACCGCAAGCCCATCGAGAAACGCCGCCATCCATTCCGCCAGCGCCGGAACGCTGGTGCACAGCGGCCCGTCGCTCTGGCCGTGGCCCGGCAGATCGACGGCCAGCACGTTCCAGCCGTGAAACGCAAAGTAGCGCGACTGCAGCGACCACACGCTGTGATCATTCGCGGCGCCGTGGATGAAGACGGCTGTCGGCTGTGACTGCAACAGCGGACGCGTTCCTGTGTACGCATAGGCCGTGTGGCCATTCACCGTGAGCTTCATTTGGCACCTCCGACCTTCTCCGCCGCCTTCAGCGCCCGTGCCAGATCGTCGATCAGATCCTTCGCGTCCTCCAGCCCGATCGACAGGCGGATCGTGCCCTCGGTGATGCCAGCCTTGGCGAGCGCGTCAGTGCTCATGCGCGAATGCGTGGTGCTGGCGGGATGAATGACCAGCGATTTCGCGTCGCCTACATTGGCGAGATGAGAGAACAGCCGCAGGTTGTCGATGAAAGCTTTGCCCTGCGCCCGCGTGCCCTTGAGGTCGAACGAGAACACCGCTGTGGTGCCCTTGGGGAAGTATTTCTTCGCGAGCTCATGGTCGCGATGCTCGGGCAGCTCGGGATGATGAATGCTGCCGACGAACGGGTGCGACCGCAGAAACTCCACCACCTTGCGCGTGTTGGCCACGTGCCGCTCCATGCGCACCGGCAGCGTCTCGATGCCCTGCAGGATCTGCCACGCACTCATCGGCGCCATGCAGGCACCGAAGTCGCGCAGGCCCTCGCGCCGGCAACGCAGCAGAAACGCAGCAGTAGACGATTCCTCGGCGAAGACCATGTCGTGAAAGCCGTGGTACGGCGCGGAGAGCGTCGGGAAATGTGCGCGCCCCTTGTCGGAGAGCCAGTCGAAGCGTCCGCTGTCCACCAGCAGGCCGCCGATCACCACGCCATGCCCCTGCAGGAACTTGGTCGCCGAGTGAAACACGATGTCGGCACCGTGCTCGAACGGGCGAATCAGGTACGGCGTGGTCAGCGTGGAATCGAGCATCAGCGGGACACCCGCTTCATGCGCAACTGCGGCGACCGACTCGATGTCGATCAGCAGGTTGCCGGGGTTGCCCAGCGTTTCGCCGAAGAAGAGCCGCGTGTTCGGGCGCACGGCGGCGCGCCACGCGTCCACGTCCCACGGATCAACAAATGTGGTCTCAATGCCGAAGCGCGGCAGCGTGTAGTCGAGCAGGTTGTGCGATCCACCGTAGAGCGCGCGGCTGGCGACGATGTGGCTGCCCGCGCCCATCAGCGTGACGATCGCCAAATGCAGCGCCGCCTGACCAGAGGCGACGGCGATGGCACCGATGCCGCCCTCGAGTGCTGCGATGCGTTCCTCCAGCACGGCGTTGGTCGGATTCGAGAGCCGCGAGTACACATGGCCCGCGCGCTCCATATTAAAAAGCGCGGCGGCGTGATCGGAGTCCTCGAACACAAACGATGAGGTTTGATAGATCGGCGTCGCGCGGGCGCCGGTGGCCGGGTCGGGCCGGGCGCCGGCGTGGACGGAAAGAGTGTCTAGCTCAAACATGAACAAACGTTCGACGTTGGCGAACGGAAGATTGCTGTGGTGACGAGTTTACGGCGCGCGGCCGGATCGCGAGCCGTCTGCGGTGGTATCGGCAAGGCCAGCGGGATGGCGTCGCTGCATTTGGCCGATGCGTTGCGCTTAGCGAGCGCAAAAAAGCCGGTTCAGCGCGCCGAAAGAGCAAAAATTGCGTTGTTTTTTTACAACAGTAATCGAACAACTTAGTCGACTGAACCTCATCTGCATGCGGGTTACAGCACGGAAATATCAAAAGTCGGGAATTACTAAACTGCCCTCTGAGCCCTTATTGAATAAAGGGCGGCGCCAAAAGCCATATCGTTGAGCGCCCCGAAAAACACCCGGCTGTTTCGGCGGAAATTACAACAGCTCGCCAGGCTGCAGCGGCTCCATCTCGTTGAGCATTTCGTGCATCTTGTCGCGCGCCTGAATGAACGTGGAATCCTTCCCGGCCTCGGCGAGATAGTCGTCGAAACCGTCGCCGTGCGAGCGGCGTAGATGGCTCACCAGCGAGAGGAAGGTGGTGACCATGCGCGGGTCGAAGTGCGCGCCCGACGTACGTTCGATTTCGAGCACGGCCTCCTCGTGCGTCCACGCGTGCTTGTACGCGCGGGCGTGGGTAAGCGCGTCGTACACGTCGGCAAGCGCAGCGATGCGCGCCACCTCGGGGATGTTGTCGCCCTTGAGCCCGCGCGGATAGCCCGTGCCATCCCACTTTTCGTGGTGATGCAGGGCAATCTGTTCGGCCAGCCGGAACGCCGGATGCGAGCACTGCTGCAGGATCTGTGC
>Ga0116193_1002254_pt1 | contig 14845 bp, 11 predicted proteins | sample AD_UKC115_MetaG_FD_89892 | JGI IMG/M metagenome (GOLD analysis project Ga0116193, IMG submission 89892) | Active sludge microbial communities of municipal wastewater-treating anaerobic digesters from Hong Kong - AD_UKC115_MetaG | ecosystem: Engineered > Bioreactor > Anaerobic > Digestate... | reverse complement strand
GAAAAGTATTTGGAGAGTTTAAATAAAAAAATACATTTTCTATAAAATCTATTCGTGTAAATATTTTACACTTCTTTTAAAGCCTTTACAGTTAATTTGCAACCATGAAATTTTTTGCATCAAAAAAAATAGTACTTTTTATAGTAGGTATTTTATGGTTGCAAATAGTTGTGGCACAAAGAAGAATAAGAACAGATGGAGGAGAAATTCAACAAAAAACAGGTGTAACATACGATAATCAAGGAAGACCAATACCTAATAAACCAAGAGGGCAGGGAGACTCTTTACAAAAAAGAGATAAATATGCTGACTCTATCACTATTTTTTATAAGTATTATGACTCCTCTGCTATAAGAATATTAGATTCTAACATCAACGATTTTGCAAAGAAATTCAATCATCCTTTTTATTATCAAAACAATGGAAATTATGGCTCTGCAACACGTTCATTATTGTTTAATCCTCTTTTAAAATCTGGTTTTGATGCAGGTTTTCATCAGTTTGATTTGTATGATTACACCATTGAAAATTCAAGATTTTTTCAAACTACAAGACCTTATACAGAACTCTCGTATGTGTTAGCATCAAAGGCTGAACAAACGATAAATGTATTGCATACCCAAAATAAAAAATCAAATTTTAATTTTGCTTTTGAGTATAGATTTATCAATAGCCCTGGTAGTTTTAAAACACAAAATAATAATCACAATAACATTAGGTTTAATGCAGAATATAAAAGCAATAACAGAAAATATGGAGCACTATTGATTATTATTTCAAACAAACATATTTCCTCAGAAAATGGAGGTATAAGAGATGCTTCAATGTTGGATAGTTTATCTTTCAATGATCCTTTTCAATTAGAAACAAGACTGGGTGCATTTGGTGCTTTTTCTCAAAACCCTTTTAACACAAATATTTCAACAGGAAATAAATACAAAAACAGCACCATTTTATTAAGACAATTTTTTGATATTGGCAAAAAAGATTCTGTTTTTAATACAATAGATTCTGTTTACAATAAAATATTTTACTCCAGATTTAGATTACAACATACACTCAATATCAGCACTTATAATTATGATTTTATTGATAACAATGTTGCAGATACAAACTATCAAAAATATTTTGGAATAGCTTTACCCAACAACAGAAATATTCATTTACAAACAAAATATAATCTTGTAAATAATGAATTAAGCATCATTACTTTTCCTGATAAAAACAACCATGCACAGTTTATAAAATTGGGTGCTGCATTGCAAAATATTAAAACGATTGATACCCTTAATTCTAATAATGATTATAATTTTTATGCAACTGCTGAATATAGAAATAGAACAAGAAATAATATTTGGGATATTGAAGCCAAAGCCAACTTGTATTTATTGGGTTTAAACAATGGCGATTATCAGGCTTTCGTAAGTTTGAAAAGGAAATTGAGTAAAAATTACAGTTACTTACAAATAGGGTTTCAAAATGTAAATAGAAATCCATCTGCTATTTTTAGCAACCATTTTTTTATGGTAAAACCAAACACTGTTTCTAAAAAGGAAAATACCATAAAATTGTTTGCTACCTATGAAAATGCTAAACATCATTTATCACTTTCTGCTAATTATTTTTTAGTAAATAACTATGCCTATTTTGATAGTTTTTTAGTGGCTAAACAAGAAAGCAATATGTTTAATGTACTACAATTAAGTGCAGAAAAAATGTTTAAACTTTCTAAACGTGTTAATTGGTATGCTGAAATTTATGTACAACAACCCACAGCAAATGCTCCTGTAAATCTTCCTTTGTTTATAACAAGAAATAGATTTGCATTTGAAGGTAATTTCTTTACAAATCTATTTCTATCAACTGGTGTAGAGTTAAAGTATTACAGCAATTACAAGCCTTCTGGCTATTCGCCTTTTACTGGTCAATTCTTTTATCAAAACACTTACTCAGTAGCTAACAGACCTGAGATAAATTTATTTCTTCATTTTAGAATTAAAAGTTTTAAAGCATACGTTCGTTTAGAAAATATGAATTATTTAATTCCAGGAAAAGGGAAATACAATTTCACTTCACAAAATTATGCCTCCAATGGTTTGTGGTTTAGAACAGGTATTTGGTGGAATTTTGTAAACTAAGTTTTTTGTAAAATTCAATAACTATAAGGTTGCTAATAAAGCATTAATAGCTTCAAAATTGGGTAAGTCATGTGCATCTTCCAAAACCTCTGCATAGCGTATAACTCCAGTTTTATCAACAACAAAAGCAGAACGTTTAGCAATGCCATTCATGCCTAAAAAAGTTTCATAAAAAGCACCATAAGCTTTAGAAACAGTTTTATTAAAATCACTCAATAAAGGGAAATTATATTTTTGTTCTTCTTTAAATTTACCCAAAGTAAAAGGCGAATCAACTGAAATACCTAAAACCTGTGCATTTACTTTTTCATACATATTTATATTATCTCTTACACTGCACAACTCAGTAGTACAAACGCCTGTAAAGGCTAATGGAAAAAACAATAACAAAACATTTTTGCCATTAAAATCTGAAAGATTTACTTCTTTTCTTGCAGTATCAACCAATGTGAAAGCAGGTGCTTTTTGACCAATTTCTATACTCATATTTAAAATTTTAAGCAATAAAACTACAACTAAATATTCATTCATTGAAATTATGCACTAACGAAATCAGTAAAATTTTGAATAGTTTATTTTGAGGGTTCTGTTTTATGAAACTACATTTGCTGCAATAGCTCTCAATATTTTTTTAATGAATTTTTTAAATCAATTTACAGATAACTGGACTAAAAATTTTAAAAACATTGTACCGCCCAATGCTCACTTATTTATTGCTGTAAGTGGTGGTATAGATAGTGTAGTACTAACTGATTTAATAGCAAAACTGTCAATGAATTTTACCATTTTGCATTGTAATTTTCAATTAAGAGAAGATGAAAGTAGGAGAGATGAATTGTTTGTACAATCGTTAGAAAAAAAATATAATTGTAAAGTTGTTGTTGAACAATTTAATACACAACAATATGCAGATGAAAATAAAATTTCAATTCAACTTGCTGCAAGAGAATTAAGATATAATTGGTTCAACGAAATATTACAAGCAAACAAAAAGAAAGACGTACAAAGTTTTTTATTAACTGCACATCATGCAGATGATACTATTGAAACTGTGTTGATGAATATTTGTAGAGGCACTGGCATTAAGGGTTTGCACGGAATTGCTTTAACTAAAAAAAATATATTACGTCCTTTATTATTTGCAAGAAGAACTGAAATAATTGCTTATGCAAAACAAGAAAAAATAGAATGGGTTGAAGATTCAAGCAATAGTTCTATAAAATATGCAAGAAATTATTTCAGGCATCAAATTATTCCTTTGATAAAAAATATATACACCGAAGCAGATAAAAATATTTTGGAAAATATTGAAAGATGGAAAGAAGTAGAACTAATTTATAACAAGCATATAAATGATGTAAAGAAAAGTTTATTACTTAAAAAAGGAAATGAAATTCATATTCCTATATTGCAATTAAAACAACAAATTGCTTTATCAACTTTATTGCTTGAAATAATTTCAGAATTTGGTTTTACTGCTGCTCAGCTTACAGATGTTTTACAACTATTAGATGCAAGTAGTAGCAAATACATTTCATCTTCTACGCATAGAATAATTAAAAACAGAAAATGGTTGCTCATCGTTCCATTACAAAATACTGATGCTACACATTATATTATTGAGGAGCAAGATTCTTCTGTTCATTTCTCCAATAAGTTGTTACAATTAAAAATTTCGGGTTCAAATAAAATAAATACTGAGTCTTCTTTTGCTTGTATAGATTTTAATAAACTTCAATTTCCTTTAATACTTAGAAAATGGCAGCAAGGCGATTATTTTTATCCATTAGGCATGTTGAAAAAGAAAAAACTTACTCGCTTTTTTATTGATTTAAAACTTTCTGCAACTGAAAAAGAAAATATTTGGGTTATAGAAAGTAATAAAAAAATAATTTGGATTGTTGGTTATAGAATAGATGAAAGATTTAAAATTCAAAATACAACAAAAACAATGTTGCAAATGAGTGTTCAATAGAATAATTTTATATTTTTGCAATTCTTATATATTTTTTAAAAGCCTATTGTAAAACATCGTTGCAAAATGAGATTATTGAAGAAGAATGGAGTAATGCTTTTTTGGGCTTTACTTTTTTTAGATTGTTATTTTGTTTTTAATCAGCAAGAGCAATACCATGCTTATATAAAGGTTCTATTAATTCCTGTATTATTCTTGTTTGTTTTTTTAAATGCAAGAAAAAAACATTTTACTCGTTCCAAAACATTAATTTATTTAGGTTTAATTTTTTCATGGATAGGAGATATTTTATTATTACAAAACGATGAAAGTTTTTTTGTAGCAGGCACCATTGCATTTTTAGCTACACACATTTTTTATTCTATTTTCTTTTATAGAGTGCATTCTATTGGAGGCTCTACCAGCAGTTATGAAGTAGTTATTATTGCTACAATTATTATTGCTGCATTTGCAATTTTTGCCATAAACTTTTTTATTGAAGATTTGCCAGCTTATTTTAAACTTCCTTTTTATATTTATTTAGCAGCAATAGGCATTATGGCTATATTGGCAACAAATATTTATTCTAACAGAGGAAAACAAAGATTGGCAATACAATATTTTATACCTGGTGCAGCATTATTTATTATATCAGATTTTGTTTTAGCAACGCATAGGTTTGTTTATCTTGATGAAAACTTTTTGGCAGTAATAGTAATGCTCACTTATGGTTATGCTCAATGTTTTTTAGCACAAGGCTTTGCAAAATATTTGAAAGGTTAATTGGTTTAATTTTAAGTTTCAGTTTCGCTTACAGGTTTTGAAAATGCTCTTAACCAAATTATTCCAAAAATTATAGAAACAAAAGAGGCAATTAATACAGCAATTTTAGCAGTATTTTGAAATTCTATTTCTTTAAAAGCAAGTGCAGTAATAAAAATACTCATTGTAAAACCAATGCCACACAAAATTCCTGCACCTATCATTTGTTTAAAATTGGTATGTTCTGGTAATGCTGCAATTTTAGTTTTTACTGCAAGAAAACTAAAAATAAAAATACCTAATGGTTTACCTAAAAACAAACCAATAAAAATTCCAATGCTTAAACTATTGGTTAAAGTAGTAGTAAAATTTTCAGGAAAAATGATAGTAGTATTGGCTAAAGCAAATATGGGTAAAATTAAAAAATAAACAGGTGAATGTAATTTCAATTCTAATTTTTCTAAATTATTTACAGGAACAAAAAATGCAGCAATAACACCTGCAATGGTGGCATGAATACCAGAATTAAACATACAATACCATAAAAGCAATGCAAGTAAAATATGCCATAAACCAAATTTTATTTTTAATTTATTAAGCATATAAAACACTATTACAATTACAACACTTAATACCAAATACAAAACTTTTAATTTAGAACCATAAAAAATAGCAATAATTACAATAGCCCCTAAATCATCAATAATGGCTAAGGCTGTAATAAAAACTTTTAAAGCCAAAGGAACTCGTTTGCCTAATAAAGATGCAATACCTAAGGTAAAGGCAATATCAGTAGCTGTAGGAATAGCCCAACCATGTTTGTAAATAGAATTTTTATTACACAAAAGAAATAATAAAGCTGGCATTAACATACCACCCAAAGCAGCAAAAACAGGTAAAAAAGATTTTTTGAAAGAAGATAATTCGCCACAACTTAATTCTCTTTTTATTTCCATACCTGCTAAAAAGAAAAAAAATGCCATTAAGAAATCGTTGATGATTATTAATATGGAATTTGGTAAGTTAATGAAACCAATATGCAGCCAATGCTCATTAGTTTTGCTAAAAGTATTTTCCCAAAATTGTGTATAGGTAATATTTACAGATGGAATATTTGCAATAACTAAAGAAAGAAAAGTGCAGGACAATAAAATAATTCCAATAGCTCTGCTATCATGTATTATTTCTTTTAATGGGTGCAAAAAAGTATTTCTTATAAACTGTAACATAGTTAAACAAGAAAATTTAAAATCAATTTTCAAGCATTCAAAATAAGTAATAACTTTAATTATGGTTCAAAAAAATTTTCAATACAAAAATTCAACTGTAGTTTATACAGTTACAGGCAAAGGAAATACTGTTGTTTTATTACATGGCTTTGGCGAAACTTCTGCAACATTTATTCATCAAATAAATATTTTAAAAAAGCATTTTCAATTAATAATTCCTGATATTCCTGGTTCGGGAAAAAGTAGTTTATTAAAATTATCTACTACAAAAAATAATAATGATTTAGTAAAATATCCTACAGAAATTTCGGATTATGCAGACTGTATAAAATTGCTTTTAGAACATGAAAACATAGAGCAATGTATTATGTTAGGTCATAGTATGGGAGGCTATATTACACTTGCTTTTGCCGAAAAATATCAAAATAATTTAAAAGGTTTTGGATTACTACACTCAACTGCTTTTGCAGATAATGCAACTAAAAAAGAGAATAGAATGAGAAGTATAGAAATGATAGAAGCCTATGGTGGTTATTCTTTTTTGAAAAATGTTATACCTACTTATTTTGGAGAAAAATATAAAGCAGAACATACAGCAACAATCAATGAATTTATACAAGCAGCAACGCATTATGAAAAAGATGCTTTGCAGCAATATTATTTTGCAATGATGAACAGACCAGATAGAACAAATGTTTTAAGTAAAGCAACTATTCCTGTTTTATTTATTATAGGAGAAGAAGATATTGCTGCACCTATGCAAGATATGTTGCAACAATCTAAACTACCACAACTATCTTATGTACATATTTTAAAAAATACAGGACACATGGGTATGTGGGAAGCTACTGAAAAACTGAATGAGTATTTATTTTCATTTTGCACAGATGTATTTAATTTATAAAGCAACAAAACCATTCAAAAAATAATCTAAAAGTTAAAATCAACTCTGTTTATTATTGACCCTTAAAAACAATTTATTTAAAATGAAGCTTGCCTATACCTTTGCAACTTTCAACAGTTATAATAACACAATGAAAAAAATATTTTTTACATTTTTAGTTTCTTTATTTGCCATTACCTCTTATGCAACACATATATCTGGAGGAGAATTATTTTATGAGTATAAAGGTCCAGGGACAAACAATACTGATAAATATTTAGTAACCATGCGTTTGTTTAGAGAGTGTGGAGCAGCAGGCGATAATTTTGCATCTTTAAATGGCGAAAATGTTACAATTGGTATTTATACTAATCCTGGGCTAACACTTTTTTCTACAAAGCAGTTGGCTCAACAGTTTTCTGTCAATCCCCCAGAAATTCATAATACTTCTGGAGCAAATCCTTGCTTACAACCTTTTATAAATGTTTGTTATCAAGTAGGTATATTTCAAGCTACTATTGAATTGCCCAAGAATGCAGATGGTTATACTCTTTCTTGGATAAGATATACAAGAACATCCATTACCAATGTATCAAACTCCACAACACAAATGGGTGCAACGTTTATAACCAGAATTCCTGGCACTAATCAATTACCAACAGGCAATAATAATTGCCCAACATTTGCAGTAAGAGATACCAATACCGTTTGTAAATCCACTGATTTTTTATTAGACTTTAGTGCAACTGATGTAGATGGAGATTCATTAGCTTATAAGTTTAGTCCTGCTTTTGATGGACAAGATGGACCAACACCAAGCCCTAATCCAGCACCTCCAGCAGTTTTGCATCCTATTTCATTAAATTATCCTGCACCATATAGTGCTACTAATCCTTTTGGTACAGGAGCAACCATTAATCCTAAAACAGGTATAATTAGTGGTATAGCTCCACAAGTTCCTGGAAAATATGTAGTTTGTGTTACAGTAGAAGAGTGGCGAAATGGTGTTTTAATTAATGAACATAGAAAAGATTTTATTTTACGAATTGCCAACTGCTCTTCTGTAAAACCAGATGCAGGTCCTGATGATAGAACTTGTAATGGATTTAATTATTATTTTGAAAATCATTCACCCAATCCTGCCATCATATCTTATGCATGGAACTTTGGAGATGGAGGCACCTCAACACAACCAACACCAACTTATACTTATGCTGATACAGGAAAATATTTAGTAAAATTAAAAATTACAGCAACAGGAGGTTGTCAGGATTCTTCTGCTAAATATGTGTATGCTTTTCCTGGTTTTCATCCTGCTATAAATACAATTGGTTCTTGTGTTGTATCTCCTATAACTATTAAAGATGCTACCACAACTGTATATGGTGTTGTAAATAGTTGGAGGTGGAATTTTGGAGATCCTACCACAACTGCAGATACTTCAAGAGCAAAAGATACAGCTTGGAAATATCCTTCTTCTGGAACTTATGATGTTTCCTTAATTGTTACTAATAGTAAAGGCTGTTTAGATACGGTTCATAAAAATGTTGTTGTAAGAGATTTGCCTATCATCAATTTACCTTTTAAAGATACTTTAATTTGTAGCATTGATACTTTGCCTTTAATTGCCAATACAACAGGTAATGTAAGTTGGCAGCCTAATTATAATATTATTAATCCTACTACAAAGAATCCTTTAGTGTATCCAAAAGATACCACTTCTTATATAATAACTGTAAATGATGATGGCTGTATTAATAAAGATACTATTAAAGTAAATGTATTGGATTTTATATCAGTCAATGCTGGACTTGATTCTTCTATTTGTTTAACAGATACATTTAGACTACATCCTATTAGTGATGCATTAAGTTATATTTGGACATCTTCAACAGGAGAAATTGTTGCTCCAGAAAAATATCCTTTGGTTCATCCACTTACACTAACAAAATATTCTGTAACAGCCAATTTAGGCAAATGTCAGGATAAAGATACTGTAACTATAAGACCTGTTCCATATCCTCAGGCACATATAAATACAATTAATCCTATTTGTTATGGCGATAGTATAAAATTAAGTGCAACCATGGTTGGTAGTACATTTTCATGGTCGCCTGTTACTGCTATTTCAAATATAAATTCACTTACACCTTATGTTAAACCTTTATCAACAACAACCTATTTTATTACAGCCAATGATACTTTAGGTTGCCCTAAACCATTCATAGATTCTGTAGTGGTAAATGTTATTCCAAAGATTGTAGTTTTTGCAGGTAATGACACTGTTGTAGTAAAAAATCAGCCTTTGCAATTATTTGCACAAACAAGTACTATTCCTGCAGGTAGTACTTATAAATGGACACCAAGCACAGGTTTAAATAATCCTAATTCTCAAAACCCTATAGCAATTTTAAATATCAATGCAGACTCTATAAAATATCAAGTACTTGTAACCAGACCAGAAGGTTGTAAAGGCATTGATGATATTGTAGTGAAAGTTTATAAAACTCAACCAGATATTTTTATTCCCACAGCATTTACTCCCAATGGTGATGGAAAAAATGATATTTTAAAACCAATTCCTGTAGGTATTGCTACTATTGAGTTTTTTAGAATTTATAACAGGTTTGGTCAATTAATTTATGAAACAAAAGAGTACATGAAAGGTTGGGATGGTAATGTAAATGGAACACCACAGGCAAGCGGTACTTATGTTTTTGCAGCACAAGCAATAGATTATACAGGAAAAACAATTTTCAAAAAAGGAACTGTTGTTTTAATAAGATAAAATGTATGTAAGATAGAAGATAAAAATAATGAGGCGGTTTCAATAGAAGCCGCCTCATTTAATAAATGAAATAGAAGTTGTATAAATCTATTTAGCTGCATTAAAACGTTCAGCAACTTTATTCCAGTTTACAACATTCCAAATTGCAGTTAAATAATCTGCACGTTTATTTTGATATTTTAAGTAATAAGCATGTTCCCAAACATCAACACCAAAAATAGCTGAACCACAATTACCCATCATTATTGGGTTATCTTGATTAGGAGTAGAACATACTTCCAATTTGCCTCCTTTGTGTACACAAAGCCAAGCCCAACCACTACCAAAACGAGTTGCACCTGCTGTAGCAAACTTTGTTTTAAACTCATCAAAACTGCCAAAATTAGTGTTAATAGCATCTGCTAATGCTCCTGTTGGAGCACCACCAGCATTAGGTGCTAAACTTTCCCAAAAAAAAGAATGGTTCCAATGTCCACCACCATTGTTACGAACAGCAGCAGAAATTTTATCTGCATTGGCTATTATTTCTTCTAATGATTTGTTTTCATATTCTGTACCTGCAATAGCTTTATTCAAATTGTCTATATAAGCCTGATGGTGTTTGCCATGATGTATTTGCATAGTCAATGTATCAATATGTGGCTCTAAAGCATCGTAAGCATAAGGTAATGGAGATAATGTGAATGACATAATTCTAAATTTTAAATGATTAATAAAATAAGTAACAAATTTAATTAATAGTTCTCACACAAAATGAGTAGTAAGTAAATTGTTTCTATTGTCGTAAAACAATTTGAGGTAAAAAAAACATTATGAACTAAGTTTTACTTACTTCTAACAAATTCTATATTATTTTAGCTATAAAATTGATTACATGTTTCAACCTAAACCTTTTATAAAAACTACTTTAATGTATTTTCTTATCCTTTTTACTTTTATTTTTTATGCATGTAATTACCAAGAAAATTTAGCAAATAAAAAGCAAAATACAGCTACAACTTTATCCAAAGATTCAATCGAAAAAACTGAAAAGCCTTTTGTTGATTCTAATATATTAAAATTTAAAAGAAAAACATTTACTTATGACAGTACTAAAACGTATATCTATTTAACTTTTGATGATGGTCCTTCGCATGGCACAGAAACCTGTTTTAATATTTGTAAGAGCGAAAATATTAAGGCAACATTTTTTATGATTGGAGTAAATGTGTTGGATAAATGGGGGAAATTGTTAGGACAAAAAGTAAAAGAGGCTTATCCTCAAATTTTATTAGCCAACCATAGTTACACACACACCAATGAAAGGTATAAATATTTCTATGAACATCCTGATATGGCAGAAAAAGATTTTTATAAAGCACAAGACAGTTTACAAGTTCCTTATAAAATAATTAGACTTCCAGGCAATAGTGCATGGGTTGATAAAGGTGGAGTAAGGCAAGCAAGCAAATTAGTAAAAACAGTATGTCATAGATTGGATAGTGCAGGATATAATGTAATAGGGTGGGATGTTGAGTGGAATTTTACACGAAAAGAATCGTACCCTGTTCAAACACCTACTACATTAGCCTCTCAAGTAAATTATGCTGCTCAAGGGCATAGTCATACTCCCAATCATGTTGTAATACTTACTCATGATAGAATGTTTAGAACGCCAGCTTTTTCAGATTCTTTAATTAAGTTTATTAAAATTATCAAAAGCAACCCTAATTATGTTTTAGAAACTATTGATAATTATCCTAACCTGAAATTTGATTAATTCTTTTATTTATTTTTAACATTTCCGAAATGTTTCGTATTTGAAAACAATCTTTATATTTGACCTACTAAAATTTTCGTACATCAAAAAATATAAAGCCATGAATAAAAAAATCTTTCAAACAATTTTGTTGGCAGTTGCATTTACAACTTTTGTACAAGCACAAACAAAAAGCAAACAAAATAGTAAAACTGAAACAGATACAGCAAGTGCTAATAAGCAAAACGACAATGAACTTACTTTAACCATACAAGGTGATACTATTTTTGTAAATGGTGTTGTATTAGAAAATTTAAATGGCAATAATATTAAGGTTTTTAAAGGAAAGAATGGTAGAAAATATAGTTTAAGTGAGTTTTTAAAAAACAATGATGATCCCAACTTTTTAAATAATAAACATTGGGATTATTCAGGATTAGATAATAAAGCAGAATTAGGAATATACGAGAGAAATACTGATGAGGGAGGAAAATTAATTACTGTATATAAAGGAAGAGCTGCTGAAAAAGCTGGCTTGCAAAAAGGTGATATTATTACTACAATTGATGACATTAAAATTAATAAAACTAATACCATTGATAGGGTAATTCATAAATACAACCCTGATGATAAAATAACTATTACTTATAAAAGAAATGATACAATTTATACTACACAAGCAGTTTTAGATAAAAGCAAAACATTTAGTGTAGAGGGAAGAGGTTGGTGGAATAATATTTATGACAATGGATTTGAATCTGAAAATGGAAATTTTTTCTTTAATACTTATCCTCGTACACCCAAAATTGGTTTAGAAATTCAAGATGTAGAAGAGGGGAATGGCGTAAAAGTTTTAGCAGTTACAGAACAAGCTCCAGCTTCAAAAGCTGGCTTACAAACAAATGATGTTATTACAGAAATTGATGGTAAAGAACTAAAAGATGTTGATGACTTTAAAATGAAATTAAAAGATTTAAAAGAAGGCGAAATATTAAAGTTGAAATATAAGAGAGGTAATAAATCTTACAATACTGAAATAAAGTTACCTAAAAAATTAAAGAAAGCAAGTTTGTAGTTTGGTGGAAAAAATAGAAAAAGAGCATGGGTTTTTAGCTCATGCTCTTTTTTTTTATTAGAACAAACTAAAAGTATGTTTACCACTGTAATTAATGGGCATATTTATAAATATACCAGCTTTGCCTACTCTTGCAGTTCCTTTTACATTCAACTGAATTTCTTTGTTAAAAATTACAGCATATAAGTTTTTAAAAACGCCTTTCATTTCTATTGCCATTCTGCTGGGTAAGGTAAATTCACTTCTTCTATTAATGTGTAAAAGTGTATCTAAAGTGTATTTACCTAAATAATGTTCATCAACATAAATGTCGCAGTTTAGTTTTCTTAAATCAACACCAAATTCATTAGGATTGTAATAAACTAAATCTAAGCTTAATGCAGATTGATTGAACCCTAAAGATTTTATTTCTACATTCCTAATATCTCTGTACTCAAAACTTTTAATTTTTTTGCATGAGCTAAAAACAATTATAGCAGCAAATATTAACAGTAAATTTTTGAACTTCATGTTGCTACAGTTTTTAGCTAACAGTTTTGTTTTCTCTGTCTTTTAATTCTTTTATCTTATCCAAAGCACCAGCAACAACATCGCACATTATGGTGTATAAAGCACCAGGTTTAGGATTAGCATAAATATGCTCTAATGCTAAATTTTCATTGGCTATAACTGTTTGTGGAATTGATGGATTTACAGAATTAATTCCTTCTTGTAATAAACCAATAATTTCTTCTGCAGTTCTGCCTCTTAAATTTTTATCGCAACGAATAATTATTTCATCGAAATATTGTGCAGATATTGCACCCAATTCTCTAATGTCTTCATCACGTCTATCGCCTGTACCACTAATAACACCAACTTTTAAAGGATAATCTAACTTGCTTACAAAATCTCCTAAAAGCTTTAGCCCATGAGGGTTGTGTGCAAAATCGGCTAAGAAAGTAAAGTTTTTAAAATGAAAAAAGTTTAAACGTCCAGGTGTTGAATTACTGTTGGCAACAATTGTTTGTAAGCCACTTCTTATATCTTCAATACTTATAGATTTGAATAAATAAGCAGACATAACACTTGGTAAACAATTAGCAACATTGTGAATTGCTTTTCCTTCGAAAGTTAAAGGAATATCTTTTACATGCGATACTCTTATTTTCCATGTACCTTTTAAAATGCTGATATAACCGTTTTCAAATACTGCTGCTAAACCTCCTTCTTTACAATGTTCTTGTATTCTTGGGTTATTTTCATCCATACTAAACAAAGCAATATTGCAGGATAAATTATTTTTCATGTTATATACCAAATCATCATCTGCATTGAGAACTGCATAACCATGTTTAAAAACTGTTTCAGGAACAACAGCTTTTACTTTTGCCATTTGTTCTATATTGTTAATGCCTCCTAAGCCAATATGATCTTCTGCAACATTGGTAACTATTGCTACATCGCAATTTTGAAATGCTAATCCATTTTTTAAAATGCCACCTCTTGCACATTCTAATACTGCAAAATCTACAGTAGGATCTTTTAAAACAAATTGAGAGGAGAGAGGTCCAGTGCAATCTCCTTTCATCAATAATTGATTTTGTATATACACTCCATCGCTGGTGGTATAACCAACTTTTTTGCCTGCACTTTTACAAATATGTGCAGTTAAACGTGTAGTGGTTGTTTTTCCATTTGTTCCAGTAACAGCAATAATAGGAATACGTCCATTGCCTCTGTCTGGGAACAACATTTCTATTACAGGTTCAGCAACATTTCTGGGTAAACCTATTGCAGGTTCAATGTGCATACGAAAGCCTGGAGCTGCATTTACTTCTAAGATTGCACCACCATTTTCACTTACAGGAGTTTTTAAATCTTCTGCCATAATATCAATACCACAAATATCTAAACCAATAATTTTTGCAATGCGTTCGCACATTACAATATTGGCAGGATGTACTTCGTCTGTAACATCTTCGCTTGTACCACCTGTGCTAAGGTTGGCTGTTGTTTTTAATAATACCAATTCGTTTTTGGCTGGAATTGTTTCTAAAGTGTATCCTTTTTCTTCCAACATTTTCATGGTGCTGTGGTCAACATTAATTTGTGTTAAAACTTTTTCATGTCCATAACCACGTCTTGGGTCTTTATTGGTTTCATCTATTAACCATTGAATGTTGTGTTCTCCATCACCTTTTACAGCAGCAGGAGTTCTTAAAGCTGCACAAATAAATTTGTAATTAATAACAAGAATACGAAAATCAAAACCTGTTATAAACCTTTCTACAATTAT
>Ga0116193_1002253_pt1 | contig 14846 bp, 15 predicted proteins | sample AD_UKC115_MetaG_FD_89892 | JGI IMG/M metagenome (GOLD analysis project Ga0116193, IMG submission 89892) | Active sludge microbial communities of municipal wastewater-treating anaerobic digesters from Hong Kong - AD_UKC115_MetaG | ecosystem: Engineered > Bioreactor > Anaerobic > Digestate... | reverse complement strand
GGAAATCACTCTGGGGCCGGGGGATAAACGGGCAAAGGGATGGGCGAGGATGTTTATTTGACGCTGACTAACGCTGACTGACGCTGCAATGGATTAATAGATACGCTAACCTTGATGTGACCCGGAATTCAACTCTGGGGCCGGGGGATAAACGGGCAAAGGGATGGCCGCAGATATTTTATTGACCTGAATGGGTTTAAAACACTGATGGCTTGATAGGGTAAAGAGACGCGATTAAAATATATGCTTACTAAGGTTCCATCAGCGTCAGTGAGCATCAAGAAAAATCATCCGCGATAATCCTTATAATCCGCGTTATCCGCGTCTATGGATTTGCAAAGAAGGAAAAATCATAATATATATTCCTGCTACAAGCATTGAAGGAGGGACATAAATGCAGGAGAAAAAGACCTTTTATATCACTACCCCCATTTATTATCCCAGCGACAACCTGCACATAGGACATGCGTATACCACGGTAGCCGCAGATTGTTTGGCTCGCTTCAAACGAATGCAAGGCTATGACGTCTTCTATTTGACCGGGACTGATGAACACGGACAGAAAATAGAAAAAGTGGCCCGCGAAAAAGGCAGTGAACCCCTGGCTTATGTTGATGGGATTGTGGAAAACATCAAGTCCCTGTGGGAAAACTTGTTGATAACTAACAATGATTTTATTCGCACCACCGAGGAACGCCACGAAGAAGTGGTCAAGAAGATTTTCCAGAAGGTATTTGATCAGGGAGACATTTACCTCTCCCAGTATGAAGGCTGGTATTGCACGCCCTGTGAGACTTTTTTTACCGAGCGTCAGCTGGTGGAGGGAAAATGCCCGGATTGCGGACGGGAAGTGGAACTGCTGCAGGAGGAAAGCTACTTCTTCAACATGGCTAAATATGCCAACCGACTGCTTCAGCACATTGAGACCCATCCGGAGTTCATTCAGCCAGAATCACGCCGCAACGAAGTAGTAAGCTTTATCAAAGGTGGTCTGGAGGATCTGTGCGTTTCCCGCACCACTTTTAGCTGGGGAGTTCCGGTTCCCTTTAACGACCGTCACGTAGTTTATGTGTGGTTTGATGCCTTGATTAATTATCTTAGTGCCATCGGTTACCTTGATAATGAGGAAATGTTCAACCGCTATTGGCCGGCGGATGTACACCTTATGGCCAAGGATATCCTGCGCTTCCACGCCATTATCTGGCCGATTATGCTTATGGCTATGGATCTGCCTTTGCCGGAAAAGGTTTTTGCCCATGGGTGGATCATGCTGGAAGGCGGGAAAATGTCCAAGTCCAAGGGCAATGTAATTGACCCACGGATACTGGTACAAAAATACGGAGTGGATGCCATTCGCTATTATCTGGTCAAAGAACTAAATTACGGCCAGGATGGTTTTTACTCCGAGGAGGCCCTGGTCAACCGCATTAACTATGACCTGGCCAATGACCTGGGCAATCTCATCAGCAGGAGCATGGCCATGGTGATCCGCTACTTCCAGGGCCAGCTGCCTCCGCCCGGCAAAGCCGAAGCAGTGGATGAAGAACTGCAAAACGTGGCGGAGAAAGCCTATCGGGAAAGCACCGAAAAATTAGAAAAACTAGACTTTACCGCCTATATTAATGCGGTGATGCGGTTGGTGAGCCGGGCTAACAAGTATATAGACGAGACTGAGCCCTGGTTGCTGGCCCGGGACGAAAACCTGCGGTCCCGGCTGGGAACAGTGCTTTACAACCTGGCCGAATGTATCCGCATCGCAGTCATTCTCCTGGCACCGACCATGCCGACCCTGCCGGAGCGGGTGAATGCCCAGATCGGGCTTTTTAAGGACCCGCTGACACTGGCCTGGGAAGAGGCGGGCCAATGGGGGAAGGTAAAGCCAGGAACCACCGTAACCAAAGGGGAAGCCCTGTTTCCCCGCATCGATATTAAGAGTATGGAGGAAGAGACCATGGAAAAACCAGCTGCCCCGGTAACCGATTCTGCGCAGGAAAAAAAGGCAGAAGAAGCCCCTTTCATTACCATTGAAGACTTTGCCCGCCTGGATCTGCGGGTGGCAGAAGTAATCTCCTGTGAAAAAATGCCCAACGCCGACAAATTACTGGTCCTCAAGGTGCGGGTCGGGGAGGAAGAACGAACCGTAGTATCAGGAATTGCCCAATATTACCAACCGGAGGATTTGATCGGCCAAAAGGTAGTTCTGGTAGCCAACCTGAAACCCACCAAACTGCGGGGAACCCTGTCCCAGGGAATGATTTTGGCTGCCTCCGACCCGGGCGATAGTGAGGTGGAAGTACTTACCGTAAAGAGAATTGCACCTGGCAACCGTGTAAAATAGCCGGTCAATTCGAAAGGGGACACTCCAGTGCTTATTGATAGTCATGCCCATATTCAGGATGAAGCCTTTGCCAAAGACATTGCCCAGGTAATGGAACGGGCCCGCTCGGCCGGGGTAGAAGAAATGATATGTGTTGGCTTCGATTACCTGTCCTCCTGCCAGGCAGTGGAAATGGCACGGCAATGGCCGGGTGTTTATGCGGTCGTGGGGATTCATCCCCACGATGCCCGGGAATGTACCCCGGAAACCCTGGCCCAGCTCTTTAAGCTGGCTGCCGATCCCCGGGTAGTGGCAGTGGGTGAAATTGGCCTGGATTTTTATCGCGACCTGTCACCCCGGGAGCAGCAAAGGCAGGCTTTTATCGAGCAGATCCAGATGGCTCGCGAACTGAAGAAGCCCGTGGTAATACACGATCGGGATGCTCACCAGGAGGTGCTGGAAATTATCAAAAAGGAAAAGGCCGGTCGGAACGGGGGAATTATGCACTGCTATTCAGGGCACCTTCCTCTGGCCCAGCAACTCATCAAGGAAGGGTTCCATATTTCCCTGGCCGGGCCTCTTACCTACAAAAATGCAAATAAAACCCGGGAAGTTGCCGCCCGGGTACCGCTTGATCGGCTACTGGTGGAAACGGACTGTCCCTATCTGAGCCCGGAGCCTCTGCGGGGAAAACGAAACGAACCGGCTCATGTGAAATATGTGGCCGAAATGTTAGCCCAAATCCGCCAAAAACCCCTGGAAGAGATAGCCTACCTGACTGCACGCAATACCCGCAACGCTTTCAATATTTAGAGGACAATTAAACAGGGGACGGTCTTGGGATCGCCCCCTGTTTTACTGCTTCCAAGCCGATTTTTGGGGGAAACTGAAAGGGTAAACGTTGCTTTTTCAGCAATCTTTTTACTTGCTGGGGAATAAAATGAAAAAGAAGAGGCAAACCTATGGGTAGCATTTCCTTTAAATGCCATAACTGCCAGACGGTGGAGCGGAAATTGACTTTGCCCGAGTGAATGCCTAGAATGAAATTACCTTTCGGTTTTTTGCTCTATCGTGAGCAAAGGTAAGGGAGGAGAACCATGGGAGCTTTTGTAAAGAAGCAAGGTGCATATTTTGCGGCTGGGATTATAGGCTTGTGCCTCTTGGCCGGAATAGTCTATTTTACCTTGCAAAAACCGGTTACCATTCTTGCCGACGGTAAAGCGATTCACAGCCGGGTATATATTAACAGCAGTGTCCGCGATGCACTAAAAAACAAGAATGTAAAAATCGGCGAGTATGACCGAGTTGAACCTTCTTTGAACAGCAAGGTTTATAAAGATGAGCAGATAGTGGTGACGCGAGCTTTCAAAGTAACAGTAATTGCCGATGGACAGAAGCAGGAGATCATCACTACCCCCGTCAGTATTCGTGATGCCATTCAACTGGCAGGGGTTAAACTGGGTGAGCAAGACGTAGTCAAAACATTACCTGTAGGGCGTACCGTGCCTGACCAGGAAATCGAAGTTATTCGGGTAACCCAGGAAGAGGTCGAAGTTCAGGAAGCTATTCCCTGTGGGGTGGAACGTACCAGTGATACCACTCTGGAGAAAGGGTTGACCCGGACCATAAGCGCGGGTAAAGATGGATTGGCACTTAGCCGGGTTAAAGTTACTTATCATAATGGCCAGGAGGTCAAGCGCCAAGTAGTCAGCAGCAAGACCCTGCAGGAACCGCGTAACCGGGTCATTGCCATGGGAACCATTACGGCAGTTTCCCGGGGAAGCCATCTGTTAAACTTCCGGGAGGCTCGTTTAATGGAGGCTTCGGCCTACACTTACACCGGTTACCGTACTGCTACAGGTAAAACACCGGCAGTAGGAATGGTGGCGGTTGACCCGTCAGTTATACCCATGGGCAGCAGGCTGTACATAGAAGGGTATGGTTTTGCTCATGCCGCAGACACCGGTGGCGCTATAAAAGGCAATCGGCTGGACCTCTTTATGGAGGATCGTTCCCAGTGCCTTGGCTGGGGAAGACGAACGGTAAAAGTATATATTCTGGAGTAAAAAAGCCGGCAAAGCCAGCAAAAAAAGGTGAAGATTAAGGCACTGAAAAAGCCCGTGTAATGAGGCGTAACTTAAGTACGTTGATTGAACGGGCTTTTTGAAGCAACACCGGTATTCGCTTTTTTGACGATCGGGCCCCTGAGAAATCAGGGGCTTTTTTTGTGCCGATGCCACATTTTCCCGGGATTCAGATAGCAGAAAAAGCAGAAAATGATCCTGGATGAAAAAGGAGGTGAAAAACATGCGTAAAAAAATGGCGATGATTCTTTTGCTGAATTTCATTATCATCGTACTGCTGGTGGGCTGTCCCGGGCCAGCTCAGAAGCCGACTACTCCACCAGCCAAACCCCGGACAACGCAAAACGATGCCGATGGAATGACGGCCAGCCAGCGGCGGATTTTGGCCAATCGGCTGTCTACGGTTGCTACCAATGTATCCGGTGTACAAAGAGCCGCAGTTGCAGTTATGGATGTTGGCATGACCAGCCAGGGAATGCCTGGGACCACCCGTACAACCAATAACCGAAATACAACCAACCTGCGCTCAACCAGAGGAGTTATGGTCATGGCAGGCTTAACCCTGGATCAGACCGCCATGAATGACCGGGCCACCGCCACCCGGATCAAACGCACCGTCGCCAATCGGATCAAGGCTGCCGATAAAAAAATTTCCCAGGTGATGGTGACCAGTGATCCTCAGCTTATTAAGCGCATTGATACCATTGCCGCAGGTATTGTAGCGGGGCAGCCCATACAGCGTTATCAGCAGGAAATAAATGACCTGGGTCAACGCTTGCGCCAGGAAAATGCTGTGTATTAAAGATGCGCAAACCGGTGCCCTCTCCGGGGGCCATCCTCCCGGAACAAGCAAGGTCTTTAAGGGAGCAAAAAGCCTGGCGAGCATTATCCTGCTGGCGGTGTTGCTAAGCGGATGCCAGGGCGGTGCTGCCAAACCCCGTTTACCGGAACAGCATCCCCGGCCAGACAACCCTTCCGGCCAACAGGTAGTGGAAGATCGGCAAAAAGCCCACTCCCTGGCCAGGCTGGCTCAACAGGAACCAGGAGTAATAAAGGCAAATGTGGTGCTGGTTAAGGAAGATCTTCTGAACAATATCACTATGCCTAAAAATCGATTGGCCCGGCGCCAAAATACCTACCAGAGTACCCGGGAAACGAACCCGCAAACGGTAAGCATGGAGAAAAAGGCCCAACGGGTTTCACCCCCCGCAATGGTAGCTCTGACTGGATTAACCCTGGAGCGTAATGTTTCAGGCGATGCAGCACGGTCACTGCAAGCCAAACAGGCAGTGGCCAGGAAATTGCTAAATGGGGACAAGCAGGTATCCCGGGTGCTGGTGACCACGGAACCGACCCTGGTGGCCCGATTAGAGAGCTTGGCGACCAAAGAGGGGAATACAGGCTATCTTCGTGATGTCAACAACCTCTTGCGGCGAATGCAGCAACAGACTCCCCCTTTCTAGATGGTGATATAGGACTCCGGTTACCTTTCCGAGTGGGACAGCCCGGAATCGCTGCTCCCACTCCGGAAAAGGTCAAACGGGGTAAATTCGCATGCGGTTTTTTTACTTCATTTTACCAGCTGGGCAGCATGCAGAAATTGTCCGTTTTCTGGTTATAGAAAAGTGTAGTATAATAGCCTTAAAAGAAGAAAGAGATAGCTTTTTATGTCTAAATCGGTGTATCCGTCCCGAGCCAAAGAACTCATGGAGCGTCACCAGCTATTTCCCAGGAAAAGATGGGGACAGAATTTTCTTCTGGATGGGAACATCCTGGGAAAGATCATTGCTGCTTGTGAACTAAGTGATCAGGATTACGTGGTGGAAATAGGACCGGGTCTGGGAGCATTAACCGAGCAACTGGCGCCAAGATGCCGGGGTCTGCTGGCTATCGAAATTGATGAGCACTTTGCCCCGGTGTTGCAAGAAGTGCTGGCCCCTTATCCCCAGGTACATCTCTTGTTTGCAGACGTTTTGCAGGTAAACGTGGAGCAGGAGCTGTGCCGGGTATTCAACCTGTCCCAACCACCGCCTTTTAAGGTCTGCGCCAATATCCCTTATAACATAACCAGCCCCATTCTGTTCCAACTGTTGGAAAACTGCCCCCACCTGGTAAAAGCCGTACTAATGATGCAAAAGGAAGTTGCCGATCGTATCCTGGCCGGACCTGGCGGCAAAGATTACGGACTACTCACGCTTACCACCGCATATTATGCAACGGTAGAGCATATAACCAAAGTTTCCAGGAACTGCTTCTTTCCCCGTCCGGAGGTTGATTCCAGTGTGCTTGGTTTCAGCCCCCGCCGGGAAAAGGTCCAGGTGGTGAACGAGGTCCTTTTCAAGGAGTTCTTACGGGCCGCTTTTCAGAAGCGGCGCAAAACCATGCTCAACATCTGTAGCGGGTTCTTTCATCGGGACAAACCAGAGGTGCAGGTCATCCTGGAGGAAAACGGGATTTCCCCGGCGAGCCGGCCCGAGAATCTTACCTTAGAAAACTTTGCCGTTCTGGTGAACCATTTTGCCGCATAGGAGGAGGGCCAGGGAATGAAAACATTTCACAGTCCCAGCAAGGGGCCAATGGATCTGCAGGAAGTTGTCACCGACATCCTGGAATACATCAGCGAAGACATGTCCCGGCCATACAAGATCCTGGTAGGAAGCGATTCTCACCCCGGGTCCCAGGGGACCTGTTTCGTCAGTGCGATTATTATCCACCGCCTGGGAAAGGGAGGCCGTTATTATTACAATAAAAAGATTGAAAAGAAAATAAAAAGTTTACGGCAGCGGATTTTCTACGAGGCATCGTTGAGCCTCGCCTTGGCAGATGAACTGTGCGAATGGTTGAAGAAATATGGCCGCGATGATATGAAGGTAGAAATACATCTGGACGTGGGGACTCATGGAGATACCAAGGAACTGGTGCGGGAAGTAACGGGAATGATCGTCGGCAGCGGATTCGATGCGCAGATCAAGCCCTATTCCTGTGCCGCCAGTAAAGTGGCCGACCGCCATACAAAATAGCCCACCTTCTTTAAATATATGTTGACATGGAGCGGGTTTTTTAATATACTAATTTATTTCCCTGTTGACTTTGATCTGGAGTTGTTGTAAAATTATAACGATTAATGTTTAAAGAAGGTGGTACAGTGAATTCACCCAGAGCCATCGCAGATATCAAGAAGGACCTGGAATCCTTCGTGGGGAGCAGAATCAGGTTGAAGGCCAATCGGGGGAGAAACCGTATCATAGAGAGAGAAGGCGTACTCGAGTCCATTTACCCGAATATTTTTGTGGTAAAGCTAAATGAACGCAAGGTAGAGAGACGGGTTTCTTACACTTACGCAGATGTTCTTACGGAAACCGTTGAACTCTTTGTATACGATGCTAACAATCTTGATTCAGAAATTCGTATTGCGTCCGCCAACCAGTAATATAATTTCGACTTCGACTGCATGAGCAATCATGCAGTTTTTCTTTTTCTGTTCCCGGGTCCCTCATACTCCCGGGGCATATGAATATACATAGGGTAGGGCACGTCCAGACGTTTCCTGCGGGAAGCTTGGCGGGACAAAAAAACAGCTCGGAGGGATTGGGGATGCAATCAGCCGTATCCATCTGGTCACCGGTGGTGGTTGGACAGCTTAGGAATCCGCGCCAATACAAAGGGGAGGCTCACCTGCCCCTGCACAAGCTGCACCGCTCGGTGGAAGACCTGAAAATAAAAGTGCGCAACCTGGCGGTGGCCGTTATGGGAATGGCGGTGGAAGCCCGTATGGATATCGAAATCCTCTGCCTGGTGGCAGATGGGCAGGGGGAGCTGCAACTGATAAAACATGTCGAGACGATACGGGAAAGAATCCCGCTCCTGGAGTTTAATGAAGCATTTATGCCGGAGGGAGATAATCACTTTTTCCTGCAAATTAAAAACCTGGCCTGGGAAGGGGATATGCCCGGTGGACAAGAGGTGCGCATCGCCTATTTTATAGACTATACGGTAATGGCCACCCGGGAGCAGGTGGTGGTACTTCGTTCTGCCGAGGCGGGAGAGGTTAAGGGTGAGTCTTTGCATGAAGCCCTGCGCAAGCTGGAGGAAGAGGTGGCCCGGGTACAACTGGAGAACCAGGAATTGCACCGGCAGATCTTTTATCATGTACGCAATATCAGCAGCCTGAAAAAGGGGCTCCAGAAAGCCGAAAATCGCAATGCGCTCCTGAACCGGGAACTGGATCAATATCGGCAATTGACGGAAAAATTGCAGCAGAAATTAGCGCGGGATACTAAAAGCAGCGCCCGTTCCCCCGAGGCTTTTCCTGCCCCTCGACAATTGCACCCGCAGGCAGAGGAGGCGGACGCCAGCCTGGGAAGCCGCATCAAAAAACTCTATCTTAACAGCCGGCGCAGCGCTGGTAGTGAGCATTAGGTCGCAAAACGCATCCGGGCAGCATATATTACTAACACCTTGGCTGCAGGGGAGCGTTGGCTTTGAGAATCTTTTTTACCAATACCGCACCCATTATTGTACAGGGTATCGGAGCAGCATTTGCCGATCTGGGACACCCGGTTTGCTATGCAAATGTGGCCGCAGACCCCGACTGGAAAAAAAAACTGAGGGACTTTGCTCCGGACCTGGTTTTTACCGAAGGGGGATGGGGAACCTTTGACAAATTGTTTCCTTACCTGCATGAGTACCGTCTGCCGCACCTATTCTGGGCCATTGAAGATCCCCCCCACTTTCACAGCCTCTCACTTCCCTTTGCCCTGCGGTCAACCTGGGTTTTTACCACCTGTCAGGAATCCATTCCGCTCTACCGGCAGCACGGAATTGATGCCCGACTGATGCTTTTCGCCTGCCATCCCACCTATCACCGCGCGGTACCAGCTGACCCCCACTACAGTTATGATATTGCGTTTGTAGGCAACAACTATTTTGAATATCAGGACCGTAACCGGGCGGCCCATTATTTGCTCCAACCCTTAATGGAGCGTGGGTACAATATTAAAATATTCGGTCTGGACTGGTGGCTGGACCGGTCGCGGCCTTATTATATTTCCGAGGAATTTTACGGAGGCTATCTGCCGGCAGAACAACTTCCCGCCATGTGCAATTCAGTTCCCATCATTCTTGGGCTGCACTCGGTTACTGACTCCCGCACCATGATGAGCATGCGTACCTTTGAGATCCTCGGTTCGGGAGGCTTTTTTCTGACCCAGTGGACTCCTGCCATCGAGAACCTTTTCCGCAATCACCATCACCTGGTTTGGACCCGATCGGAAGAAGAGACTTTGGATCTGGTCAATTATTACCTTAAAAATCCCGCCGCCCGGCAGCGCATTGCCCGCCAGGGACAGGAAGAGGCACATCAGCGCCATACCTACTATCACCGCATCCAGGCTATCCTTTCCCTGCTGGAGCAAAAACTGAAGCTGCCGTCCGACAATCAGGCAGCGACCCCGGCTGCATTATCTGTTCGTTATGGGAGAAGTGTTCGTATCAATCGGCTGTGAAAAGACGATGGGTCTATTTCAGGAACAAGTGGTGAATCCTTTTCATAGAATAAGACACCTGGCCAATCGAAAAGTGGTCCGCCCACTCAGGGTTTTGAGGAGGAGACGATAGCCCATGCGCACCATCATGAATGAAAATAATAAAGAAGGCAACCAGAGGGATATCCGTATTAAGACCTGGAAGTACCGTGCCACACCCCTTCCCTATGAAGAGGAAGAATCGGCCTGTACCGTCAGTACGGCACGGCGTACCAGTGTCGAGGTTTTTGTCAGTTGTTGCGCCTGTGGGAACAGTTGTCCCCGCAGCCAACTGGAAATCTGTGAAAAATGCAGTGAGCACTTTTGTTCGCGCTGCTGGCCTAAACACCATCATTAGAAAGGTTCGATGTCTTATACACGATTTGGAAGCCAGGATAGGAGTCCTGGCTGTTTTCTGCTCGGAGGAGGTAAGGTATGTCCGGTATTAATTGTATTGTCTACCCTCCCACCGTTGACTACCACTATATGACCCAGCGTCCCCAACAATTGATGAACCAGTTTGCCCGTATGGGAATACCGGTCTTCTTCATGAATCAAAATACTTCTTTCCGCCGGCCCTTTCGGGGAATCGAAAAAGTGGCCCCCAACCTGTTTGTTTTTCATGAAGTAGACCCGCTGCCCTTCCTGCAAGGGGTGCGCCCGGTGGTATACTATAATGCCACCGCCCATGTAGAGCAGGTACAACGATTCCATCCCTCCTTGCTGGTTTTTGACAGTGTCGACGAGCCCAGTGAGGAGTTTGCTGCCTGGAGGCCCTACTATAATCGTGCGGTAAGCTCTGCGGATCTGGTACTGTGCAGCTCCGCCAAGCTTCAGCAGATGGCCGGTCCCCTCAATTCCCATGTTTACCTGGTGAAAAACGGCTGTGATTACGAACATTTCTCCCGGGCCCGGGAGGACCTGCCGGTTCCCCGGGAAATGCAAGAAATCTCCGGGCCGGTAATTGGCTACTTTGGGGTTATTGCCACCTGGTGTGATCTGGAACTGGTGGAAAGAGTGGCCCGGGCCTTTCCCCACTGTCAATTACTTATGATCGGTCCGCTTTACAATGTAAGCCGGGTACCACAAAGAGAGAATATTCACTGGCTGGGCTACCGCCCCTATGACCAGCTGCCCGGCTATGCCAGACTATTTGATGTGGCCATCATTCCCTTTCGCCATACTTCCATGACAGAAGCGGTCAACCCCATCAAGATGTGGGAATATATGGCGGCAGGCATCCCGGTGGTCAGCACCAACCTCCCGGAAGCCCGGGCTCATCAGAACCTGGTGTATTGTGCCCGTACCGGAGACGAATTTGTGGAAGGAATCAGGGCCGCTCTGGCAGACAAATTCCCCGAACGCCGGCAGGAGCGCATGGCTCTGGCCCGGGAAAATTCCTGGGAGGCCCGGGCTCACGAGGTACTTGATTTACTTCGGGAGCGCCTGGCCATAAAGGAGCTGGGCTCCCCGACGGGAGTACCCATGCAGCCGGTTCCCTATCTCCAGGAAACCGTGGAGGGGGAGGACGAACAGAAAGCCAGCCACATTCATGTTAACCGGGCCAACTCCCTGAGGCTTTCCACACCGGTGGGCCGACGGGTGGCAAAGCGGGGTGTAACTCACTCGGGAGGAGGGGCCCCGGCAGGGCGGTTGCAATATTCCCGCCGCCAGGCGTTTAGCCACCATATTCTGCCGAGTTCCAAGCGGGGGTACAAGGATGCCTGACCGGATCATGATCGGCTGTCCGATTCGCAACCGTGCCTGGGTTTTACCGCGTTACCTGGCGGCACTGACCACTTTGGACTACCCCCGCGAGCTACTGGAGTTCTGTTTTGTGGTCAATGACTGCGTCGATGCAACCCCCCGGATTTTACAAGACTTTTCCAAGGACAGTGGTTTTCAAGTACAGCTGCTCAATGTGGAGCTGGGCTTGGCACAGGGATATCGCCGCGGAGAATATAGCCTGGCCCGTCTGGCCCGGCTGCGCAACCTCCTGCTGGAAGCCTTTCTTGCTTCCGGCTGTGAGGGTCTGTTTTCTGTGGACAGCGATGTTTTGCCCCCGCCGGGAGCCCTGCGTAGCCTGCTGGAAGACCAGTGCCAGGTGGTATCGGCACTGGTATGCAATGGTCATCAGGTAGGAGACCCCGGCATTTTCAATGTTCTCCGGGAGCACTCCCCGGGCTGCTACGTACACCTGCGGGACTTTCCCCGCGATCGCCTTTTCCCGGTAGACTGCACCGGTGCGGCCATACTCATCCGCCGCCAGGTGGTGGAGAGAGGAGCCCGGTATTCGGCAGACAACGGGGCCGAGGACATCGGTTTTTGCGAGACGGTGCGGCAGCAGGGCCTGACGATTTTTTGCGATGGTCGGGTAGAGTGCTTGCACCTGATGCAGGAAGATGATGAAAAATAAAAATGGGGCACGAATAATCACACTTTGTCAGCCTCTTTCATAGTATAAGCTAGAAATTTGCTTGAACAAATTTCTTCTAGAGAGGCCGGTAGGCATAGAGAAAGATAAAGGAGGGAAGAGTAACATGGCTGGACTGAAGTGCGAATTTCCGGAGGGTTGCAGGCTTGACCTCTGGGCCAAGGTTATTAAGGCTAAATTCATCCAGAAGCAGGTCAAAATCCTGGACACAGTCTTCTGTGTACCCGACGAACAGGTGGGCGGCAAGGTAACGTGTGTCGAAGACATCAAGGTGAAAGTAATCCAGAAGTTTGAGGACCTGCTCTGCTTCAACAAGGTTAAGATTTACATTGATTACGAAGTCATCCTTTTTGTCATCGTCGAAGGCGAGTACCAGATTATCACTGTCACTGACCGTTTTGAACAAACCATCGAACTGGATGAGTTTGACCCGCCGCTGACCATTGAGGAATTCCGGAGTGAAGTGGAACAATCGGAAATCATCTTAAAGAATTTCTCTTTTGACTTTGAAATCAAGGGCAACTGCGAGGAACCCAGCAATCCGTGCCGCCTGACCACACCCATCAACGGGACCTGTATCGGGCTAAGGGTTTTTGTGGATATTATCGACAAACTGGGCAAGATGCACGATGTAATTGTTTTCGGCGAATTGGACCCGGAAGTAGATCCCTAGGCATCCATCCGGATTCTATTGCCTGGCTTTGCGGCCGGGCATTTATTTTTCCCGGGAGGAGGTGGACCATTGGCTGAAATCCGCATCGATCGTCTGCAAAAAAACCGAATGAGATCCCAACTGGAATCGGTGCTGGATGTGCACCGGCAACTGGAAACAACCATTGAATCCTATGAAGGCCAGACCGAAGTTGAGGAATACCGCCGCTTCTGGAACGAGCTGCGGGAAACAAACCGGGAGAACATACAACACCTGTCCCGCTATATGGTCACCAAATGCAATCGTTGAATTTAAAGAGGAAAGGGGGCGGAGCCCCCTTTTAATTTGCAAAGGCGGACGGGGGGATGGGGGGCGGATAGACGCGGATTTATTTGACGCAGACTTACGCTGACGGATGCTGAAAGGGATTGGGGGACGGGGGGCGATAGACGTGGATGACGCGGATTTATTTGACGCTGACTTACGCAGACTGACGCTGAACGACGCTGAAAGGGATTGGGGGACGGGGGACGATAGAGGCGGATGACGCGGATTTATTTGACGCTGACTTACGCAGACTGACGCTGAACGACGCTGAAAAGAGAGAGGAAAGGATATTAAAAATTTATATTAAAAGTAGGTCATAGGTTAGGTTCATCGGTTGTAGAAAGAGATTTTCATTATCTTGTAAATCCATTCAGCGTTAATCAGCGTTCGTCAGCGTCAAAAACAGTAACCCTATAACTTCGGTCACCTGGGCCGGGTGAAGAGGGTTATTTCTGACGCAGACGGATGCTGAAAAGAGAGAGGAAAGGATATTAAAAATTTATATTAAAAGTAGGTCATACTTTAGGTTCATCGGTTGTAGAAAGAGATTTTCATTATCTTGTAAATCCATTCAGCGTTAGTCAGCGTTAGTCAGCGTCAAAAAAATCCGTGTCCCATCCTCTACCTCCGTGTCATCCCCCTTCGGGGACTACAATGTTCCCCGGCAGGGCCGGGTCACCATAAAGGTTGCCGCGTCTATCGTCCCCCCTGATCCCCCAAGCCCAATCAGCGTTAGTCAGCGTCAAAAAAATCCGTGTCCCATCCTCTACATCTGTGTCATCCGCGTCTATCGTCTCTTAATCCGTATAGCGTAAGATAAGGTCTCATTTCCAAAGGAGGGAAAGGTAGTGAAAACACTGGGGGTAGCGCTGGGCGGAGGGGGAACCAGGGGGCTGGCCCATATTGGGGTCTTGCAGGTATTAGCCGAAGCCAACCTTCTCCCGGACTTTATATCCGGCACCAGTGCCGGCAGCGTTATTGCCGCCCTCTGGGCCAGCGGATTATCCCCGTACCAGCTGGAAGAACTGGCCTGCCGGTTAAACCCGGAGAAATACCTGGATTACAATGTAAGCGGTTTCCTGCGCTTTTTGCTGGGGCAGATTCTCCCCGGTCCCGAGGTTACATTTGACGGGATTATAAAGGGCAACCGGATAGAGAAGTTGATTTATCAGCTGACCGGGGGCAAAACCCTGGCTCAGGCCAGCCTGCCCCTGGCCATTATAGGTTGTGACATTGACAGCGGCCGGATGGTGATTTTCACCAACCGGGACATTGCCATTGAAGATTCGCGGGTTATCATAGTCCGGGAGGCCCTGCTAAGCGAAGCAGTACGGTCCAGCATTTCCATTCCCGCCACCTTCGTACCCTTCTGGTTTCAGGATATGCAGATGGTGGATGGGGGATTGCAAAGCATGGTGCCGGTGCTGGTACAGCGTAGCATGGGGGCGGAATATGTCCTGGCGGTAAACCTGGGTAAAACCGGCTATGAACAACCCGTAAAAGGCTTGTC
>Ga0116193_1002252_pt1 | contig 14847 bp, 13 predicted proteins | sample AD_UKC115_MetaG_FD_89892 | JGI IMG/M metagenome (GOLD analysis project Ga0116193, IMG submission 89892) | Active sludge microbial communities of municipal wastewater-treating anaerobic digesters from Hong Kong - AD_UKC115_MetaG | ecosystem: Engineered > Bioreactor > Anaerobic > Digestate... | reverse complement strand
GGCGAGCTCCAGTCAACGCGCCGCATCTCGAGAAAGCCAGGATTGAACCATGACGACAGCAGATGCAGCTGATCGGCTTCGACGACCTGCCACTCCGGATGCTCGCGTAGTCGTTTAAGCAACCGGCGGCGCAAGACGATGAGCGCCGCCGTGCCGCCTGGCGCGCGGTTGAGGCGGCGGAACAGCTCCTGGCGCGGCGGCTCGGCAGCGGCCGAGAGTGTCGCCAGCGCAGTCGCGGTCGGCGCACTGGCATACGCCTGCGCCGCCGCGAGCACCGCCTGCGGCTCCGGCGAAAACCGTTGCGCCAGCGCCTCGAACAGGCTGTCGCATTCGGCGTCGTCCAGCGTTGCAATGTCGCGGATGATCGCCTGCGCGATGACCGGCGAGTTAGCCTCGGCGCGCACCGAGAGCAGGCGGTGGCATTCGCGCAGCAGCCGCGCGACGCGGCGGTCGCTGGACAGTTGCGACAACTGGTTCGCCGCTTCGCGCAGCGCGGGGACAGGGGAAAGATCGGTCAGCACGTTAGGCAATTGAGGCCTCCCTGGGTGATGCGTTGTTGGAGTCCCCGGATTCGATTTTTCTCAGTGTCTTCAGTGCCGCGTGTTGCGCCAGCAGGTGATCGTGCATGGCCCGCTCGGCACGCGTTGCGTCGCGCGCGAGCATCGCGGCGAGCAGCACGCGATGCTCGTTGATGGACGCGTCAATACGGCCCGGCAGCGTCAGCTGGCGACCGCGCAGCATGCGCACAAACTTGCGCAGGTCAGCAGTGACGCGGTCAAGCCAGCGGTTACCAGCAAGGCGCTGCACAAAGCTGTGAAACTCATGATTGGCGCGGTAGTAACCGTCCACCTCGTGAGCCGCTGCCGTGCGTTCCAGTTCATCGTGCAGGCGCTGCAGTTCACGCAGGTCGGCGTCGCTCGCGTGTTGCGTGGCCTCGAACGCGCAGCGCCCCTCCAGCATGGCCATGATCGGGAACAGCTCGTCGGCGTCAGTCGCCGTCATCTCGATCACGCGGCAGCCGCGACGCGGCACCGGCTCGACCAGGCCTTCCGCGATCAGCACCTTGAGCGCCTCGCGTAGCGGTGTACGGCTGATCTGCCATTGCTCCGCCAGTTTCACCTCATCGATGAAGTCGCCCGGCGCCAGTTGCCGGTCAAAGATGAGTGAGCGCAGCCGCTCGGACACCTGATCGTAGAGAGTTACGGCCCGGAACGGGATGACCTCGCTCACGGGCTCAGCGTCCACCGTGGCTGCGGATCGCCACGTTGGGCTGCCACGGGTGGTTTCCGGGCGATGGCTGCACCTGCGCATAACTGCCGGAAACGGCTTTGGAAGCGCGTTCGGACGAAGCGATGTGATTGGGCAATCCGACCATAATTATGAGATTACAAAATTTTTATACGCTTGGCAATTGGTACCCAGGCGCACTGAATCAAAAATCCACGCATTCAACTTTTTGCCGAAAGCCTTTGTCATTCTGGGCTGAGCCTGGTTTTCACTGAAAGTCGATATCCGGCCGTTTCCGCGCTTGTGCCCTGTCCGTTGGGGCTATCGCAAAAAAGCTGTATGACGCTCGTCGTTGTTTGCTGTCCACCGGTCCACCCTGCAGGCGCAACCATCACCAAACGCCGCCCGCTGCTACGCTTGTGGCATGAGTCCGTATCAAGCCCGCAAACCCTTCACCCGCCATCGCATCCCTGTTCGCAGCCACACGGCGGAGGTGCTGACCTGGGGCGATCCGTCCCACGAACCGGTGCTGATGCTGCACGGCTGGATGGATGTCGCGGCCTCGTTTCAATTTCTGGTCGACGCCTTGGCCCGTGACTGGTACGTTATCGCTCCCGACCAGCGCGGCTACGGCGGCACTGAGCCCTCGCGCGAGGCGGCGGGCGGATACTGGTTTCCGGAGTATGTTGCCGACCTGGAAGCAGTGCTTGATCACTTCAGCCCCAACGCGCCGATTCACCTGGTTGGCCATAGTCTGGGCGGCAACGTGTGCTGCCTTTACGCCGGTCTGCGCCCCGAGCGCGTGAAGCGGCTAGTGTCGCTGGACGGTTTCGGCATCCCGTCGACCCCGCCAGGCAAGGCGGCCGTCCGTTATGTGGAATGGCTCGATGCGATCAAGACGGGAGCCTCCCTGTCGACCTATGCGACTGTGGATGCGGTCGCCGACCGTCTGCAGAAGAACAACGCCCGCCTCGCGCGCGACCGTGCGCTTTGGCTCGCGGCTCAGTGGGCGGAACCAGGGGACGACGGTCGCTGGCATCTGCGCGCCGACCCGGCGCACAAGCTGCCGTTTCCGACCGTGTACCGGCTGGACGAAGTCATCAGCATCTGGCAACGGGTGACCGCCCCCACCCTTTGGCTCGGTGCCAGCGAGTCGGACGCCAAGAAGTGGGTGGGCTATTCCGACGAGAGTTTTGTGCCGGACACCCGCGACGGGCACGCCACCGGCAGCTTCGCATCGCGGCTCGCGGCGTTTCATGACATTCGCTTCGAAGTCATCCCGGACGCCGGCCATATGTTGCAGCACGACCAGCCGGAGATCGTTGCCGCCAAAGTCGAAGCACACCTCGCCGGGTAACGGTGCGCCGGTGCTCTTCACGCTAACGGAAGCGTAGTTCCGCCATGAATCTTCGCCAGCAACCGATCGCCCGTGTCGCATGGCCGGTCGCCCTGCTGCTTGTCGCATTCGTGCTGCTGTCGTTGATTGTGGGCGCCTATCCGCTGCCCGTAGGCAAGCTGCTGGGCGGCGAGCTCAGCAGCGCCGAGTGGGCGGTTTTGAGCCAGCTGCGGGCGCCGCGCGTGCTTGCCGCATGCGCAGGCGGCGCGGCGTTCGCGCTGGCCGGCGCGGCGTTGCAGGCGATGTTCCGCAATCCACTGGCCGATCCCGGCCTGCTCGGCGTGCCCTCCGCCGCCGGGTTGGGCGCAGCTATCGCACTGATCGTCGTTGGCGCCGGCGCCGCGTTGTGGATCGGCGCCCTGGCCGGCGCGGGGCTGGCGATGACCGCCATGCTGTTTTTCGTCCGGCGCGGTGCCACGCCCATGGCAGGCGGCACGGTGACATTGTTGCTGCTCGGCATCGCCATCAATGCGGCTTCAGCGGCCGGACTCGCGCTCCTTACTGCCCTTGCGTCCGAAGGGCAGCTGAAAACGCTTTCGTTCTGGATGCTCGGCAGCTTTGCGTCACTGGATTGGCCAGTGGTGATCGCGATGCTGGGTAGTACGGTGCTGGGCGGAGCGATACTGATGTCGCAGTCGCCGGCGCTGGCGGCGCTCGCGCTCGGGGAACGTGGCGCCCGCTCAGTGGGCGTCAACGTGGCCCAGCTGCGATTGCGCGTGGCAGTTGTCACTGCCGCGATGGTCGCGGCGATCACGGCGTTCTGCGGCGGCATCGGATTTGTCGGCCTTGCGGCGCCACACATCGCCCGATTGACCGTTGGCGCCTCGCCGCGCAGAGCGCTTCCGATGGCGGCCCTGATTGGCGCGCTGCTCTGTGTGCTGGCCGATCTGATCGCCCGCTCCATCGCACCACCAATCGAGCTGCCGGTGGGCGCCATCACGGCGGCACTGGGCGTGCCGTTGCTGGTATCACTGATCTCCCGCAGGACGAGCCCGTCATGAGCGTCGATAGCCGCCCATTGCTCACCGTCGATGGCGTATCCGTTAGCGCCGGCAACGCCGTGCTCCTGCATGAGGTTTCGTTCACGCTTGCTGCAGGTGAAGTGCTGGCTGTGCTGGGCGCCAATGGCGCAGGCAAGAGCACGCTATTGATGACGCTCGCGGGCGAATTGACCGCGGCGGCAGGCAGTATTGACTTTGATGGCATCCCATTGCCCCGGTGGTCGATGACTGAGCTGGCTTCGCGACGCGCGTTGAACGCCAGCGAACCGCCTGTACCGTTCAGTCTGACCGTCGCGGACTACGTTGCGCTCGGACGGCCGTTTGCGCCCGTTGATGACGCGGCGCTCAATGAGGCACTGGCTGAATGCCACGCCGGTGACTGGCCACGTCGAGACTACGCCACCCTCTCGATGGGGGAGCAGACGCGGGTACAACTGGCGCGCTCGCTTTACCAATTGGGTGAGGCGGGTCTGCGCGCGCGCTGTTTATGGTTGCTTGATGAACCGTGCGCCCATCTGGACATCGCGCAACGACGATTTGTACTCGCACTGGTGGCCCGTGTCGCCAAAGCGCAGGGCTGGGGTGTGGTGCTTTCCACCCACGATCCTGCCGAGGCGGCGCAAATTGCCAGCCACGCGCTATTGCTGCGTAGCGGCCGCGTCCTCGCGGTTGCACCTGTCGCAGACGCGCTGACCGAAGCCAACCTGTCCGTGTGCTACGGGGCAAATGTGGCCCGTCACCCTAGCTTCGTCGTGGGCTAGTGCGCTGCGCGGCGGCCATGCATCAACGTGAGCCCGAAAGGTTTTTGATCGGTCTGACGACTACCATCCATCCAGTCGCTTCTTTCGCCTTCCAGTGAACAACAAATCACACCGTTTCGTCCTGTACTCCGCCGTGATCGCGGCAGCGGGTGCGTTTTTCCTCGGCGCCACGTATGCACAGGCCCCCACATCAGCGACGTCGCCAGCAGTAGCCAAAGCGACCTTTGCTGGCGGATGCTTCTGGTGCGTCGAGTCCGACTTCGACAAAATCCCGGGCGTCGTTTCCACCACTTCCGGCTACATCGGGGGCAAGGTGCCCAACCCCAGCTACGAACAGGTTTCGTCGAAGGCGACCGGCCACGCCGAAGCCGTTGAAATCGTCTATGACCCGGGCAAAGTCAGCTACGAACGGCTGGTTGAGTACTTCTGGCACACGATAGATCCGACCGTACGCGACCAGCAGTTCTGCGACCGCGGCAGCCCGTATCGAACCGCCATCTTTGCCCATGACGCGAAGCAGCTGCAGGTCGCACAGGCGTCGCGCGCTGCTCTTGAAAAGTCAAAACCGTTCAAGGAACCAATCGTCACCGAGATACTGCTGGCACCAACGTTCTACCCCGCCGAGGACTACCATCAGGACTACTACCTGAAAAACCCGGTGCGCTACAAGTACTACCGAACCAGTTGCGGCCGTGACTCCCGTCTCAAGGAGCTCTGGGGGGAGAAAGCCGGCAAGTAAAAGGATGCATCCCGGCGCGCAATCCGCGACAGCCCGACTGCCTAATCGCGGATCAGATGCTCGGCGAGCGCCCGATAAGCGGGCAGCGAGGTCGGATCAAGGAAGACATTGGCCGCCATCGGATGCGATGCGTAGCGCGCAATCACCATCTCGGCCGTCGGATCGACCCAGATCAATTGGCCGTGAATGCCGCGCGCAGTAAAGCACTGATGCGCGTCGTGCGCCACCCACCACATGTTGCGGTAAGACCATCCGGGCAGCGTCGTGTAGCCAGCGCTGGCGAAATGCGCCGGGTCGGCGCCACGGCGTATATCGGCAACCACGGCGGCGGGCACAATCTGCTGGCCGTTGAAGGCACCGTCACAACGCATCGCCTCGCCGAAGCGGGCGAGGTCACGCAACGCCGTCGCCAGCCCGCCGCCACCCGACTCGGTGCCGACGCTGTCCAGCTGATAGAGCGCATCGTGTTCGCAGCCGAGTTTTGACCAGATCACCTGCGACGTGAGGTCAGCCAGCCGCACGCCCGCCACCCGCTTGACGATCCAGCCGAGCACCTCGGTGTTCACCGTTTTGTAGGTGAATCCGGCGCCGTGTTCGCCTTCCTTTTGCAGGGTGACAAGGTAATCGTAGAACGTCGCCGGACCGCTGTAGCCTGCCGGTCGCGCCCGTGAACCGCCCGCCCAGGCATAGGCCCAGATGTCAGCCTTCGGGTCGGCGTAGGCTTCCGAATACTTGACGCCGATGATCATGTCCATCACTTGCCGCACGGTGGCGTCGCCATAGGCGGTGTTGGCAAGCTCGGGTACGTAATGCGTCACTACCGAGTGTTCGTCGAGAGCACCGCTCAACACCTGCATCGCCGCCAGCGTACCGACGAACGACTTGGTGACCGAGAACGCATTATGCGGCAGGTGCGGCTCCAGCGCTCCAAAGTAGCGCTCGTACACTATCCGCCCGCGATGTAGGACCACCACACCGTCCGTGTAGTTGGCCGCAAACGCCTCGCCCCAGGTCATGGCGCGGCCGTCGAGCGTGGTGAACGTGACAGCGTCGAGATCATCGCGCTCCGCGCGTGGCAGCGCTGCCACCGGACCACTGCCACGCGACACGGCGGCCGTCGGCACCAGCTCGCGTACGTGGCTGAAGGCCCAGCGTCGCTGCGGGAACTCGTAGTACGAGCCGTCAGCGAAGCGGATCGTCTTGTCGGCCGGAGGCGGAAAGCCCTGCATCCAGCCGAGGCGACGTGGGTCAGTATCAGTGTGCGATGGAAAGACCGGAAGCGTGGTGGGGTTCATACCGCATTGTTGCGCATCAACCCCGGCAGCGACACGCGGCGTGCCGATTGTCGGCGCAGTGGTTCAGCGCTGCCCGAACGGCTTCGCCGGCACCGTCTTCAAATAGGCGTACAGCGCTTGCACGTCGACCTCGTTCAACTCGCGTAGCGATTCGAACGGCATCACCTTGATCGCACTGCCGTCCGGCCGCTTGCCGGTCTTCATCATCGCGGCAAAGGAGGCGCCGTCCTTGTATGCGGGCATTACGCTTTTGTCGCCCGGCGTGATGTTCGCAGCTGCCGGCCAGTCGGGCGGGCCGCCGGGAATCTTGCCTCCGGAGAGGCCGGCGCCGTGACAGCCGATGCACATCGCGGCTAAGTACGCGCCATGCTCAACCGTAACCGCAGCCGCCACTGGCTTCGGCGGCGGCAGGCTGTGGTCGATCTTTTCCACTGGATCCGGAATGCCGCCGAAGCCGTAGATCACCTTGACGGGCAGCGGCAGTTTGACCACACCCGCATCACCCGGCACTGGCGGAAGGCTCTTCACATAGGCAATGAGCGCACCGGTGTCTTCGTCGGTCAATCGGTTGTAGTCTTCGCTGGGCATGATGAACAGCGGCTTGCCGTTGGGCTTGACACCATGCCTTAGCGTGCGCACCCAGTCCTCAGACTGGTACTTGGCGACCACGTTGCCTGGCCCCGGACTGATGTTGGGCCCGGCAATTTTCATGTCACCGCTGTCGATGAAAGCGCGGCCGGCGCCGTTCGCGGCATGGCAGTCAACGCAGCCGCGCGAGGCATACAAGTAGCGCCCGCGCTCGATCGCGGCAGCGTCATTCGGGATCGCCACCGGCTTCACTTTGATGTCGATAACGCGGTTGCGCTTGCGCTCGGCGAGCTGGGTGCCAACAATGGCCGCCGCGGCAGCGGCGACGATAAGGACGCCGACCGTGCCGGCCGTCCATTTGATCCAGGTTTTCATTTCTACCCCTATCGGTCTTGATGTTTTCGTGAGGACGGAAGGTACCGCGAGTCGCGCGACCTGCCAATCATTGGGCGATAGATGCCACAAAAATCCTTACGAGATGGAGGTAGTAGCGCCGTTTGCACGAAATCGGCTCATTTGCAGCGCAACGGGCAAAGTCATCTCTACAGCCTTTCGCTGTAGTCAAGGGATTTCGAGGGCTACAAAGCAAAAACGGCTCAAGTCGACTTGAGCCGTTCTTCGTGTCACGCCCACATCCAGAGGGCGTTTCGTCAAGAAGGTGTAGACGATCTGGCTATCGCGGAATCGAGTTCACCTCTTTCTCCCACTTCTCCAGCAGGCGCTTGCGCTCGGCCGACGAGCCATACTTCTTGAAGTCGTACTGGATCAGCTTGATGCTCGCGAAACGCGGCGCCTCGGGGGGCTGCGGCGCGGCTTTGTTCGACGGCAACTGATACTGCTTGGCCTGCGCCGCGAGTTTCTGTGCGTCCGGCGTCAGCGCCCAGTCGTAGAACTTCTTTGCGTTGTCGAGATTGCGCGCGCCCTTGAGGATCGACATAGACCCGACCTCGTAGCCAGTTCCCTCGCACGGCGCCGCCATTTCCACCGGGAAGCCGTTCTTCTTCTCACCCGGCACGTCGTGCATGAAGCTCACGCCGATCGCCGTTTCACCGCGTGCTGCGGCCTTGACCGGCCCAGTGCCTGATTTCGGATAGTTCGAAATGTTCTTGTGCAGCGCCTTCAGGTAATCGAAGGCCTTATCCTCGCCGAACACCTGCACCAGGGTAGCGAGCGCGGTGTAGGCCGTGCCCGATGCGGCCGGATTGGCCATCTGCACATCACCCTTGTATTCAGGCTTGATGATGTCTGCCCAACACGCTGGTGGCGGCAGTTTTTTCTTGCCCAGCACTTCCGTGTTGTAACTGAAACCGAGCGCCCCAGCGTAAATGCCGACCGTCTTGTAGCCGGATATCTGCGCCTGATACTGCGCCCAGTTATGCAGGTCCTTCATGTTGGGCGACTGATACATCTCGCTGAGCCCCTCCTCTGCCGCCTGCAAGTGCGGGTCCCCGGTGCCGCCAAACCAGATATCGCCCTTGGGGTTAGTCGCTTCGGCCTTTACCTGCGCAAAGGTCTCGCCCGAGCCCTTGAACGAGGTGTTGACCTTGATCCCTGTCTGCTTGGCAAACTCATTGGCGGCCAACGTGCACCACTCGATCTGCATCGAGCAGTAAATGTTGAGATTGCCCTTGTCTTGTGCTGACGCGCCGTGCGAAATGAGCGCGGCTGCGACAAGTGTGAGAGCGTGCGACGTACGCATATCGAATCCTCCTTCTTAAGTACCGGGACAGTATAGGTTGCGGAGTGCCTTGTAGCCCTCGGGTTGACCGCCAGTCGACGACGGTAAAGCTCTGATTTTTGTTGCTGCAACGGTGGCACCCTAGGCAACAACATCGCGCGGTGCTACGAATGACCATCTAACAGCGAAATTGCGCAACGGAGACCACATGGGAAGCCTCAATACGGCACAAATAATGGACTGGCTGGCAACCAAGGGCGCCGATTTCGGGCTCAAGGTGCTAGCGGCGATTGCCACCTGGATCATCGGCCGCTGGATCATCCAAGCTGTGTTGAAGCTGGTAGACAGGGCCACGACACGTACTGGCCGGATGGAGCCGACGCTGGCGCGCTATCTGTTGTCGATCGTCAGTGTGCTGCTCAACATCGTATTGATTCTCGCGATCCTCGATATCTTTGGCGTACACACCACCAGCTTCGCCGCGCTGCTCGCCGGCGCAGGCCTCGCGATCGGCACCGCCTGGGGCGGCCTGCTGGCGCATTTCGCCGCCGGCGTGTTCATCCAGGTTCTACGCCCTTTCAAGGTGGGTGACTATGTCAATGTTGGCGGAGTCGAGGGTACGGTGGCCGAGCTGGGACTGTTCGGCACAACAGTCATATCCGGCGATAACGTGACCAACATCATCGGCAACAACAAAATCTTCAGCGAAACCATCAAAAACTACTCAACGCAACCGCATCGACGGGTGGACACCGAAGTCAAGCTTGCGAACGGCGTCAACATACAGGATGCTGTCTCCCGCCTGCGTACCGCGCTTCCGATGGTCAAGAGCGTGCTGGCAACGCCGGGTCCCGAAGTAGAAATATCGAAATTCACACCCGAGGGCCCGATGTTGACCGTGCGCGCCTATACCCACACCAACAACTACTGGCAGGTCTACTTCGAAGTCAACCAGATCATTGCGCGAACCTTTGCTGAGGCGGGATATCCCGTCCCGGAGACGCCGTCCGTACAACGACAAGTGTGACTTGGTCAAACTCGCCTGACTGCTGCCGAGACGCGCCGGCCCGCATAACGGCAGACCGCTACTCGTTCGAGCGACCTCGATGCGGTTGCCTGGCAATTGCCGACGCCGCCATGCCGGGAGCTATGCTGGCGGTCAGCGCGGTTTCGCATCCAACCAGCACCGCGCGACGTCACGGCGGGGTTGCACCTACCCCGCCTTCCCATAAACCTCATTGATCTGCTGCGTCACCCGTACAAACGTCGTGCATTTCGATAGCGCCTTGAGCGTGCGGGCGCCTACGTAGGTGCAGGTTGAGCGCAGGCCACCGAGGATTTCCTGGACGGTGTGGTCGACCGGGCCGCGCGCTTCGAGGATGACTTCCTTGCCTTCGCTGGCGCGGTATTTGGCGACGCCGCCGGCGTATTTCTCCATAGCGACATCGCTGCTCATGCCGTAGAAGCGGCGATACGTCTTGCCGTGCTGCTGCACGATCTCGCCGCCGGATTCGTCGTGCGCGGCGAACATGCCACCGAGCATCATGAAATCCGCTCCGCCGCCGAAGCCTTTGGCCACATCACCCGGCACCGTGCAGCCGCCGTCGCCGCAAATGTGGCCACCCAGCCCATGGGCTGCGTCAGCACATTCGATGATCGCTGAGAGCTGCGGGTAGCCGACACCCGTCATCTTTCGCGTGGTGCACACGCTGCCGGGGCCAATGCCGACCTTTACGATATCGGCACCAGCCAGGATGAGCGCCTCCGTAATATCGGCAGTGACCACGTTCCCAGCCATGATGGTGATGGTCGGATAAGCCTCACGGAAGCGCTTGACGAAATCGAGGAAGGTTTCGGTATAGCCGTTGGCGACATCGATGCAGACGAACTCGATGTTGTCACCGGTATCGTTACGCACAGCCCGAAACTTCTCGAGATCCGGGTCGGTGATGCCGAGCGAGTAGAACGCATAGCGATGCACCGGATGGTTGTTGTCGTTGAAGAAGGTGACGTAGTCTTCCACTGGGTAATGCTTGTGCAACGCCACGTGCATCTCGTGCCTTGCCAATGCAGCCGCCATTTCGAAGGTGCCAACCGTGTCCATGTTGGCCGCGATGATGGGAACGCTCTCGCTCTGACGACCGGAGTGACGGTACTTGTAGACGCGCTTCAATTCCACCTTGGCGCGCGAGCCGAGCGTGGAACGCTTGGGGCGGAACAGAACGTCCTTGAAATCCAGTTTGAGTTCTTCTTCAATGCGCATCGTGACTACCGTTCGTGGTGAGCCTGTCAAACCATGAACACAGAATTTGCACGTGCATCCTTTGACAGGCTGAGGACGGACCGAAACGCAAATCGCCATGGCAACAAAAAAGCGAGGCGCCGGCAAACTCTCGTTCGATGGCAACCTCGCGTGGTTGCACGAAATTATAAGAATGAAAAGCTAGACTTCGCCTTATGCCGGACATCAATGCAACCCACGCCAACTACGCCCGCACTGCGCTCGACAACGTGCGTCGCGAGTATCCGAACTTCATAATGCACTTCGTGCATTCCGCGAGCGAAGCCCAAGGGTGCGTGCCTTCGGCATTACACCCGATCTTTTATGGCAGCTACGACTGGCACTCGTGCGTGCACATGCATTGGTCATTGGCGCGGCTGCTGAATCTCGATCCCGAGGCAACGCATTCACGGGCAATCGTATCGTGGTTCGATCGCCAGTTCGACGAGGACAAAGCCCGGCGCGAAGCCGCCTATTTTGACCGCGATGGCGGCGCACACTGGCAAAGGCCGTACGGATGGGGCTGGTTGCTGAATCTCTACGCCGAACTTGCGGTCTGCGGCCACCCGCACGCGACGCGCTGGCGCGCTGGCCTCACGCCGCTGGCCGACCGGCTGTCCGATGCCATGTTCGAGCACCTGCAAACGGCGACCGCGCCGGTGCGTCATGGCGTGCATTCCAATACCTCGTTCGGGATGATTCATGCGCTGCGCTTTGCCCGCACCGTAGGCGACGAGGAATTTGCAGCGCTGATCGCGCAAACTGCACGCAAGTGGTTTGCAGCAGACCGCGGGTATGCACTGGCCTATGATTTCTCGGGGGAAGACTTCCTGTCGCCTGCCCTCACCGAGGCGCTGCTGATGGCCCTCGTTCTGCCCAGAGATGAATTCCTGCCGTGGTTCGACGCCTTCCTGCCCGAGATCGCGGGAGGCGACTTCGTCCGTCTGGAACCGGCACGGGTGACCAACGAAAAGGACGCCAAACAGGTGCACAACCACGGCCTTAACCTGTCGCGGGCGTGGTGCATGCGCGGGCTCATGCAGGTGCTTACCCCAGGTGAGGACCTGCGCTGGCAGCGCTTTGGCGAACTCTCGGGTGAGCACCTGCGCGCGGCGGAGGCGGCGATCACCGGTGGCGACTACGTGAGCACGCACTGGCTAATCTCTTTTGCGCTGCTGGCAGAGACGGAGTGGCATTCGTGAGTTTTGTCGACATCGCGCTGACGCTCATCGTCGTCCTGCTGGTCGTCATCCTGATTCTCGTAGCAACGCAAAAGGGCAGCATCGTCCGCCGCATGAACGACGCGCTGGGCAGTCAGCTCGAAACCAAGCATCGCGCCATGATCGGTGACGTGGGCGGCATGTTCAATCAGGTCAGTGAACGCGTGGGTCGCGAGCTAACCACCGCCAACAGCGGCACGCGCGAGGTGATCGGCACGCTGCAAGTTCAGGTGGTGCATACGCTTTCACAGCAGACCGCAGCGTCACTCAAGCAGCTGGCGCTGTTGCAGCAAACCCTGTCGTCGCAGCAGGATGCGCTGAAGCGCGACGTACTCGAAGGCATGCTGGGCAAGATGGCGGAGCAGACGCGTGCCAATCAGGAGCTGTTGCAGAACACCCTGCGCAGCATGAGCGCACAATTCACGCAGCAGGCCGAAACGATGACCAAAACGGTCGATGGCCGGCTGGAGCAGATTAGCGGCAAGGTGAACGAGCGGCTGGACGAAGGCTTCAAGAAGACCAACGAAACCTTCGCCAGCGTGATGGCGCGCCTTGCGGTGATTGACGAAGCGCAAAAGAAAATCGACGGCCTCACCACCAACGTGGTGAGCCTGCAGCAGGTGCTCTCCGACAAATCGGCCCGCGGCGCATTCGGCGAGGTGCAGCTTGAGGCGCTGGTGCGTGACACGCTGCCGCCGGGTGTCTATGAGTTTCAGGCACCGGTGGGTAGTGGGCGCGAGAAGGCAGATTGCGTGTTGACGATGCCGGATGGCGCATCGAAGATGGCGATTGATTCGAAGTTTCCGCTATCGAACTACCGCACCGCGATTGACGCCACCTTGCCCGATGCCGAACGCAGCGCGGCGCGCAAACAGTTCGCCACCGACGTCAAGAAGCACATCAACGACATCTCTGGCAAATACATCCAGCCGGGCGCCGGGGCAGACTCCGCTGTGATGTTCATTCCATCGGAAGCCGTGTTCGCCGAGATCGTGGGCAATCATCCCGAGATCGTTGCCCAGGCGCAGGCGCAGCGGGTGTGGATGACCTCGCCGACCAATCTGATGGCGGTTCTGCACACGGTGCGTGCCGTGATCCGCGATGCCGAAATGCGCAAGCAGCTCGGCGTGATGAAGACCGAGCTCGGCAAGCTCGGGGGCGACTTCGGGCGCTTTCAGGAGCGTATGGACAAACTCGCCACGCACATCAAGCAGGCGCATGACGACGCCGAGCAGGTGCAGATTTCCAGCCGCAAGATCAGCGGGCACTTTGAGCGGATCAAGGCGGTGGAGATTGACGATACGAGCGGCCGCGCCGTCCCCTCTCCCTTGAGGGGAGAGGGCTAGGGAGAGGGTGATGAGTGCCAGCCTGTCCACGGCATTGTCACGCCAACGCTGCCCCCGCTCTCCCGCCCTCCCCCACCAGGAGGGAGGGAGTTAGATGTTTGCCTGGCTAAAAGCGAAACGCCGCGAGCGCGCGCTCGGCACCCATGCGATTCCCGATGACGAATGGTCCGTGGCGCTGCACGAACTGCCGTTTCTAGACCACTACGATGCTGCCACGCTAGCCCGTTTGCGTGAGCTGACCACGCTCTTTCTGGTTGAGAAAAACATCATCACCGGCGCCGAGGACGGCCAACACGCGCTGGAGGTGACGCCCCACATGCGGGTGCTGATTGCCGTCCAGGCCTGCCTGCTCATCCTTGGCCGCGGCGCCACGGTCATGGATGCGATGCGCGACTTTGAAGGCTGGGACAACGTGGTGGTGCACCCCGGTGACTTCCCCCGCAGCTACGACTACGAAGACGAGCACGGCGTGGTTCACCAGCTTGACGAGCCGGTCGCGGGCGAGAGCTGGTACAACGGGCCGGTGCTGCTGTCCTGGCCGGCGGTCGAGGCTGGCTACGAACAGACTGGCATGGCGCTGGTCATTCACGAATTCGCCCACAAGATTGACATGCTGGACGGCGAAGTGGACGGTCTGCCGCCGCTCACCGGCACGGCGCGCAAGCCGTTTGCTGAAGTGCAACAGGCCGCCTACGACGATTTTTGCCGGCGCGTCGACGCTGATGAGGACACCGCCATTGACCCCTACGCCGCCGCGCACATCGATGAGTTTTTCGCGGTGAGCTGCGAAGTGTTCTTCGCCGAGCCGGAGCTGCTGCGCGAAGAATATCGCGAGTACTTCGAGCAGCTTCTGCAATGGTTTCGCATCGACCCGCTGGCGGGCCGCCTTTTTGAGGCCTGACGGGAAATGGCCCGTGACGACGATTTGATCGTGTTGCGGCCGGAAGGGCTGTATTGCCCGCCTGGTGACTTCTACATTGACCCCTGGCGCCCGGTTACGCGTGCCGTCATCACCCATGCCCATGCTGACCATGCCCGCACGGGCCATCAACACTATCTGGCAAGTGATGCTGGTGCTGGTGTTCTGCGGGCGCGACTTGGCGACATTTCACTAACCACGCTTGGCTACAGTGAACGCTTCCGCGCGGGCGATACAGAGGTGTCGCTGCACCCCGCCGGGCACGTGCTCGGGTCGGCGCAGGTACGCGTCGCCCATCGCGGTCGTGTGTGGGTTGCCAGTGGCGACTATAAGGTGGCGCCGGACCCTACCTGTTCGGCGTTCGAGCCGGTCCGTTGCGACACCTTCATCACCGAG
>Ga0116193_1002251_pt1 | contig 14848 bp, 9 predicted proteins | sample AD_UKC115_MetaG_FD_89892 | JGI IMG/M metagenome (GOLD analysis project Ga0116193, IMG submission 89892) | Active sludge microbial communities of municipal wastewater-treating anaerobic digesters from Hong Kong - AD_UKC115_MetaG | ecosystem: Engineered > Bioreactor > Anaerobic > Digestate | place... | reverse complement strand
GCAAATAAGATCGGTACATACTCTGTTTCTATTCTTGCTAAACAGCACTCTATACCTTTTTATATTGCTGCTCCGGTTTCAACCATAGATATAAAATCAGAATCCGGTAAAGACATTCCCATAGAAGAAAGAGATCATAATGAAGTACGCTATTGTCATAAACTTAAAATGGTTCCTGACAGTGTAAAGGTTTTCAACCCTTCTTTTGATGTTACACCTCATGCAAATATAAGTGGTATTATAACGGAAAAAGGAGTGTTGCGAACACCATATGATCTAAGTATTAAAAAAATTTTTCTTTAATATGTGACGGAGCGATTTTTTCGCTTCGTTTTTTTCTACTCATGCCGCTATAGATTTATTTCGGATTTTTTTATATTTTATCTATTCGCTGGACAAATTTACTTTTCATACAGTAGGAGGGAAAATGGAAAACATAATTGAAGTATCAAATCTCAGGAAGTACTACAAAACAGTGAAAGCTGTAGATGACATTTCTTTCTCAATAGCAGCTGGAAAGGTTTTTGCTCTGCTGGGTCCTAACGGTGCAGGAAAAACTACCACAGTTGAGATTCTAGAAGGGCTTAGAAGGGCAGATTCTGGAAGGATAACCTACTTTGGAAAAGAAATCACAAAAGTAAATTTCGAATTGAAGGAAAAAATAGGTGTTCAGCTTCAAAACACCGTTTTTTTTGAATCTTTGACAGTAAAGGAAACTCTAAAAGGGTTTTCAGGTTTGTATGAAAAAAAATTTGATATTGATATTCTTGTAAAAAAACTAGAACTTGAAGAAAAACTCAATTCCAAAATAAAAACCTTATCTGGAGGACAAAAACAGAGACTTGCAATAGCTGTGGCTCTTGTAAATGATCCTGATATTGTTTTTCTTGATGAACCTACAACCGGTCTTGATCCCCAGGCAAGGAGAATGCTATGGGACTTTATAAATGAGCTGAAGTCAAGCGGAAAAACAATTATACTTACTACTCATTACATGGAAGAGGCCGAGTATCTTTCAGATTTTGTAAATATAGTTGACCACGGAAAAGTAATCGCTTGTGGGACAGTTGAGCAGTTGATTGATTCAATAGGAATGAAATCCATTATAAGATTTCATTCTAATAAAAAATTCGATAGCTATTTCAAGGACGAGAACCTTAAAATAATTGAAGACACAGCTCTTTCCTCAGAAAAAAAGATATACGAGATACAGACTGATAATGTTGAGACAACTCTTTCAAATATATTTGAAACCACAAGAAAAAACAGTCTTTCAATATCAGAAATAGCCATAAGGCAGCCTAATCTTGAAGATGTGTTTTTGAAACTTACCGGAAGAACCTTAAGAGATTAGGAGGACATATGAAGATAAAGTCTTTACTTTCAATCTTTTTAAAAGAGGATTTCAGAAACTTTATAGTAATTTTTTGGACTTTTGTTTTTCCTTTGATTTTTTTTCTTTTCTTTACCTCGCTTTTCGGCAATATAGGTAACGGATCAGAAAACTCGTCCGATATGGAGTTTAGAGCAGGAATTTACTTTGAAAAACCGCCTACTGGTCTTGCAAAGGAAATTTCACAAGGTTTAGTAACCGGTCTGGGAGACAAGAACTCCGGCGGACCTTTCGAAAACATTTATGTAAGTTCCTTTGACGAGGGTATACAGCTTATAAAAGATAAAAAACTTGAAATTTTCATAGTTTTTCCGGAAAATCTTGATATGCTGAATCTCAAAATGGTACTTTCTTCTGTTCCGGCTCCGGTAGTAAAGAGCTATTACAGATCGGATTCTGGCTCTGATTTTGCCAGAAAGATTTTTAAAAGTGTTTTGGACTCAGTTAATGTCGAGTTTTATAAGCGGATCTCATCAGCAGAATATACACTGGAGGTTCAGGAATTAAATAAAAAAGCCTCGGATACTTTTTCCTATAAAGATTATCTTTTCCCGAGCGTTCTTTTAATGTCGATTCTTACGGTATCTATATTCAATACACCGCTTTCACTTGCTTATTCGATAGAAAAGGGTATTACTAAAAAGATTTTTACAACCCCTATACGCAGCGGCCATTTCTTAACTGTTGTTATTTTGGAAAATCTTATTCTTTTGGGTATTTCTATCCTACTCATATATATTGAAGGCAAACTAATGGGAGTGAGTCCTAAAGCATTCAGTGCGAAGTATATTGCTTATCTTTTTATGAATGTTATTACTTTAATTTCCGTAGGATTGCTTATGCTTTCGGTTTTTAGAAAGCTTTCGGCCGTCAATGTAGCGGCAAATATTCTTTATCAGTTGATGATGTTCCTTGGAGGTCTTTTCTTTGATGTCAGCCATACTCCGATGATTATACGATGGTTCGTTTATATTAATCCGGTATCATATATGGCTCAAGGATTAAGAAATATAATAAACGGTACGCCACTGGGATTTTTAAATTATTTTGTTCCCTTAGTTTGGATTGGCGCCTGCATAATAATTTTTTCTTTGAACTTCAAGAAGGTGATGAACTATGAATAATAGGTTTTTCAATCTTGTGAAATTCTTTTTTCTTGAAACTTTTAAAAATAAATCTGAAGTTTTTTACACCATGTTTTTTCCAGTTATCTTTCTTCTTTTGTTCGGTTTTATTTTTGGTCTGGGAGATACACAGCACCAAGAAGAGAATTTCGAATATGGATTAGTTTTTTCTTCTGGTTACTTGTCTGATACAAATCAGAGCTCCAAGAGTGCATATGACACTGTAAAAGCTTTTTTTGAGCCAAATAAGCTTGATATCTATGCAGATAATGAAAGCTTAAAAAATGCCGTAATATCTTCAAAAGTTGATGCTGGAATTATAGTTGATGAAACCTCCAAAGTAAAAGTTTTATACAACTCCGATCCTGCCAATATGCAAAAGATAACATGGATAAAGTTTGCAGGTGAAAACGCTATAAAAAGATTTTTATATGGAGCAAAGAAAGATTATCTGTCCCTTTCTTCTGAAAATATTGGTACAGGAAGAGTTGAGAGCAATCAAATGGACTTTCTTCTTACAGGCATAATTGCTATATCCATACTGTCTGGAGGAATGTTCAGTGTAATTAATACCTTCGGCAGATATAAGAAATTAGGAGTAATAAAAAAATTCATGGTAACTCCAATAAAATCAAACGAATTTGTGATTGCATCATCATTTAACAAGATACTTCTGAACTTTTTTTCCATAGTCTTTATTATAATATTGGGCAAAGTAATATATCACATGAACTATTCCTTTGACTGGCCTATGCTCATAATTGTATGCTTAAGTTCCACACTCGGAATGATGGCTTTCGGAATACTTTTGATGGTACTGTTTAAAGAATTGGAAGTAGCCCAGTCTGCTGCTTCTATTTTAATGACTGTAATGATGTTTTTTGCAGGAATATACTTTCCCATTAATATTATCCCCGGATATATTCGATGGGTTAGTTATATCTTACCCATTAAGTATGTAGCAGATCTTTTACGGCATGTTGCAGGAGTTGAAAGCATGAATATCGCTGCCTTTTGGCTAATAAATATTATAATGGCGGCATCAGGTATAATTTTACTTTCTCTTACCTCCAGACAACTGATGAAGGATCAGGCAAGAAACTAAAAAATTAAAAACCCGCTTTTAAGCGGGTTTTATTTTGTCCATCTAACAAAGACCGTAAGGTTGTCTCTATCTATTTCAACAGTTAAGTATTCCGAAGACGAGTAAAGATAATCAAATATTTCATAATCATTTATATATCCTGCCGTATTGCCCTTATAAAAAATCTCGAATGTTTCTTGTCCTTCATAATCCATAAATTTTCTAACCGAAAAGTCAGTTAATTCATAAAGCTCATAATTCAAAAGATCTTTACTATAAAGACTTTCCATATCCAGAACTACTGTTTCGTCAGAATTTTTTAAAACATTTATTGCGGAAAAAAGATCAAAAAGCTTACGACCAAAGTCATTTTTTTCATCCTCGCTATATCTGTCCCAATCAATTTCAGGAATCTCGTCCTCTGTGTCTTTGGTAATAAAAGTACTCATGATAATTTCTGTGAGAAAGTTTATAATATGATCATATGAAACTGACAGGCAGATTTTCTTGAAAGCGGGCTCATCGGAAAAAACTTTTATAAAAGATACTCTACTGTTTTCATCTTCATAGTACAGAAAGTCTTCTAGCTTTGAGGTACTGGCTTTTTCAAGAATTTTTTCTGTCTCAAAAAAGTCAGAAGCATCTTTACAGTACTTAAGCTGTCCGATACCCCCTCCAATCTTTAAGGATAGAAAAATATTTCTATCCTGGTCAAAAATAATGTAATTTTCACCATCGCTCATAAAACTCATGCTAAGAGCTTGCTCAAACTCATTCTTTACTATCTCTGCATTCTCCTTTGATAGATAAAAGGAAAGATAAAGCTTTTCTATGCTCGAAATATCATCAATTCCACTAATGGTACCTTTTACTGAAAGAACGGCTCTTTCCTGTACCAGATGCTTAAGATACTCCATAGCTGGCTCATTCTCATTTGTAATACTTCTTATAATATCAAAATACTCTTTTTTCATAGAAACCACAATGTCAGCATCCTTTAGAACTGACAGGTCATCCAAGAAGTCTGCTTTTAAGTATAGTTTTTCATACTCCTCAATTTCCTTATTAATTAAAATCTCTGCATATACTCCTTCCTGCGTAAGCTTCAAATGATACTCCTCGCCAAGCTCCTTTCCGTAAATATCCCCAAGATAATGAAAAACAGAAGATAACGGTTTAAAATAACTCGTATGGTAACTTACCGCATACTCTGCATACTTATCAGCAAAATTATAAGCTTTTATAACTCCTGTGCGACAGAGCTCCACAAAATCAAGAAGATATCTGTAGGTTGTTATATATATATAACCATCAATATTAATGTAATAAAAATTAAGGCTTCTGGGATTTTCTGCCAAGATAAACTCACCGTAAAAACCCTCATCAGCCTTTTTCTTAAAATCAAGAGCTGTAGATACTGTTTCAAAAAAAGGTTCATCGACAACCATAACGGCAGGATAACTTAAAAATAAATTTATACCTTCCAAAACAAGTTTATTTTCATTAAGAGTTTCAACACTTTCAAAAATATCAAAAATATTGTTACGAAAAACATTTTCGCCAATGCCTGTTTTCCCAAAAAAATATATGTCAGTATCTTTAAACGGAATAGAGAGTTCTTCAAATATTTCAACCTCAGAAAACCTCGCAGGGTTGATTCTTACGATATAGTCCATGCTTTGCGGAAGCAAGGGACTTCCTTGTAAAAGACACAAAGAACATATCAGAACAGAAAAACAAATGAAAAGCCTTTTCATAATACGCCTCCTTTATATTTCGGGGATATATCTGCAGGAAATTACATAAGATGACTTTTGAAGTTCTTGTACAAGCATATATGAAGGAGCTTCATCCAGTTCGATTATGCAGCTGGCCTCTTCAAATATTTTACTTACCCTGTTCAAAGTAACGTTTGCAACATTTATTCCATAAGTTGATATTATCTTTAGAATTTCTGAAAGTGCACCTGTTATATCTTTGTTTAATATTGATAAGGCTGGGGTATGTCCGTTGAGATTAACTGTGTTTCCGTCAATTTCATTGACTAATATCTCCCCCGCTCCTACTGAACATGCCTGTATTTTATATTCGACCGAGTCTTTTTCAGCTATAATTCTTACAGTATTAGGATGAACATCTCCCAGATCCTCAAAAAGGAATTCATAGGTTAAATCATATTTTTTTATTATTTCAAATATATCCTTTATTCTTATGTCATCGACATTAAATCCTATAATGCCGCTAAGAAGAGCCTTATCTGTCCCGTGTCCCATATAAGTGGTTGCAAACGAGCCGTGAAGTACAAACCTTACTGACTGAGGAATACCTCCGATATAGTTGTATGCAAACTTACCTATCTTTACTGCTCCGGCTGTATGTGAACTAGAGGGACCAACCATGATCGGACCGATTACATTTATTATTGACATTTTTCTCCTCCAAAAACGAATTTTTTAAAATGTTTTAGTAACATAATTCAATTATAGCTTATTTTGTTGTATAATAAAATATGATAACATAAAATATCGGGAGGATACGATTAATGGCTTATATAAAAAAATACCTCTTTATCTTGCTTTTTCTTTGTTTTTCGTCATTAATTTTTTCTTTTAATTTTCTTTCCTTAAAATGGTCCTTCATAGATGCCCAAAATGAAAATATAATCGTCAAGGGAACAAAAAAAGACGCAAATTATATTGCATTTCAAAGCGTCAGCAAGGAACAGTATACTAATATACTATCCTTCACCAAAGAAGGCACTGTGACTTCCAAAGTTAGAATTTCCAACTTTAACTTTATAGATTTTCAGATACTTGAAGAAAATCTATATATGCTTGGCACTTATAATTCTGCCGGTACCAACTTTCTTTCTCTGATATGCATGGATAAAGATTATAATATACTCTTTCGGAAATACTACAGCAAAGGCAATATTTCACCCATTAATATTCGGACTTACGGTAATGAACTCATAATAACAGCTAACTCCGTCTCAAGCGAAAAAAGTACACTATACCTTTTCACGGTTGATAAGTACACAAATATAATCCAGGAGAACAGCTATGAATTTTCAATGACAGTTGAAATAAAAGATTCTGTAATAACAAATGATATGTTATATATGACAGGATTTCTTGATAATAAAGAATCTAAGCTGGATCTTTTTGTAAAAAGCATAAACCTGAAAACCAAAAAATTTGTTCTTGAAAAGGTTTGGGGCGCTAAATACAATGAAGTCGGAACAAAAATAATTCCTTCGGAAGGATATCTCATTATAGTTGGAACAAATGAATCTTTTAACGAGATAAAAACCAGGGATGTTTGGGTAATGAAAATTTCCGCAACAGGAGATACCGTATGGTCGAGAATATATGACAGCTCTTTTATCGACGAGGTGAACGATGCATGCGTTGATGAAGCGGAAAATATTTATATAACAGGAACATCTATAACCCAGGAAAGTCAGGATCTTTTTGTTCTAAAGCTTAACAAATTCGGAGAAAAACTTTATTTTGACATAGATAAAGACAAAGAGACTAATCTTTCCAGTTTTATATTTGAAGATTCTTCAAATATAATATTGGGAGGTTATTTTATAAACACAGATACCGGCAGCGATACTTCCGTTTCAACTGGAATAATCATGGTTCTTAACTAATAAAGAGAAAGGATAAAATAATTATGAAAAAACCTTTATCTGTAATGATTTTCTTAGTTGTTTCTGTACTAATTTTTTCCTCTGTGATTACTCCTATAAATCAGCTTAAGTATATGAAGGATCTAACAACGGTTACAATAGAGGGTATAGTTACTGTCGAACCAGGACCTTATGAAAATAATATTTTTTTTGTACAGGATAAGACCGGCGGTGTAAATATTTACTCCGAAGGTATTGACATAAGCAATTACGGAATAAAACGCGGTCAGAGCGTTCGAGTCAGCGGGTATGTTTGGACTCACAAGATGAATACCGAAGTTGTTGTAAATACTTCAAATTCAAACTTTTATATCGAAATACTTTCTCATGACCAGACTGAGCTTCTTCCTAGACTGATCTCCACTAATGAAGTAAATGATAACAAAAATGAGGGCGATTTGGTAAAGATAAAAGGAAAGATTACCAGAATAGTTCCTCCGGAAGTTTACGTTAATGATGGATCAGGTGAAGCTTTAGTCTACATTCGCGAAAACACAGGCATAGATGTTTCTTTTTTCAAAGAGAATATTGATTTTGAATGCGTTGGAGTTTTAGGACAGTATCTTACCAAGCATGAGCTTTGGCCACGAAGTATTGAAGATATTACAACCAGCGATATCATTCCTCCTGTTCATCTGCTTTCCTCTCTTAAAGATGAACACACTGTAAGCATTCTTTTTTCCGAACCATTAAAACAAATTCCTGCCGAATCTTTCAGAGTACAGTCAAATCAAGTCGTATCAATTTCATACTCTTTCTCCGACAGGATTGTTACGATAAAAACTCAAAATCCAATTATTAATCAAAAAATATTTATACGCGGACTTGAAGATATGAATAACAACCTTGTCAACCTTTATACAGTATATATTGATTCAAAAAAAGATTCTAAAGAAAAAAAGGTTCTTTTCGATGAGTCTCACGGACAAAAATCAGGAAATGCTGATTGGATAGCCGAAGGAGGATACTCCGATTTTGCCGATGCCCTCAAAGCTGAAGGATTTACAGTATTTTCTTTGAAAGAGGATTTTTCAGCGGATATACTTAATATGATCGGAGTTGCTGTAATACCGGAACCTAATAAACCATATAAATCCGGTGAGCTGAGATCGATTACAGATTATGTTTTCAACGGAGGTAGCATCTTTCTTATAGCAGATCACGGCGGCGCCGACAGAAACGGTGACGGATGGGATGCAGTAAGGATTCTCAATGAGTTAACTCTTCAAATGGGGTTTTACTTTAATGGTGATGATCTTTATGAAGCTCCATTGGCAAAAGTTGTTCAGGGACATCCGGTTACTTCTAATGTGGAAAAAATTGGAGTATGGAACGGAAGTTCTATAACCATTAAAGAGAACAGTTCAATACTTCCACTTGTATTTGATTCACAATCTAAAATTTTTGTTCTAACAGGAAGTTTCGGAGACGGAACTTTTGTTGCTATAGGTGATTCTTCACCTTTCGATGATGGTTCTGGTACATCGGGAAAAATTCTTCACGACGGATGGCATTGGGGTGATGATGCTGTATTTGCTGTCAATACAGTAAAATACCTTTCTGATCTAAGCATTTCTGTTAAATAATTAACATTTTTTTCTTTACAGAATTAAGGATTACACGGGTTATTGACAAACACTTACTTTTATAGTATAATTCTTTTCGTATTGCCCAGGTGGCGGAATTGGCAGACGCGGTAGACTCAAAATCTACTAAGGCTGATAACCTTGTGCGGGTTCAAGTCCCGCCCTGGGCACCATTCGTCTGACAAGCCGGGAGGTGTAGGGATGAATAAAAGGAAAAAAAAGATTTTTCGTCTTGTGTCCTTAGTCATATTTACAGTTTTTATCACCGTTGCACTTGTAATATTTTTCATCTTTCCGGTTATTAATTCTCAGATATAATACTTTAAACAATAGCAGAGATATATATAATATATCTCTGTTTTTTGTTATAATGTTATTGAGAGTATTTTTGGTGGAGGAGGTATTCACAATGAAAAAGTTCGTACTAACGTTATTTTTATTGTTTCTCATAGGCTCAAATATCTTTGCATATGCCTATATTGCAGGAAAAAATATAATTTCACCCAATGAGCCCTTCGTCATTTCTGGATTTGGAGAAAATAAGCTTCAGATGACGGTTTATAAGATCAAAGATCCTTTAAAACTTCTTCTGGAAGAAAAGCAAGTATCTTCACTTGAGAAGAAGATGGTTCTTTCCAAGACAATTAAGTCTGACGATGACGGTCGAATAAGCCATAAAGAAGTTTTAAAGGATTATGGAGTCTATCTGGTTGAATTGGTAAGTAATATACAAAATAATTCAAAAGATCTTACACAGGCAATAATAATTGTAACAGATTTAGATTTTATATCAGTATATGATGGAGAACAGGCGAAAATAACACCTGTTGACCTTATAACAGGAAATAAAAGAGAGGCAGATATATATACCGCTGATAATTCTGACAATTTTTCCGCTTTTCTTCAAAAAACAGAACTTTCCATAAAAAGTTCAAATCTTAAGCGTGTTGTCCTTAAATCTAATAACCAGTATGCACTAAAAGAGTTCTACCCCATATACAAATCATACAAGGATAATCCCGCAAGAATTATAACAGACAAACCAGTTTACCTTCCAGGACAGACAATATACTATAAAACAAGTATTTTTTCTGAAAACGAAGGAGTTTACACTTTATGTCCAGAAAAAAACATAAGTATAAAACTTGTTGACCCTGTAGGAAAAGAAATTTTCAATGTCTCATCTAAAACCGATGAAAACGGCTCTTATGATGGATCGTTCAAAATCACAGATTCTGCCCCTATCGGCTATTATACAATAAATGTCAGCACAGATGAAAAACCTAATCAAATAAGCAGCTATGGATTTTTTGTTGAGGATTATGTAAAACCAGAATATAGTATAAAACTTACAACAGATAAAGAAAAGTATTTTTCCAATGAAGAAATTATATTCAAAACATCGCTTTCTTACCTTAATAATACTCCTGTCAAAAATGCACAGATAGCTTTTTATATTTATTACGAACCTTCTTCTTATGACCAGGGTTCAGAGCTTGTGTACCATGGAATAAAATTTTCAAACGACGGCGGCATTCTTGAGATTCCTTTCAAAGTAAAAAAAGGGCACCGGGGAAGTTATAGGTTTCAGATAGTAGTTTCTGATGAAAACCAGCGGCAGATGGAAGAAAATCTTTATGTAAGTATTTTTCCCGGAAACTATATAATAACTCCTAAAAATCATTACCTATCATTTATACCTAATGTAGAAACAACTGTATCCGGAAGTATTACAGATATTGATAACAATCCTATTAACGGCGATATCCTTCTTGAGATCAAAGATGACAAATCAACTATTCGCACATCAACTATACACGCTGTCAATGGATCCTTTGATTTCAAATGTACACTTATTAGAGAAGGTGGATATACTTTTATCTATAAATATCTGGAAAGCCAAACGGAAGTATACGCTTACTGCAGTGAAAGAAGCAACTATGATGAAGATGTTGAAATTACAGACATTACTTTGAAGAATAGAACAATTACCTTTAACATAAAAGGGTACAATAATGCAAATGCTTATTTGTATCTTGCAGGAAAAAAGCTTTATGACCATAAAAATGAAATAATTAATAGCAAAAATGAGATTTCACTTTCATATCCAGAAAAAATCATAGAAAACTCCCTTTTTATCCAAGGCTTTATCTTCTCTAAAGGAAAACTCCTAAGGGTTAGTAAAGAAGTAAGAGTACGTGAAAATAAAGATCTTTCTTTTGAATTTACAATAAATACAGATAAAAACTCATATAAGCCCGGTGAAGAGGTAACCATAACCATTAATTCAGCACAGGACGGTATTTTTTCTTTAAGTGTGGTAGATGAAGCTATATTCAAAATGATAGACAGACAATCAGATCCTGTTAAAGAATTATATGGTGATTATTATTATCCGGAGGTTTCTATAGAAAGCTCTTCAAGATATTACTATGGATACATGGCAAAAAATCCAGATCTTACACAGACCTATAAATTTGCATCGTACAAAGGAGCCGGTGAGATTAAAAACAACACCCGAGAGTACTTTCCTGATACCGCACTTTGGCTTCCAACTGTTAAAACAACTTATGGTAAGGCAGTTGTTAAATTTAAAAATCCCGATTCCGTTACTTCATGGCGGATAACGGCAGAAGGAGTAAGCAATTATAAGCTTGCATACCAAAAAAGTAACTTTATATCAACAAAAAATTTTTATGCTAGACCGCTTCTTCCAAATTTTTGCTATAAAGGCGATAACTTCTCTTTTCCGGTAGTTATCTACAACAACACAGAAGAAGAGCTTTTCTTTGTTTATAAAGCCATGGTTGACAATCCTGGACTTTCTGTAACTCCTACTAATGGAGGAGTTATTGTAGGTGCAAACTCTTCTAAAGTTCTTAATTTTAATGTAGATGCCTTGAACTTTGGAAATTTTAACTTTACTTTTCACTTTGATTCCTGGAAAGTGTCTGATAGCATCAAACTGCCTTTTGAAGTAAAGTTAAACCAGCTTAAGACTGATATAAGAACCATTCAGTATGTTCAAGATGGAGATACTTTAAAAAAGGGTGTACAAGCAAGAAAAGTGAATCTAGAAAAGATTATAAGAGAAAATATTGAGTATCTTATTTCTTATCCTTACGGCTGTACAGAACAGACTATGTCATCCTTTTATCCGGCGCTGATGTCAAAATCACTTAACTTGGAAATTGAAAATACTCAGGATATAATACTAAAATCAGTACAACGGCTTTACAAATATCAGCACGATGATGGCGGATGGGGATGGTGGATGAACGATCTTTCGGATCCAGGTATAAGTGCATATGTACTGGAAGGTCTTTTAAGACTTAAAAATACAGGATATTATCTGCCTCAGACAGTTATTAAAAATGCTCTTTCTTATTTAAAATCAAATATTCTCGACGGATATATATATCATGTATTAAAACTCTGGGGTGAAGCCCCTGAGGACTTCGTTCCGACTACATTATACGATAAGTTGTTTTTCGCTTATCATGATGATACTACATATAATGAAGTGCTTTCGATGATTCAGACTCATTCAGAAGCTTATTTTATTAATTACTCTGATAAGAGTTACTATCATACACAAATAGAGATAAATGCTATACTCTTGGATCTGTTACTGACCAAAAATGCTCAAGAGGATAAGGTCATCGGAGTTGTAAAGTATCTTCTTGCAAATAAAAAATCTCTTTTCTGGAACTCGACAAAGGACAGTGCAAGAACACTTCTTGCTCTAATAAAATTTATTCAGAACTACTCTGACAGTTTTTCAGGGGATGTCTCCTTAACAGACGAATTTGATTTCATACTTTCAGATACTTTGATAAAAGGAAACGGATTAATAGAAACAAAAAAAACAGAGTATCTTGCTCCTGTGAAAAACAATAGTGGAATAGATATAGCGCGAAGTATCTTCAAACGATACGAACTACCCGTTTCATTCAACAGCAATGATTATATTGCCGACGCTTTCATTCCAATCGAAAGCAATAGAGTTCCTTCCAAACTTGAGATTATTTCTCTTGAAGATTTTTACAGAGACAGAAGTACAAATACTCTTATATGGAATATCAGCTCCACTAAGCCAGGAACTTTCATAGAGCATATGGGAAAAACTGTATCCTATACAGAAGAAATGAACTTTACCATAAACGGAATCCAGTTTCCGTATCCTCAGCGTTTTGAAATTATTTCAGACAAAGGATTTATATACTCTTATGATTCACTAATATCTTATAATTTCACAGATTCCAGCACTTGTCTTATATCCGACTCAGCTATAAAAGATTATAAAATATACAACGGTAAAAAATATATACTTCAGGAAGATTCAGAGAAAAAACAAGATACTCTTATTATAGAAGATCGTTTTTACCAGTTCGGAAAGTCTTTTCATGCAATTGATATATTTGAAGACAAAGTATTTTTACATGGCGATGGTCTATATCTATTTGATGAATCTTCCCAGGAAAAACTTAAAAAAATCTTTCCTGTCTCAGGTCAGAAGATCATTTCTTTGGATGAAAATTCTATTATGCTTTACGGAAATATAAGGTTTGAAGGTAATTCGAGCTATGCAGGAAAAACTGGCATCTATAAAATTACTTTCAAAACAGAGAAACCGTCTTTGTATAAGGGAGATATTTTAAAAACTCAAATCTTTTTTAAAACTGAAATCCCATCTTATATTGCTGTTGAGGAATATTTGAGCGCAAGCACACAAGTACTTACGAATTATTCAGAAAAAGTAATAAATACATCAAATAAATTCGATTACTATTGGTATAAGCCTTGGGATAACTGGTATAGCTCAAAAGAAATAAGAAAAGATAGAGTCGCATTTTTCCAAAATGGTTTTGAAAACGGAAGTTTTGAATACTATTCACGATTAACTCACAGCGGTTTATTTCGTATTATGCCTGCTCAGGCTTATTCGATGTACTGGATAACCAACTTTGGTACATCAGATTCTATAGAAATAAACGTAAAATAATAGTTTTGACATCTTATTCTGTTTTAAAAGCAGTTTGTCCAGAGTAGCTTTTTTACTTGGCTTTAATGTTATATAATCTTCCTGAACTTATTCAAAAGGAGGAACAAATATGAAAAAGAGGATATTTACTTTTATTATCGTTTTGTCTTTAAGCTTTGCAGCTTTAGCAGCAAATTTCGGAATAGGCGGACCTTTTGGTGGTTTTATGCCTAGTGATCAGATGCAAAATCCCATTTCGGGTGCTAAGTTTGAAAACGGTCTTTTTTATCTCGGAGGTATGGGTTTTGGAAAGATTTCAGATACTTTTTATATGGGGGGAGAAGGTTACGATGGTTCTTCTACAACTTCCGATGGACATTATGTGTATAAAAGTTCTTATGGTGCTTTTGTTGTTGGAACAGACATAAATATTTTTTCAAATCTGAGTCTTAATATTGGACTGGGTATAGGCGGAATGACAGACACTATACAAGCTTTATCAGCAGCTTCCGGAACCAGTATAAACAATGTCCAGGACGGAACAGCTCGAAGTTACATAAAGATCAGCAGAGATTACTATACTTTGGTTCCTCAAGCATCACTTTACTTTAAGTTTGTTGACTTTTTCGGACTAAATATAACCGGAAGATATATGGTAGGGTATAGTCCATTCCCATGGAAACTTGAAACGAACGATAACGTCTCAGGAATAGTAGACAACTCTCCATTAAGGTTTTCTTACAGTATAGGTGCCGGATTATTTTTTGGGTTTTAATAATAAAAACTGAGACGGGTCTTGCGACCCGTCTATTTAGCCTTACGAGGTGTACGCATGATAGAAAAATGGTGGGTTTTCTCTTTTATTGCAATACTTGGCATTTCTCTTCTGGCTTTCATACCTTCTCCATCAAATACCTTAAATCCAAATAAGTATATTGATTCTTATGAAAATATTTTTATAAAAGCAAGCACCATTGATC
>Ga0116193_1002246_pt1 | contig 14865 bp, 14 predicted proteins | sample AD_UKC115_MetaG_FD_89892 | JGI IMG/M metagenome (GOLD analysis project Ga0116193, IMG submission 89892) | Active sludge microbial communities of municipal wastewater-treating anaerobic digesters from Hong Kong - AD_UKC115_MetaG | ecosystem: Engineered > Bioreactor > Anaerobic > Digestate... | reverse complement strand
CAATATCTCGACTACTCAGATATATACACACGTTACCGACCCTCACCTAAAAGCAGTACACGAAAAATTTCACCACCTGTAGCACACACTTCGCACGATTAGGCTTAGCCGCTACCCAACCCGAATACGATGTAAGTGTCGGGTTCTTCAGGGGAGCGGGTTCGCCCTCCAGAGATCCCCCTCCCGCTCTTAGCACCTAACGTACTAAGAGGGGTGCCTATACCGAGTGGAGATTACCTACGGCTTTTTATTGGGACAAACCGGATGTTTTAATGGGCTAAAAGGCACCCACATGGTTGAGGAGGCGGTTTTCACACCGTGAGTAGTGTAAATAGTTAGCTTAATATCGGCCTCATAACAATTTGGGTCAGGAGGAGCCGGGCGAGATTTAAACATATGAGAAGCAGTTTGTCCGCGGTAGCATTTACCTACGTCGGCGCCTTCGTACGTTACATCGGGAGTTCCATCGTCCCAATGCCATGTACAACTCTTGATCGTCCCCTCAGCGTTATCTGAGGTGATGATGAACGTCTTGAAATACCAGTATTTTTTGGGAGTTCCATTGCCTCCGCCACCCGTATCGCAAGTAGCCGGATTGCAAGGCTGATAGTTGGAGTCGCCATTATCGTCATCCCCCGGGGGACTACATGCATCCTCAAACACTGAATCTGTCACCGTAAAGCGCTTGCAGAGCGCATTTTTGGTATATAGGGCGAACGGCTGTACTGTGCTGCCATCAGAGTTATTGAGCGGCACACGTACCTGCACGCGGCGAATCACATCGACCGCTTTGGCTGTCGAATCGATTTGCGCTTGGGAGCCCGCGAAGTAAACAAGACTATAGGAGGAGTTCAAACCATACACCGCGAGCGATTTCGTGCTGTTGTAGATAGTGCTGAGCCGGATATCATATGCCGAGTACGCATTTGGCTGCAGACTAATCTCTGCGTAACATGAGCGCGCATCAACCTTTACTCCTGGGTACGGCGTCACACCGGTTGCCCCGGTACATTGTGCTAGTTTTCTTGTTGCTGGGCTGCTCTGCGTAGCATTCCCGCGAAAGTTGAATGCTGCAGGCTGTGGAGCTGCGGTACTGGGCTGAAAAAACACTGCCTTTGTGTTGCCTGCCATGTCATCCGCAGAAGTTTGGGCGTTTAGTAGTGTCTCCCGGAGCAAGTCTACCCGCATCAAACCATAGGTACACCCCGTCACATCGTACGTCGCCGCAAACTTCGTGGAGTCTGTAGGACATGAGCCCGCAGAGTCTACGGGATCTGGCGCCGTACTCGCCTTGCCATTACGGCCCTCCCAGACTATGATGAGTTTGTTGAGCGTAGTGGTGGCTCCATTGCTATCTCGGGGGTCTATTTTGAACACTTGAGATGTGCCGGCTTTTAGCTCACCGCTCACGAGATTTTTGACCAATGGATCGATCATGAGACACGTGACTTTGACCTCGGTTGCGCCGGAGGCATCCAAATTTGCATTTGGCGGCAATACAGAACCCCCGACGGTTGTAGAAGGATCACAGCTTGTTTTTTTTGTCGTCAGAATGGCCGGATATGTTTTGTATTTATTGACAACGGCATTTATGCCGGATTCGGCCGCGTAAAATGCCTGTGTGCTGAGCTGCCGATCGAGGGCCTCACGTCTGTTCTGTATAGTCACACGGGTGAAGCCAACAACGATGAGCGATATGACGAGCAGCATGATAAACGTCACGAGGAACGAAACCATTCCGGCTTGATTAGAGCTAAAAATCCGGGTATTTGTGCTCATGCTTGATTGTATTGTACGCGATTTGCCCATATTTTTTCTAGTTTCTTCCCGTTACTGTCGCGTCGATATTTGAAACCGCACAGAACTGCGATCCAGTGCCAGAGCGACATTGTACGGCATTGCCAGCAGCGGCCACGGCTGCATCAGTCGTAAAGGGCGCTGGCTCATCCGTAGCACACCCAGGCTGACCAGCGGCGCAGAGCAAGTCGATATCACCGTACGCTATACGGATTTTTACATCATATCCCGTGCCATCACTCCCGCTGATGCTAAACTGCGTCAGGCGCATGTTTTTTTGTAGCAGCTGCGTACCGGCGGTGGGTACCCACGACGCATTGCTCGGAGCAGTGCAGCTTTCCGGTTTGCCATCCCATGATTGACGATACAAACCCGGCGCCTCGTAGCGAGTAGAGCCGTCAAACGCCACACCCCGCCTAAAAATGTACATTTTACTGCCGACGCAGCTCGCCGTGATGTCCGGTACAGGACCGTCAGGGGTATAGGTGAGACCTGCTGCGCCAAACTGGAGAGACTGGGTTATATCATCGCTGATACTCCGGACTTGGCTCTGCACTGTGTTTGCATACGATGCGCGGTAGTATTCATTGCTGAAGTGCGTGACGCCTGCCGTCACCAGCATGAGTATCCCCGTAAAAACAACTGTCGCGATGAGTAACTCCACGATAGTAAATCCCGCAGCGTTACTCTGTGACGGCGTCGATCTCATGGTATATACCTCATGGTCACTTTGGCCGTGCTTGCCGACAAGGTTTCCCAACTCACCGTCACGACGTAGATTGACTCGCCCATGCTCGGCGGCATCACAGTCACCTTGTAGTCGGCGCCACTGCCATCGACTCCGCTGAACACGCATTCGGTAGGGCTAGTTACTAGAGCTTTATCATCCTTTGCGTAGCATGGACGAGCGGCGTCAGGCAGATTGGAGGAGCCTTGTGGATAATTTATTCGCAGCAGCTCTACCTGGCGTTCAGCGATTTTGACTGCTTGAGTTTGCTCGCGGGTCTCCTGCGATATGCGTACATTGCGGTTCACTGTCCCATACGCAACCGCAAGCACTAGGCTGATAATGGCCGCCGCGATGATAACCTCCACGATAGTGTCTCCGCGCTGACTGGATAGCCCCACACTGTGTTTGCCTAACTTTGTCCGCATTTTGCCCCCGTATATACTTTCATCTCTACTCCTATGCCACCTTCGCGGCCCATACTAATCTCTGCGGACTTTTCGGCGGTATCGTGCTTGAAGCACAAATGGATTGCACTATAAGTACTGTACTTACTAAATGAAGGTGGAGCAGTGCTGGCTACAGACTGATTGAGCTCCATGACTTCGAGCCGATCGCTATTTCCCGGTGCCCATGGCTGTATGCTGTAGATAGAAAAATGCTGCGTACCAGCGCTCGCAAAGTCGCTAAGCACTGCAACCGCAAAATCACCTGGAGGCACCGATAGGCTTCCCGCTGTATCCAGCCAGTAGCCGGCATACTCAAAACCTACTGGCAGTCTAACCGTTCTGGACTGGTCGGGCGCCGTATCATTGGGACCACCCAGTACGCCCGGAGCAATTGCGGTCGGGTGCGCTTGACGAATGTCGGTTACATCACTTTTTCCCGTGGCCGTCGTCGTTTCTTTGTTGCCAGCGAGAGGAATCACACGCATATCTTGCACGTGCCTCGTCTGCCCAAAGAGCATCGCATTGCCCACATAAATACACTCATTACTAGCACCCTGAGAGGCTGAACCGGCCGCTATTTGCACCTGCCTATAGTCGCCTTGCCTACTGCAAGTAAAGTTTTCGCTGTTAGGATAGTAGCCGCTCGCCGCTTCGTTAATCACCTGCTCGATATCTTGACGAATCTGGCGGCTGCCGATGGCAAATTCCGTCTTGGCCTGTTTGCCGCCCATAAAGACAATGGCGACTGTCAGGAGCGCAGAAGTCACCGCTAGCACTATCAGTACTTCTACTATAGTAAACCCGCGCGCCACTCGGCTATCGCCACCCTGTTTCATACTGAGTGTAGTATAGCATAAGCGTATCTTGAGCAATACGCTAAACCGAGCTGGATCTACAGCAGCGTACGCTGGTACCAGCCGATGAGTTTATCGGCAAAAAGCATTATGATGAAACAACCGCCGAGCAGATACGGCCCAAAGGGCACGTGACGTGTCCAACCGTCTTTCTGACTCCGCAGTAGTCCCGGCAGACTGACGATCGTGCCGATAAACGAAGCGATAAAGAGCACGAGGAGTGCCCTCAGGGGCGTACCGGCTATGAGGCCGAGGGCGAGGGCGAGTTTGACGTCGCCGCCCCCGATCCACTCTCCTTTTGAGACCTGAAATATCCCCCAGAAGAGCCCAAAAAGCAGTGCCGCTCCCGCCACGGGCTGCCAGAGCGCCTGCCAGCTATGGAGCCACAAACTTGAGACGATCACTTCGCTCAGCGCCAGCGCTGTCAGCGGAAACACCAAACGGTCTGGTAGCAGAAACCATTTGGCGTCATACACCGCCAGTGCCGTGAAAAACACTAGGTAGACTATGCCGTATCCGAACCAAACCAAGTGAAGTCCACTGAGAGAAAAAGGCCATTCGAGGTAAAACAGCGCAAAAATCAGACCCGTCAACAGCTCGACGCATGGATATTCTACCGATATGGGCTTATGGCAGTACCGACAACGACCCTGCAGGCTCAACCAGCTCAAAACTGGCACGAGATCCTTGACGGCCAGCGTATGTTTGCACTGCGGGCACATACTGCGTCCCTTGAGAATTGAATAGGTCTTAGGTTTTAGGTTGTCAGCGGCAGATCCGGACGCCGTTTTTTTCGACCGTGTCTGGGTCTTTTTAGGCTCTCGCTCAGCTTTTTCGGCCTGTTCGGCCTGCATGTGTAGACGCCACACCAGCGCATTGATAAAGCTCCCAAAAATCACCCCAAACCCAAAGAGAATCAGCCACATACGTACATTCTACCAAAGTTCCTGGTATTTCCCTCTCGATTTCAAGATAGGAGACGAAAAGAAAGACGGCCCCACTAACACGCGCGTCTCCGCCATCGCATTCGCAACGAGAAAGAAGGCAATAGCTAATATACCAAGCTTAGATTTAGAGGAACTCCCTAGAGAGTTCCTCTAAATTATACTCGGCAGTATCAAGCAACTAGCTACCGACGCATTTCAGAATCTTCGACCCATTAGCGCCTTCCGCGACATAGAGAATTGCGTAACTTCGAGTCCCTCCCGTGCCTGCTACGCCCATACCGGTGCCGGTAGGATTACATACGCCATTTGTACCTGTTACCACCTGCATAGCTCCAACTGAAGATGCTGTTGTCAAGGATCCCGTAGCCACACGAGTAAGCGCGCTGACATTTCCCCCCAATTTGACCTGCACTGGGTTGCCGGAACTTGGCGAAACATCAAGTTTAGCTGAACTACCCCCAGATGTAAAACCCGTTACGGTGGTGGGCAAATTTCCACCATTATTTGATACATACTCACCCACTCCCGAGAGTGTATTATTTGCGTCTGTGTTGAGAGATGTATTCCGCGCATTTCTCTGCAATGCAGGGACTGCTAAGAATACGATTACCATGATTAGTCCGACAATGGCGAGTACTATGAGTACTTCAATTATCGTGAAGCCTCTGTTGTCTTTAGTGAACGATCTGCGCATAGTGCAAGTGCCCCTTTGCTCTACCTTTAAATTAATGCTTATGTTTAAAATATACGTTTAAACACACAGGAATGCAACTGTTTTTTAGATTTCTACAAATTGTTATTCGATGCTAGGCCATATATAGGCAGCAGCACGGCAGCAACGATCATAAAGGCCACGATACCAAGCAGTATCATCATAACTGGTTCAATGATAGAGGATATGTTATCCACCTCGGTATCAACCTCTTTTTCGTAGTAGTCAGCGACCTTGGCAAGCATCTGTTCCATGGCCCCTGACTGTTCGCCAATCTTGATCATACTCGGCACGAGCGACAAGAAATTGGGGTCGTTTTCGATACTGTCTGCTAGGCTTTTTCCGCCCTTCACTTTATCCATCGCAGTATGGATTGACCGCTCTATGTGGACATTATTGACTGCTTTGCCGGTGATCTCGAGCATCTGCAGTAGCGGTACGCCGCTCGCCACAAGCGTTGTCCCCGTCCGTGCAAACCGAGCCATATAGACTTTCATGAAGAGCTTGCCAAAGGGCCAACCTTTCATCTTGATCTTGTCGACAGCCTCCTTACCCGGCCCAGTGCGAGCCCATCGAGATGTCAAAAATACTCCAACAGCCAAGATAAGTAAAACCAGCCACCAAAAACGGATGGTGAAGTGAGACACACCCAACATAAATTTTGTTATAAAAGGTAAGTGAGCATTGGGCATACTCTCGTAAATAGCCTCCACTGCTGGTAGTACCTTCACTACCATAAAGGCAACTACACCGACCATTACGGCCAAGACCACCACTGGGTACACCATAGCACCGCGGATTTTGCTGTTGAGGTCAGCCTCTTTTTCCTGCTGGAGAGCGAGGCGCTCGAGCGCTTTGTCGAGCGTACCAGACGACTCACCGGCAGCAACCAGCGCTAGGTAGATCTGGTTGAAAACTTTAGGGTGTTTGCCCATGGAGCTCGCCAGCGAGGATCCCCCCTCGACATCGCTGATAACCTGACTCAGTACAACCCTAAAAGACTTGTTGGGGGTCTGTTGACTGACACTCCTCAGGCCCTGCAGTAGTGGTAGGCCGGCGTTGATAAGGGTACTCAGCTGACGGCTAAACATGACCTTGTCTTTGAGCTTGATACGACCCTTAAGCGGATTTGCAAATGACATGCTCGATTCCGCTACGGCAATGCGCGTAGCGACGAGGCCTTCGTTACTAATCAGTTTTGCAGCAGCACCCTCGCTGTCCGCTTGCACCGTCGACTTTACGAGCTTGCCTGTCTGCGGATTGCGCGCCGTGTAATTATACGTCAGCATACTGCCTCCCGCGTGGTGTACGGTTACGCGGCCGAGAGCCACTAGCCGGAGCTATGTGCTCCTTGTCCCCTGTCTTGTCTCTTGTCTCTTGACTCTTGACTCTCATCTTAATCCCTCATAAGTCTATCGAGCTCATCGATATCAACTGCAAAATTACGCGCCTCGTCATAGCTAATCGTCCCCGCGTGTACAAGCTGCACGAGCTGCTTGTCCATGCTCTGCATACCAAACTCAGCACCAGTCTGGATAACCGCATCGAGCTGATGCGTCTTGCCCTCGCGGATGATGTTTCGCACCGCCGGTGTCGCGATCAAAATCTCAGCCGCAGCAATACGTCCACCGCCAATTGCCGGGACAAGCCGCTGAGAGCATATAGCCATGAGGATGTTGGACAGCTGAGCACGGATCTGCGGTTGCTGGTGCGGTGGGAAAACGTCTACCATACGGTCGATGGATTGAGCGGCAGAGTTTGTGTGGAGCGTCGCAAAAACCAAGTGGCCCGTCTCGGCGATGGTGATAGCACTGGCAATCGTCTCGAGGTCGCGCATCTCTCCGATGAGCACCACATCTGGGTCCTCACGGAGGCTCGAGCGGAGGGCAGCACTAAACGAGTAGGTATCGTAGTGGACTTCGCGTTGGACGATGACCGATTTTTTGCTCTTGTGCGTGTACTCTATAGGGTCTTCGATGGTGATGATGTGTTTTGCCTGCTCCATGTTGATCTTGTGGATGAGCGCGGCGAGGCTGGTCGATTTGCCTGACCCTGTTGGACCCGTTACGAGCACTAAGCCTCTCGGATATTCAGCAAACTTCGTCGTAATCTGCGGTAAACCGAGCTGCTCGATCGTGAGCATTTCGTTTGGTATGAGACGAAGTGCTGCGGCGAGGTTGCCGCGCTCGTGAAATGCATTGACACGAAAACGCCCGAGGTCACCAAACGCAAAGCTAAAGTCGAACTCTTTGTCTTTGAGTAGTATCTGTTTCTGGTCTTCGTCGAGGATAGCAAATATGAGCGTTTCGACACTTTCTTCGTTGAGGATATCAGAGCCTGCCACAGGGATGAGCGAACCATCCACGCGGAGCATTGCCGGCAGCCCAACTTGTATGTGCAGGTCCGAGGCCTTTTTCTTCACCACTTCTTCCAAGAGGAATTCGATACGTTGCGCAGCCATTACTGTGCTCCTTTGCTTTTTAGCGATGAGGTACTCGGAATACGTGAGCAGGCATCAGATGTGCCTCTGGTGACTTGTATCTTTCGTTGTATGCTTTTCATGTTCCCACCTTATCTTAGTGTTACCTAGTTTCTATGCGCTGTTTGCGGACGCAACTCGGTTTATTTCTTGGATCGTTGTCTGACCGGCAAGCGCTTTCAGGTAACCGTCTTGGCGCATAGAGATCATACCTTGGCGCTGAGCTTGGTCCTGAATGTCAGTACTCGTCGCTCTTTTTAAGATGAGATCTTGTATCTCATTGCTAACGTCAAAGACTTCGTAGAGCCCCAGACGTCCTTTATACCCACCGGGCGACGAAGGTGAATCCGTTCCCTTGGTTAAAGTATAAGCGGTATCGCCTGCTAATGGCAAGCTCTCGTAACCGAGATCCTTTGCCGTGTCCAACATGTGCTCTTTGTCGGTAGGCAGCAAGCCTCCCAGCACCTCTTTTATGGCAGCCGTGTCGGCAGCATTGGATTCGTACGTCTCATGACTCGAACTATTGCGGCGAACCAGACGCTGACCAATCACCACGTGAACAGTGCTAGCGATAAGGAAAGGTTCGATACCCATGTCGAGCAAACGAGGTAAAATGCCCGCGGCGCTGTTTGTGTGAAGCGTACTAAACACGAGGTGACCCGTCAAACTTGCCTGTACGGCCAACTCGGCGGTCTCTCTATCTCGTATCTCACCGACCATGACGATATCCGGGTCCTGACGTAGGATAGAGCGCAGACCGCTACTAAATGTCAGGCCGACATCGGCATTGACCTGGATTTGATTGATCCCGTCCATTTTATATTCGACCGGGTCCTCAAGAGTGACAATATTAACGCCGTCGTTTTTCACCTCTTGGAGCAGTGCGTAGAGACTCGTCGATTTACCAGATCCGGTTGGACCAGATGTGAGAATCATGCCGTTCGTTCGTTTCAACCCCTCGCGAATGGTCCGGAGCGACCGCCCCGCATAGCCCATGTCTTCGAGCTTCAGACTCGTGCCCGTTTTGTCGAGCAATCGTATGACCACCTGCTCACCCCAAATCACGGGGCTCACCGAAATACGCAGATCAATGTCTTTGCCGGCAGTGCTTATCGTAAACTCGCCGTCCTGCGGTATGCGGTGCTCATCTATTTTGAGGTTGGCGAGAATTTTTATACGGGACACTAGAGGCGGTTCGGTGCTTTTGGGGAGCGACATTATCTCCCTGAGTATACCGTCGATACGACACCGAATTTTGAGGCTGTTTTTGAGCGGCTCAATATGCACATCACTCGCCCGGTTTTTCGCCGCATACTCTAGGATGGTCGAGAGCGCCTTGCTGATGGGCGAATCCTGAACAATGGTTGAGATTGATTCACGCTCGGCGGCTTTTTGAGCCGCTTTTTCCTCGGCCTGCGTCGTGTCTACCTTGATGTCTTGGCCGATTTGACCGATTTCACTCACGAGGTTATCGGCTATTTTTGCTTCGTACTGGTGCAAGATCTGTCGGATGCCTTCTTCACTAGCGGCATAGACTTTGAGCGGCCGACCGATACGATTGCTCAAAAAATCAACCGCCTGTACATTGTCTGCATCGAGCATGGCAACTGCAAGTTTATTTTGCATTTCTCCCAGCGGTACGGCCATATAGCGCTCGGCAATTTCCTGCGGCAGCAATTCGAGGATAGCAGGCTCGATCTTGGCTTCGAGCAAATTCACGTACGGCAGTTTGGAGACATGAGCAATCGTTTTTGTAAGTTGCTCATTTGTGATTTTGCCGCTGCTCACAAGCAAACTAAAAAGCGGCGTATTTGAATCTTTTGCTTGTTTGCGCAAAACCTCTAAATCTGCCCGCTTGAGGGCGTCCTCTTCGACCAGCTTGTCTTCAACTTGGCTCTGCGTGTCAACCGAGAGAACGCTCATGAGCGACCCCCATCCTACCGCTGCGTGCTATTAAACGGTGTTTGATTTGTGTCGCCGCCGAGCTCGGTCGTGCGCGCAATATTGAGACTATTACTATTAAAATATTTGCTGTCAGGTCGTTCAAAGTCAGGATTGATAGCATCGACGACCTCAACTGTTTGCTGCCTGTTTGCAGGAGTCACAAAAATACGGGTAGACGCGAGAAACGACACCACCGCACTGATAAATCCTATGAGTATGATGAGTGCTATATCTTTTTGTTTCATTACTTCACAACCTTTGACCCGATATTAAACTGCTTGGCCGGCTGATAATACGTCTCGGCATTGAGCGTGGTCGTTAGATTATCTTGTGAGCCGGATATATCGATATCTTTGAGCTTGAGAGGACGGATAGAGCGCTCCATCGCAACCAGCATATTCTGCAGCTTGCCGTAGTCGCTAGATACAGATAGCTGAAACGGCATCGGAACCGGTTGCGGCGTGCCGCTCACTTAGTTCGATGACTGTGTCACCTCGTCGTCCACACCCGTGATGCTGACGATTTTAACCTCTTGACTCGTCAGGAGTGCGTCGAGGCTAGTTGCTAACTGGGGGAAATCATAGGCACTGGGCAGCGCATCGAGAATGATCTTGGCGTTACTACCGTCTTGCGCGCCGCCACTCGCCGGATTGCCGCCGAGTACATTTTGTGAGGTTCCTACAAACGCCTCATACGATTGGTTGAGCTTATCTACGGCCTGTTTGTCGCTCTTGAGTTGATTGACGGCGATTCTCTTTTCTTTGATTACCCTGTTCTGGTAAGCGGCTTGGTTCATGAACGTTTTGGTCGCCACAAGTGAAAATATCGCAACAAACACCGCGATACTCACGATCACAACAACCGTTGTATTTGTCTTATCTACGAGAGCTCTTTTCACTGAAACGACGCCTGCCATGCTAGTTTCCTGCCTTAAATACGTTAGATTGGTTGGTGACGGCCCCCTTCGGTATGATGAGTTGCGGGGCTTCGGTCATTTTGAACAGCGTTGGCTCGTACTTGAGCGTGATGGTAAACGTTGCGCCTTTGTCATCGCGGGCAAACGAGCTGAGTACCACCTCGCTAAAGGCTTTCTGCGGCTGATTGCTTGCAGTAGTAATGAACTTGGTAGCCTTGAGAGTATCGGTGTAGGTACTGACCACGTCGAGCGTCGGTGCCGCCCCCCCGATGGTCATCTTTGATTCGGCAAAATTGACTCCGAGCTTGTTGAGACTTGCCTGGCTCGGTGTAACCTGTGTGATGAACCCGAACAAGCGACTTGCCGAAGGCTTGTCGTTATGCAAACCCGTCAAGGTACGTAGTTGGTTTTGGACAGTCAGAATCTGATCGAGGTCATCAATGTTTTTGATCTCTTTGGAATATTTTGTAATGTCGTCGTTGAGATCGCTGAGGCTTTTTCGCTGCACCACCTGCACATAGAAGAGCGAAAACAGCATAATCCCAAGTGAAACTGCGCCAACGACGAGTGCAATCGCAGCCATAAGATTTCGTGTGCGACGAACTTTTACATATTCGAGTTTGACATCAGGGAGGAGATTGAACTGAACCATTATTCGTTCCTCTCCGCCAGCCCTGCTGCAACACCAAACTGGTTTGAAACTGCGAGCAGTTCACTCTGCCGGTCAGAGGCAAACGACACATTGCGCCAAGCATTGCCTATCTCGACATTTACCCCAAACTTGTTCGCAAGATACAGGGGTAGTTCCGGAATAGATGAAGCTCCGCCCGTGACAATCATTCTCTCAAGCGGCTTCTCTGGATAGCGAGTCTGAAAAAATTTAACCGATTTATCTATCTCGCTCACGAGCATATCTATCGTACCGATAATCGCTTGGTAGACTTGGCCCTCTAGTTTATCTTTGCTGACGCCAAATTTGTAGACAAACTGCTGTGCCTGCTTTTCGTCTATGGTAAGGTTTTGCATAGCCGACCGAGTGATAGCCTCAATGCCGGTGGGGATTGAGCGGACCAACCGAGGCGCATCAGCGACTGTCACCACGAGATCTGTCGACATGTGACCCATGTCGAGCACAAGCTGCGGCGCAGCTGTCCCCGGGGGCACGAGCGCACGAGCGAGCGCAAGGCTATCCGGCTCAAAAGCTACCACGTTAAGCCCGATTGACTCAATCATATCGAGACGCTGCTCGATGAAGCTATTACTGACGCTGCTGAGCAAGATCTCAATCTTCGTCTTGTCTTTTGGCGAATCGCCGAGCACCGCCCAATCAATTTTGCTCTCTGCCGGAGGAGTCGGGATAAGTGACTCTGCTTGGTAGTGGATTGCTTTGCCAAGCTCGCCTGTCGGGACACGGTCAAAATCTGTTACCGTCGTAAAAACACGGTTGTTTGGCAGACCGACAGCGACATTTTTGGTCGACAGACGTGCCTCTGTAATGAGGTTTGCAATCGTCTGTGCTAGTTTTTGATGATCGCTTTTACTGTCGCTTTGTGCGACCTTACCATCTATCGGCACATAGGCATATTTGACAAGACTTCGTGTTGCGCCGCTACCCCGTAGTTCGACAACCCGTATACCGGTCGTCCCTATATCTAGTCCAAAGAACGATGATACCCCACTCAATATACTCATAATTACTCTGATTATAGCATGAGCATGATGCGTTTAGGCAAGTATTTTATTTTGTGCAGTTTTACGGAGATGCGAGCCGTACGCATTCTCATGCGTTAGGCCGTTTATGCGGCTACTTGGCTAGCCGAAGTATATGGGGAGTGACCGGGCCACTTACAGTATCGGTGCAAGTCCTACGTACGACGTAGGTTTGATCTCTGAAGCGTTGTTCAGCCAAAGTTCAGGGCTGTAGATGAACTCTTCTGCGGCCTGAGTGCCGTCCACCCAGTTACCGGCAGTACGCGTGAGGTATGCGCTTTTTGCGGAAACGGCACCAAATATTCGCAGTGGCGCATTGCACCTCCCCGTATCTGGGGGGTTGTCTTTGTATGTATACAGTCCGCAGCTATAAAAGCCGTCGTCTGCCCCAAACGTCCCGTGCATCTCTGTTACGCTGGGGTTCACGTAAATATTTTTCCCATATGCGTAGAGATGTGGTATCTGGGCTACCGTATCATATTGATACGTCAGGTCGCTATCTATGTAGAGGTCTATATCCCCCGGTACAAGCACAATCGTCATGTTTGCCGGCACAACACCCCCAATATGCAGACTTCCCGTACTATCATCACAGCTAAAAAGGGGAGCGCTGTCAGAATCAGGGCATCCAACTCCCGTGGGCTTTGCTGCTTCGTCTGGCAGACTGCGGAACTGACCACCGTATTCGCCCGTTCCCGTAGCCTGCACGCCCGATCCTGTATTGGCCAAGGATAAACCATACCCTCTACTCGATGCGAGTGGAGTATCGAGTCCCTTACCACTGATGAAATGCTGTATATTGCCTGTAGCCAGCGCCGCTACCTGCGAGTTGCCTCCCTTATACGGCGCCGCGTCGGCATTCCACGATATGATATCCCCGGTACCCTCGCTGCCACCGTTTGTGCCCGACCACACATCTCCTCCCGTAATCTGGAAATACGGCTGCCTGCCCACGAGCAATTTAGTCGACGACGCACAGGTTTTTCTCGTACCGTCGCTCAACTGCACTGTCCATGAAAGCTCATACTCACCCGCGGAATTGATGGTGAGACCCTTGTCATCAGACGTGATAACTGTCGTATTCGTGGCGGGGCTATTCGCATAGGTATAGCTCAGTGCGCCTGATTGCCCCGCGAGGTTAAACGTGATTTTCGGATTGGTGCTCGGACTCATCCCCCCATATATAGGGCTAATCGCCGCGGCCACGCTGAATTTAAATGGTTCCCCCACCGCTACTGTTCCCGGTACGGCAGGGTTACGACAGTAAATCGCCGTACTCGCCGGCGGCGGCGGAAAATACATGATACTATACAGCAAGCCGCTGTTCATGTAGCGGTGACTGGGGTCGCGGTAGCTCGCAAGATCTTTGTTGAGAACGTGTTTGCTAAACAGTACGATTTTGAGCGTGTTGTTGCTGTCGGCGCCGGGCGTTGCAGGGGCGTTCAAAAAGTCAGGATTAATCGTCGCCATAAACGCTGAACCGTCCTGAGGCGTCATGACAATCGGCCTACCATTTATCCATATCCCCACAAAGTCATCTGCGACTCCCTGTATCCTCAGCGCGCCTTTGGTCGGATCAGCCGGCCCCTTATTTAGTGTGGAGGTGTACAGGTCATAATCATCAGCCGTCAGTGAGAAATTTTTGCGTATCACCATGGTGCCATTGCTGTTTTTGCTGCCCTGCATGGCGTTGAATGTTGCAAAATCCATTTCGTTCCCAGTCGCCGGGTTTGTGGGGCTCGTCCATATGTGAAATGCATCCGTCGGTTCCGTCAGCCCCTCTGCCCGACCGCGCTTATCGCCATCGCCCGCTCGGTAAATCGCAAGGTTGTACATATCTTCAAACGCTTTGGCGCTTTTACCTTTGCGCCAGTTATAGCCCGCCGTCGGTGGCGTGGGACACGTACTGGTTTTGCAGTACACCTCGTTGTTGAGTCGAAACTTTTGCAAATACTGATAATTTTTGGTGTTTGTACCGGCTACCGTCCCTGTGTTGGCGAGCGTGCTCCACGCCGTCGGCAAATTGTGTGAAGTAGCAAAAGCGCCCGTGATACAGCCGTTGGCACTGCGCGCTTCAGCATCAGTGACGGCGCCCCCTGGCTCTACCGTCGGGATGTACGTCCCAAGATTGTTTGGATAGATGTATCCAGAAGGATTCGTATTATCCTTGTAGTAACTATCTGTATTCCCCAACACTTGAGGGACGCCGTATTTTGAAGCAAACGCGTTGAAAAATGTAGCCATGTCATTTGTAGAGTCCGTCAAATCCTGCTCGACGACCCCCGGATTCCACATGCCACCACATCCCGCCGCCTCAGCACGCGGCGCAT
>Ga0116193_1002241_pt1 | contig 14893 bp, 26 predicted proteins | sample AD_UKC115_MetaG_FD_89892 | JGI IMG/M metagenome (GOLD analysis project Ga0116193, IMG submission 89892) | Active sludge microbial communities of municipal wastewater-treating anaerobic digesters from Hong Kong - AD_UKC115_MetaG | ecosystem: Engineered > Bioreactor > Anaerobic > Digestate... | reverse complement strand
CCATTAACCTGGATGCCTCAGCGACTTGAAAGGGATTTAATGCTGTTACTATCATAACATCTTAGTATATTCGTTAAGTACTAATAGCTCCTTGTCGTATGCCTCACAGGCTTGTGCCAGCTTGGCGTTTAGTGTAGTGTTCCGTCCGCCCCTAATACCTTTCCGGGCGCAACTGTTAGCAAGCGCGGACTCGCTTGCCTTAAGTCTCTTAGCATAACAGGCGCGGACTCGCTTTATTTGTCCGACCAATACGGCTAACCTATGCTCTTCCGGACTTTCCCGGAATATCTGTAATTGTCTATCTAATAGGTTCATATCACATTAATGTTAATAATTCCTGTTCTTCCTTCAATTTATCCTGCAACTCCGTAAGCGTGTATAGGTACGGAAATTCACAGTCAACAGACGATCCGCTTATCGCGGCCATTACCGAGCCTTCGGCAAATATGGCGGACAGCCTCAGCGCATATCCGCCGAACGGGGTTATATACTCTTCGATTAGTACATCGTCGAAGTTAGTGATCGGATCGAACACCTGGCACACCTCGATAAAGGCCCGTATGGCGTTAAGCCTTATAACACCATTGCCCAAATTGAACACAGCGTACTCGGCGAACTCCGGAGTCTGGAACTGACCTGCCAGCATAGCTGCCTCGAATAGATCAATAGGTACCGGCCCGGATAGCTCAGCCATCTTATCAAACTTCGGGTACGGGGGTTCTTTTACCTTTGTGGCTTCAATCGGGCAACCGGACGCGTCCACATAGCCCGTGTACTCCGTAAGTGTTTCCAGCAACTCGACTTCAATGTAATTACTTACGTCACAGGCCCGCGCGGTCGTTTGGTTTACGTACACACCCAGCCTGTAAGGTGAGTCGGCTTCGCGTCTGATGTTGTTAAACGCTGATACCCTTTTAATTAATTCTTCTGAATCCATACTAATACGATTTAAATGTGGGGTAAAAGTAAGGCGAATAAACCTATCCGCCAAACTTAAACGTATGTTTTAAAACACTAAAATTCAAAAATCATCCAGTCCTCGGACAGCATGTCGGTTTGAGAGGCGAGCCATCCGTTTACGATTGTGCCGTCGGCGGCTTTCATGCACAGGTATGCGGTGAATTTAACAGTGTCCTCTTCCGGTTTTTCTGATTCGTATCTCAGATCCTGGGCGTAGTACTGTTTTACGGCTGGTGGCAATGACCTGATATCTTTGGCAACAAACTCAATAGGCAGTTGATCTGCGGGGCGCATGAAAATAAACATGCCTTTACCATTCCAGCCTTTACGGGTAACAAGGAACCCGAATTTAAGGGATTTCAATGCCTGTCCGAATGAGCCAAATTCACCCATTCTTAATTGTTCGTTGTCAATGGCACCTACAACGTAGGCTGTTTCTAACTCTCCCTTTGTGTAACTTCCAGATTGGTTACATAAATGAGCTGTGTATTCAGCTGCTTTTTCGTCTAACGTTCTCATATTGTTGGTGGGTTTTATGAAGCCGCCCAAGGCTATAATTTATTTTGATATTTCTCCTACAACCGTTCTCACGTATCGTCTAATAAGCCACTCCGCCCGTTCCGGTTCTATATCCTTGTTGCCTATCGTGTCAGCTATGTACTTAACAATTCGGTCGGTGGCCTTATCGGCCGCTTCGTCCCACTCCTTACGCGTCTTTTCGTCATCAACCTTTACGAAGTCGTCCTCTATATCCGCGGCCATCTTACCAGCCAGCTCCCAGCCCTTCTCGAATTTATGCCTTGTGTCCTCGAATGTTAATGACAGGTTGCCAATGTCTTTGGAAACCGCCGTAACTATATCGGACATCCATTTTTCAGACCTCGAAATCTTTTCTACAAAACATACATTAGCATCTTTTAGGTGAGCTATTTCATTCTTCTGCTTTTCTAGTAGCACCGCAAATGTAATAGCCAACAGCGCGGTAATAGTAATACATGAAAGCACGACAAATACAATAATGGTTAAGTCCTCCATAATCCTACAGTTCTTTAATGAAAATTTTACGTAAATTGGCGGATACCCGACCGGCCACGAAGCCGGTTACGGTTTTGTTGCGGTACGCCTCGAAACGGCGTGAGTCCTTAGATACCACGAAGGTAAATGCGGTGTACGGTACCGATGAGCCTCCAAGGCGGGCTATCGTCGTGGCCCCTATAATCTCGGTCTGGTACCCTTCTGCTTTTGCTATTTCCTCCAATTTAGCGGACCTCTTTCCAGTAGGTACATAGTAACTTGAAGCTTTTTTGATCGCTTCCGGTAAGGACATCCCTTCAAAGACCGCGTCTACTTCATTTTCCAGATTTTCGTCCATTAACTTTGTTGTTAGGTCTTGTAATACTTTAATTATTGACTTATCCCTGTTAACATTTAGGTAAGCTGATACCAACTTCTCCAGATCCTCATAATCCTTTAAGAACTCCTTCGCCTTGTGCTCCGGAATGCCACTAGCCAATACCGACCGGATCCGGTTGAGCGAACGTTCCGCCTTAACGGCTTCCTGCTTTAGGTCGAAGCGGAAGGCCTTGCCCTGCTTCGCGGCCTCGTCGGCTGCATCGCCCAGATAGGTCAAAGCCAACTGGGTGAGCAGGTACGACGCGGACAGGAGTTCATTTACTCGCTGCATAAACCCCTCCACTTGTTAAACAGTTTCTGCACGGTGGCTTTGTACTCTGTTAACCGTTCGTCGGTTAGGAAGCCTTCTGGAAAGTAATTACCCAGTTTATAACCTAAACTATCGGTAACATCAAAGTACTCGGGGACTCCAGATACCCGACCTTCGGTGTCGATATAATAATACTGGCTAGACTGTTTCGCCCGCCAGTTGACAAGCTCTCCGGTTTCGGTAATTGTTAACGCATACCAGTCGCGGAGGTTAGTTAAAAACTCCTCGCGTTCGGCGGGTGTTGCTTGTCGTGCATAGTTTTGAGGCTGTTCGGATAATTTAGGGTTTACATCCAGTTTGCGCTCTGAATTAAGTCTAACGGATGGGGCGTTGTCCGGCCCAAAAGCCAAAAATGTCTTGATGCTTTCATTACTCGTGTAAGGCTTTCGATAAGACCACACAACCACTATACCCGGTTCGTACACCTTCGGTATTGGGAGCGTATTAATAATTTCCACCTCCTTCGCAGAGGAACCAGCCAAAAGCCACCCACCTACAGGGCTTAGCTGGTCGTTACTCTCTGCGCTTTCCACCGTTACGCGATTACCGCGTCTACTGATTTGTACTGTGTGCCCCGCAGGCACTTCGATTACGTGTTTCATTTCTGTAAATTATTAAGTTTTCTGTTAATATAATAAATTGCCTTCTTTAAATCTTCGACCTCTTTGTCCTTCGGAGTCATACCCTCCTCAACTTTCAAGCCGCACCGCCAAAGGTATTTAATCGCGTTCCCGACGCAAAAATCGTAATGCTCGGTTATTGTTATGCACTCAACACCGGACGGGTGGCTTGTGTAATGCGATGGGCGGTTTACCCGGTCTGGTTGAGGTGTTGGTTCTGCAGCCTTATTGGCCTTTGACTCAGCTATTTGCCTGTCATATTTAAACAAAAATGACTCCAAGTCTGAGCGCAGCCTTTCTAACTTTTCTACCCTATGTGTTATATCCTCCTCTAATGTTTTAAATCCAGGGCCTTTCGGCCCTTTAAGCATGTTCTTGTATGATATCAGTTTTAACGAAAAATGTGCAAGTAAATTCCGGCACTCCGCTACGGTGTGTAGCTTTCTTTGGTAATAAAATACAGGCTCTTGGGTCTCCTTTTTCTTTGCCATAACTATTCAATTTTTATGTAATAAATATCCTCGTCTATTTCGCTAGTAAAGGCTAGAACGTCGTAACACCAGCCCGTTATAATCGCTTCGTTTCCGAAACGCTCCGCCGCCATATCGGCGGCCTGCTCGATTGAGCCGGCGACCGGAGCGGCTTTTCTGTCGTAGTGGTTAACGGCTATTGCCGGATAGCCTAATAGGTCTAATTGTGCCATACTTAATAAAACCTTTCTTGATACGTTGGTAATCCTAGCTGTTTTCCTAAGTTGTTCATTCTCTGTAAGTAGACTTCTACCACCGCCCGGTCTAACCTCTTATATGCTAACTTTCTTTTATCACCAGTATAGTTGAAATGCCTATCGCATATAGCTACTGCTTCGTTGTAGGCTTCCATTTTGCTCTCTAAAGTTGTCATAATTCTTAATATTAAAGTGTTTAAATTTCTATACCACAAAAATACAGCTTTATTCCAATCTGTCAATAATTTTTCGTATGTTGTACAACAGGTTTTCAATCTTTTTTATAGTACCCTGCTATGAAGCCGGCACCCTTAAGCGGAAGGCCCGGGGCCCATTCGATCGGTTCGGCCATTATGCGATATAGCCGGTCTAGTACTCCGGCATCGTCCGTCTCGGCTATAACCTCGTCGTGTACGTGCAGCACTATCGGTATTCCGGCCGCTTCGGATTTAAGCATTGTAACAGCTAAACAGTCGCGGGCAATTGCCTGTACGATGTTTTCCGTCAACTTGCCGCCGTATGTTTCGATCTCACCGAACTTGTTTTTGTCATTCATGCCGAAGAAGGCCACAGACTCACCGCCGAATCGGTTTTCGGTCAACTTAGCCCCCAGATAGCACAGCTTACGACCGGACGGGAGATTAATAAACATAGCTCCGTTAATCCATTGGAAATAGATATACTCGTTAACCCTTACAGATTTACGATACTTGACACAGTCTATTGCCGCCCGGTTGACAGCCCACCAGAAATTCTGTATCGCGGGGCTGGCTGTCCTCCACGCCTTTACGATCGGAGGGAGTTCCTCCTCTGTAAGCCCTTTCTTTAGTGCCCCCATAGTTATAAGGGCATTGGCCCCTCCTTGGTACCCTAATGCCAATTCGGCCACCTTACCCTTCTGCCTTAGATCCTTATCCACCTGTTCGAGAGGTACGTGGAACATGGCCGAAGCTGAGGCCTCGTAAATCTTACCATGCGTACGGAACACGTCCAACCGCCATTGTTCCCCCGCCACCCATGCCAGCACCCGGGCCTCGATAGCCGAAAAGTCGGAGACGGCGAAAAACTTACCATCTTCGGGTACGAAGGAGGTGCGAATCAATTGGCTGAGGGTGTCCGATACGTTGGTAAACATCAACTCCGCTTCGTCAGTCGTACCTGTCTTGGCTATCTGCCTTGCCTGGTCGAGTACGTCCACAACCCCCTCCGGATCCTCCAGATGGTTCTGCGGCAGGTTCTGTAACTGTACCAGTCTTCCGGCCCATCTGCCCGTGCGGGCCGCCCCGCCAAATTGGAACAGGCCCCGGATGCGCTGATCGGAGTTAACGCTCATAAGCATACGGCTGTACTTAGCGGTCGACGTCTTGTTAGCATCCTGCCTCAGCCTTAGCACCCTGCGCCGGATCGGGTCCTTTTCGGTCTTAAGTAAATCAAGTACTGACTCTTTAGTTACCGAGTCTGTACCTAACCAATCACATAACTGTACCCCGCTGTTCGGGTTGGCCAGCCCTGTCAGTTTCGCCATTTCGGCGATTACATGCTCCTTGTATTCGCCAGCTATCTTATCGGCATTCCGGACAAACTCCAAGTCTACCTTAATGCCCCGGCTGTTAATACGCTGGTCTATATACCACAACTCCCGCTCCGGCTTATGGAGTGGATAACGTAACGACCAGAGGAGTACTTCCTTCTCGGCCTCTACGTCCATTCGGTTGTATTCTATAAATTGCGCCCATTTGGCAGGTTCGTCCTCCGGACGTATACGCCGTTCCGGTAATTTCTTTGTTGCCTTCTGCGGAACACAGAACAAGCGAATTAAGTCCTTACCCGTTTTCAACTTCGCGTTTTTTAACTTTAGTACCCCCGAAACGCCGTCCAGGCTCATAGGCAATCCGAGAGATCCGGCACGAACCATCGTGCAGAACCAATTAGCAGAGGCCACGACGGTAGAAAGCCCAATACTCGTAAAATGCCGGTTGAAACAAGCTATCTCGAACGCGGCATTAAAAGCGGTCTTGCATACAGACGGATCGAGTATGTCGGCTATCAGCCCGGAAGGCATGATCTCACGTGTTAGGTCGATTACCTTAGTCGGCCCGAAGTCATAAGAATAGGCTAGTAAAAGGATCTCGAAGTCCGGTGACTCAGTATATCGGTACATACCCGCCTTACTTATGTCAACGCTGCTGTACGTCTCTACATCTAACGAGAGGATCGCCCGACAGTCTAGTAACTCTTTAGCATATTGTAATAATTTATCACTTACCATAATAGTTAATTAAAGAAAAGGCGAGGTTTGCGCCCCGCCTTTTCGGTTATAAACCTAATCGATTACAGATTTCGACGATTAACTCGTCCTGTACCTTATCAGTCCGGAAAAGCCTCTGCAGGAACACGGTCAACTCCACATCATCCATCCGCTTAATCATTTCCGCCTGTTCGTCCGCCGCCTTGAAGGCCCTCCATAACCTTGAATCCTGCTTACTCTTTCCCATAGCTTTAATTACATTTCGAAGTTTAGAATGTCGTCCTCGCTGCCCAGGTCGTCCGCGAAGTCCGCAAAGGCGTTTCCACCGCCTCCGGCTAAATCGGTATCGTCCTTAGTCTTAAGCACCCCGTTAAGACTGTACGTTACACCAATGGCCTTAGACTCCTTGTTGTTATACCCGTACAAGTTAAGGGACAGCTTGGCCCACATACCGGAATAGATCTCATCCTCGTTGGCCACCGCCCTTGTCTTAAGATCTATGACGGTAGGTTTTTTAAAGGTTTTCGCGTTGAAAAACCACATACCTTTGAACTCCTCTTGCCCCGCTTTAACCACGTCTCCGTCACGTAATGGGTCCTTAACTTCGGCTTTCTTACCGCCCCATGTCTTAACGACTGCATCGGCATACGCCACTTTATACGCGGCGCGTATCGCGGCGGCCGTCTCTTTGTCCAACTTCGGCAGCATAACACACACCGAATAACTCTCTTTACCTGCCGCGTCTACCTGCGGTTTGTTCAAAAACACATAACTTAAACGTACTTCGTTAGTTACTACTCTACTTCCTTCTTGCTTTGCCATAATTTTTACTTGTTAAACTGTTTTACATTATTATTCTTGTTCCTCTTCCATCTGGAAGATTAAGTCTTCAATCGTGTTAGATACCCGATAACGGCTTTTATCCCGCGTGGCGATTAATGTACGGGTGCCCGTTGTGCCTATATAACTTACTTGGGATTTACGTACGTGGAAAAACTTTCCTTTGATCGTCTCGCACCACATCCAATCTTTTGAAGGCCTTTCGTTTTGGGGATTCTCCTTCGTCGAACCCGTCGGTATTGTATACTTATCGCCGGATAACGTAAGGATAACCAGTTTATCCGGGTCGGAAAAATGCTCTCCAAAGAACTTGATTTGACTCCAGGGTATCGCTTCGACACTTTCCCCGATTTTGAAAATAAATAGATTGCTCATAACTTTTTAATTTTTAGCAAATGTAAGGCTTTCACCCTACATTATGCAAATTAATTTGTATGTTGTAAAACATAATTACTCAAATTCTTTTAGTAGCTCCGAAACCGGGTTGACTGCTTCGCCTTTTTCCGACTCCTTAACCAGCTTCAACTCCCCTTCGGGTTTTTCCACGAAGCCCTCGGCCACCTTGGCGAACTCCCGCTTACCTACTGTTTTCTCCAGCTCCGTAAGTGACTTAAGCGACCTAACATACAGGTCGTTCTCCTCATGCCCTTCCAGTTGCAGGGCCATAACCAACCCCTCCGGGTCAACTATTCGTCTCTTGGTCTGTCCGCGTACCAGCTTATATCCCGGTATGGCTACGCCCTCCTTGGCTTGTTGGAGGGCAAACTCCTTCGCGGCTTTATAATAGTCGGTTATCATAGCCTCCAGATCCAGCATTTCGGCAATACTGACCAAAGCCCCCGCCTCCAGCTTGTCGATTAGTTCCTTAGACTCCGCTGCCCGTCTGGCCGCGTCCTTGACGGTCCGGATCATTTCGCTGCATACGGCCTTGGCTGGACAGAACTTGCAGTGTTCACCTGCTCTCAATTCGCCTCCGCCTTTATCCGCCAGTTCGGCACCAGGTACAAGTACGGTATTAACCCAATCAAAGAAGGTTACCGAGTCGATTGTATGGCTGTCGTAATGATACAGACGCGGCTGGATAATCGATGTCTTTACGTTCTCTATCTCGAGGCCCTTGCCGTATTTCAACAGCGCGCCTAACGCGTACATAAGCAATTGGGGATTATCCTTCGCGAACACCTGTACACCCCGACCATATTTCAAGTCGCGTATTTCTATGGTTCCAGGATACAAGATGGTTATATCCCCGGTTACCTTGTCGCAGTCCGGTACATAGTCGGATAGGTCGAATTGCGTCTCAAGATAGACAGTAACAGCCTTATCGCCGTATACGGCTTTTAGTTGTTGCACATACTCGGTCATTTCGCTTACCACGTAATCGATGTGTTCGTCCATTTCGCCGTTGAAGTACTCCGATGCCTCAGCCTTAGCAATCTGCTTGTGCGCCTCTTTGGCTGGGATAAGGTCTAAAGCCAGGTTGAGGCGGGCCTCCATAAGCTCGTGCGCCGCTGTGCCTTCTCTGGCTGCCTCGCTCGAGGTACTCTCGAAGTGTTCAGCCAATCGGGCGGAAGGTGGACAGGCCAGCCAGCGATGTGATCCGGAGGCACTCAGTAACGAGTGCGTCCGGTCTGCATGGTTGATGCTGTTACTTGGCATTGGGTTGCTGCATTAAAAAATTGTAAACTCTCTGCATGTTCTCCCCTTCCAAATCTCGTAGGGCCTTAACCGTTCCGCCTGTTGCCATTTCAAGTGCCGCCTTGAACGCTGGTAACCCCTTCTGCATAGCAATGACTTGGATCTTCTTGTGGTCAAGCTCATTGCCTTCCTTGTCACGTGGCACGAACGGGCCATCTGCCGCCGGTTCCGGATCACTTAATTCCTGTTCGTCCTCTGGCAATTCCGGGATGTTCTCCTGTTCTGCTACTGGCTGTTCGGCTACGGGCTCCGGAGCAGGTTTGGTCGATGCCTTAGCACGCGTCCGGGTTGCGGGCTGCTTGGCTGGTTGCTCTTCCGCCTTCGGGGCTTCTTCGGCTTTGATTTGTCCGGTTATCGCGCCATCTGACATGGGCAGGTTGCTAACCATTACGGCCGGTTGCTGGCCAACTAATTTAAATAATTCTGCAAAAAGGTTCTTAACCGATTCGCCAAACTCAATCTTAACGATTACTTCCATGACTTTTTACTTTTTAAAATTATAACTGTTGATGCAATAAGATTCGTGAGTGCAAATGCCTCGTAGACTATTATAGCCGATATGTCCTCGAACGTCGGTTCGCCTAGGCATAATATAAGGCTTACGATGAAATAGAGAATTTTAGCAAACATGTGACTAAATTTTAATTGTTTTTGCAAAGTTAATTACTTTTCCGGCGTATTTCCAAATAAGTTTGTATGTTGTACAACACTACTTTGTTTAGTTTTTAACCTATTCTATTTGCGTTGATATAGTTATCATTTTAAATGTGCTATCTTCTACTTGGTGCAATACTCTTGTAACTATACCGAATTTAGATCCGTAAATAGATACTGTTTCTCCAATCCTAGGTATAGGCATGTCTTTAGGGTAATCGTAAGCTTTACCATCTATTATTACAGACACAAATTCTGGGCCGTTCTTTTTAAAAAGATTCATAAGATTCATAATGTTCAACTATGTTTAGTATTAAAATTTTAAATGTATTCCTAAAACTAAAGCTATCTTCAACAGGCTGTCAATGTTATAGCTGCCAGCCTGCTCCACATGATCCAGCGCTGTTCGGTGTACGCCAGCGCGTCGATATACGTCTTGCTTCGATAGCCCGGCGCGAATCCGGGCTATTCGTATTTTACTTGCCAAACCCGACTTAACGAGGTGCGGGTAGTCGTCTATGGTATAGACCTTCGCGTTCTTGTTACTCATACCACGCCTTCGGTTTTTCGGTTTTCTTAACTTTTTGCTTAGTAAGTAGTTCGCGCGCCTCGTCGATTGTGTAATCGACTTTTTCGCCGTCCTCAGGCTCCCATGGCGTCGCGGGCATTATGAGGCATCGGGTTTCTGTTCCTGACATTACCAGCATCGTGTAGTAAGTATATGTGTCCGGGGTAGTATCTTCTTTCCCCCATCTACACACTTTCGGATCGGTCTTACGGAAGGTCTCTATAATAACATTATCGCCGTACAACTCCATAACACCTAATCCCATTTTCAGAAAACTTGCGTTCAAACATGCGCCTTCAATCATTAAACGGTTTACCAGCTTTTTACGGTTATTCGTCCGCTTTGAATCCACGCCATTGGGTTCTTTAATCAGAGCATTAGTTAACATTTTCAGCTCTGAAATCGAAAACTCGGTCTTACGAAATGGAGTACCCTTTGGCATAACCGAGGGGATGCTTGGGAATCTACCATCCAAGTCTTGTCCCTGCTCGTCGCGTACCTTACCATTAAGATCTTCCGGCAGTTCGCCGGATGGCAGGTAAGCCTGTACGGCCACATAGCCATCGCATGCGCCTAATACCCACTGATCGCCTACTAATTGATGGTTGACGCCCTTAAGTATAGGGCGGATTGAGTTCTTTTCCTTATCGCAGCATGCGAATAGGGCCTTGTAAAGTTTTGCTTTGTCCATAACTATTTATATTAATTTAATTAAAACATTCTGTCGTCTAACTCACGTAGTATGTCGGCCTTCGTGGCCCAGTCGGGCAAATCAAGCATTTCCCGAAGTACCTTAATCAGATCTTTATTTTCGGGTAATCTATCTTCTACCACTTTAAGTCCTAGCTCCTCAGCACCTTTTTCTATTAGATCGTCCAGCTCCCCGGCTTCGTCGGCCCAATTTATAACGAACTTCGTATTTATGGCTTCGCCTATGTATTTCCCTTCTTCGAACTCCATCAGATCCTCGACCAGCTTCTCGGCTAGCTGTGCGTCCAGATACGGATCTAAATCGCGGGATAAGCATCCCGATAGTACATACTCGCTGAACTTTTCCGGCACTTCGGATTTTTTGATTTTTACTGTTTTCTTTTTCGCCATATTGCTTTTAAAAATTGTGGCGGGATTGGTTACCCGCCTGATTATTATAATTTGATTAACCCCAAACTAGATCCTGTACAAAGTGATCTCTTATTATAGTACCAATCTTAACGGCTTCTGCGTAGTTATATCTACCAACTCCCGCGGCGATCTGAACAAATACCTCGTTACCTTTAATGACGATCTGTTTAACCCCGCCATTACCACATACAACCGTTTCGGTATCTGCGCCGATAGCCTTTATCTCGGCTACCCTGTCCGCTATTGATCTGTTATGTGTTACGATGGTAACTACTGTGTCGTATGCTTTACTCCTAGCCGCTTCGTTCTTAACTGTGAATCTAACTGTTGCTTTCATAATTCAATAAGTATTAAAGTGTTTAAATTTCTATATCACAAAGATAAGGCGGAACAAGTGCCCCGCCAAATAATTTCGTATGTTGTAAAACACATTTTAGAATTTTCTGTAAATTAATATGCCTATGAGGCCCCCGATTGTTAGGTATAGCCAGAACGGTATTAGGCTTTCTTTCGTCACTACTTCTTTTTCTTTAATAGTAACCGGCTTTTCGATGTAAACTGTGTCCCGCTGGTGTATGCTGTCCTTCTGCACCTTATAGACCGTTCGGAACTTTTCGATTAGCAGCGTATCGCCTTTTAGTCTAACATACACCGAATCCTTCTGCAACACGGTATCAACTCGGAGAACGTCCCGGTCCTTATAGACGTACTCCTTAACGGGTACAGGCACCTCCTTGTAAGCCTCTCTGCTCGTCCGGCATCCGGACAGGCATATAAGGCACAGAAGTATAAATATAATTGCTCTCATACCGTATATTTTAAGTCGTTTAACCGATTAAGCCACCCGCGTAGAAAAACCCGCTGCGACGGATCTCGCTGCACAATGCCCTCCAGGAAAGCCACCCGTTCGGTCTTTACCTTAGCAAAGAAGGCCGCCGGATCCTGCTTGTTAAGGGCCGTAATGGTCTGTTGGCCGACTACCCCGTCCGGCGTAACACCTAACAGCCGTTGCGGGATTATCACCCCCCATTTACCTGAGCCCCACACCCAGTCAACTAAAATGTTCGCGAGCGGTTGGCTTGTGATCTGGTCGGCCTTCCACCTATCCCGGTAATGGGGCTTTAGCACCTTGTTAATCACGTCCTCTTTGGTGAGTAACTTTAAGTCATTAACGTCTATATCGCCGTCGCCGTCCTTATCGTACCCGACTTGCCTCCACGTCGCAATTGTAACGCCCATGTTGGTCGCTCCACCTTTATCATTTTTATGATCCACAAAGCCCCCCTCCCATTTTAGGATAAAGGGGGCTAATTTATTAACATTTGCCATTAGTTATCTACTTTATCCGCCCCTCCGAGGCCGTTAGTTAAATCATTTTCGATCTTCTTATCCAGGTGCTTGGCCAATCGGTTGAGCACGCTCCACCTGCTTATCTCGTACCCGTTTTGCACGATGGATAAAAGTACAACGCCCGAAATAAACCCGCCTATTATCATGTGCACCTTAATAACATCCTGCGAATAGATGTTATCCCAGGAGAATGCGCACAGGATTATAACAGTTGATAACGCTAGGCGGGTAATTGTCTTATCCCAGACGATCCGGCCCTCAAATGGCTTTTTATCTATCTTCCTTGCCTTCCAATAACCGACAATACAGTCGATAACGAAAAAGAAAACCAGCATCCGAAGGATGTCGAACACAGGGAGGAAATAAACCACTAAGGAACCCAGCCAACCAGCGAAAAAGTTATATACGTCTGAAAACATGCTTGTAAAAGACCTTAAGGCTCGTTGTACCATAATTAGTCCCCCACTACTTTAATGGTTGTGCCATGGTGCTTTACCCGTCTGGGAGGTTTGCACGAACTGAAATACTCCGTACCTTCCGCCTGTAAGTAGCTTACGCACTCGTTAAGTAATACTTCGGCGGCCTTGAACGCGCTCTCATACTCTTCGCGCCATTCGCGTTTAGCCACCGCGCTTACCGAGTAGTCGTCGTTCTTTTCCCTTGACCCGAACCGTGTATGTGATACGCTGCCGAACTTGGCGTTATAGGCATATACATAATAACACAGGCAGGTTTCCAACCCTGCGAAGCTCCGGTACTCACCGCACTTGGCTGTAAACTCGCCACCGTCCAATAGCTTATCAAATAAAGGGTTGGCGGGGCGTACTGCCGGATCATCGTTAATATACGCCAGCAAGTCGCCCACTAACTTATAGGTTAATACCGGCGTGACGTCGAACTTCGTGGCCTCCTCGATATACGCGGATAACTTCCGGTCGTCCAGTTGGGCCGATACGGCCCTGGCACCGCATTTGGCCTGTGCCGGACTGATTATCTGTTTGTTGTACTTGTTAAGTATCATGCTGGATTGTATCTTAACGGGTTAATTACTGCTTCGGAAATTACCGGAGCGCCTGCAAAACCTCTGAACGCTTCGGTAAAGGTTTCAGCCAACATGTCGCGTTCAAATGTGGTGTACTCCGAGTACATGTTGTAAGTGTCCGAAATGATGTCCTGTGAAAAGCCTAACGATCCGGATTTGAGTCGGTAGAATGCCTCCTGCCCGAATGCGCTGTAAATCGTTTCAGTTGTCGATTGCGAAGTAACTGTAAAGTCCTTATCATAATTCTTGGTCGGGAACTCAACGAACTGAGGGGCATCGGCGATATTAGACACTTCAATAGATACCATCTTAGCTACGTTCTCGTCACCTTGGAAGGCCTTGAACTTCTCTGGATCAAAACCGTCCTCGTCGTCCGTATCCTCGCTGTCTCCCTCGATCTTCGTAGGGCTGACCGTTACAAGCATACCGGCCGGAAAGAAGTTATTACGAACATTACGATATCGAACATTGGCTAAACCCTCGTCGGTGCTGAGGTCGGTTGAGGCGGCATCGTATTTAACCGTCGGGTAGTTGTACCCACCTGCCCTACTAACCCAAAGGATTTGACCTTTATAATTCTCGATACCCCCGGCCCGTTCGATTTGAGCCAGTACGACCTCCGGATCTGGGTTGTACACATCTATGTAGTCGATTGTATTCTTATTCGGTGCCTTGATCTTCTTCTTTCCGCTCGTCATTGCCCAATCGGGGTGTACAGCTATATACTGCACCGCGCCCCAATCGTCCTCAATGCCTAATCGGCAATTTTCAAATGGCACCGGAGTCATAGTTGTTTTTTGCCCCGCGGCGTTGTAATTGAAGTGGAGGGCGAACCCGTGAAGGTTGGCCAGATCGTCGGCGGCGGATCTTAAGACTGCATTGGCACGCTGGTTACGTCGGTTGACTACCATCGAGGCAAGACCTATGTCCGCGAAGCCAAAGCCCATCAAGAACTTGGAGTAACGCTCCGCGCATTCCTTGCCAACAACCGACGCGCTAAGAAGCCCGAGGCACAGATGGGGGTAATGGTTGTCTGATCCCCACATCTGTATATCGAGGTTGGTAAGGTCGCCGGTCTTGAACCTAGGGCCTGTTTTCTTTATGTCGTATATGTTCATAGCTTATGTTTTATGCAAATATAGGTTATTTCCCCGCCATGACAAAAATTTCTTTGATTAACTTGTGGGTAACGGGTTTACCATCAATTGTGTCGTAATCCTTTTTGGCGTGAAAAATTACTTGATCGCGGGTTACTCCCATTTCACGATAACCCTTAAAAACCTCGACGGCCTTGGCCAACGATGGGTTACGCTTTTCGGTATCTACCGTTTTTGGCTTTGT
>Ga0116193_1002240_pt1 | contig 14894 bp, 11 predicted proteins | sample AD_UKC115_MetaG_FD_89892 | JGI IMG/M metagenome (GOLD analysis project Ga0116193, IMG submission 89892) | Active sludge microbial communities of municipal wastewater-treating anaerobic digesters from Hong Kong - AD_UKC115_MetaG | ecosystem: Engineered > Bioreactor > Anaerobic > Digestate... | reverse complement strand
CGGTACACAGCCGGGCAAGGTGCTCCGGTTACGCAACAAAGGACTGCCTTCTGTCAACAGTTACGGCACAGGCGATCTGCTTGTCAACGTGAGTGTTTATATCCCGGAAAAGCTGAGTTCGACTGAAAAGGAATCGCTCGAGAATCTGAAGGATGCGGAGAACTTCCAGCCCAACAAATCGATGAAAGAGAAGATCTTCTCCAAGTTCAAGCATTTGTTTGAATGATTATTAATTCAAGATAAGTTTAACGAAACGACCGGTAGTGAGAGCAGATTCCACTTCCGGTCGTTTTTTATATTCGCCGAAAGACGGATCCTCTGCGGAAACTTTATATCATCCGAAGAGTTAATGGAACCTCTGTCGAGGTTGATGTTGCAATATGTCACTGCACCTCACATAGCCGCTGTCGCGTCAATGCGAGGTTTCTGCAGATAAAACATCTACCGATGTTCTTGGAAAGACAGTCCTTGAGCGGTCTGAGTATGTGCGATGGAACATTATTACAGATTATAAAGATTGACATGGGAAGAATGGAACCTCTGTCGAGGTTGATGTTGCAATATATCACTGCACCTCACATAGCCGCTGTCGCGTCAATGCGAGGTTTCTGCAGATAGAACATCTACCGATGTTCTTGGAAAGACAGTCCTTGAGCGGTCTGAGTATGAGTGATGACATCAGATCCTCGCCAGAGGATAAATTTGTAGAAGCCCCGCGTTGGCGGGCGCATGCGACCGACTACGTGGGGACTTTTCCGACACATTTGTTCTTGTGTTCAGCGCAATGTCTCTGCAACATCATTAACTTTGCATGGACGCTTAAAAAAGGATAGCATGAATACACAAAGACCGAACATATTGGTAGTAGGAAGTACTAACACAGACATGGTGGTGCAGACGGAGCATCTGCCTCGTCCGGGAGAAACTGTTCTCGGAGGAACCTTCTTGATGAATCCGGGCGGAAAAGGTGCCAATCAGGCCGTTGCGGCCGCTCGTTTGGGCGGTGAGGTGGTCTTTGTCTGCAAGACGGGACAGGATCTCTTCGGACAGAATACGCGCCAGATTCTCAAAAAGGAAAATATGGATACGACCTGCGTGTTGCTCGATGACGAACAGCCTTCGGGCGTCGCACTGATCACGGTCGATGAGAAAGGGGAGAACTGTATTTCTGTCGCTTCCGGAGCCAATGCGCATTTGCTGCCTGAAGATCTGATGACGATTCACGAGGTGATCGAAAAGGCTGACATCGTCCTGATGCAGCTGGAGATTCCTTTGGAGACTGTGGAATATGTGGCGGATGAAGCAAATCGGATGGGGAAAATGGTGGTGCTTAATCCTGCTCCGGCTCGTGAACTTCCCGAGTCGCTGCTGAGCAATCTATCCATGATCACGCCGAACGAGACGGAGGCTTCTCTTCTTTCGGGCGTAGAGGTGACCGACGAAGCTTCGGCTGTCGAGGCTGCCCGCGCATTGACAAAGATGGGCGTGAAGAGAGTGGTGATCACATTGGGTTCGAAAGGTGCACTTTCTTTCGTCAACGGCAAGTCGGAACTGATCCGTGCGCTGAAGGTGAAGGCCGTGGACACTACGGCAGCTGGAGATGTCTTCAACGGTGCGTTGGTTGTGGCACTTGCCGAAGGCCAGAATCTTTCCGAAGCCATCCGTTTTGCCAACAAGGCCTCTGCCATTTCCGTGACTCGTGCCGGAGCGCAGGCTTCAATTCCAAACAGGGAAGAATTGGATTGAGACAGAGGTTTATCTTCGTCGTTTTTTCGTCTTAATGCTGTTATTTTCGTTTTTGTTCTATCCCGTAAGTTTCAGGGGGTATTATCCGTATATTTGTAAATCAAAAAATCTACATATATCAGAATGAATAAGAGAATCACACTCTGCGCCTGTTCATCGCGCCACATCATTGACAAGGAAAAGGCGGCGGCTGTTGCATCTGCACTGGAAGCCCAAGGCTATGAAGTCAAGATGATCGCAGATCTCTGCAAGTTGGTCGAGACGCATGACACTGCTCTTGAAGCTATTTCCCAATCCATTGTCGTGGCCTGTTATCCTCGTGCCGTGGCTGCTCTTTTCGCTTCCTGCGGACTGAAAGAGCCGGAGCGTTATGATATCCGGAACGAGAGTGCCGAAGAGGTTCTGGCAAAGATCGCTCCCGATGCAAAAGAGGTGCCGGTTGATTCTTCCATCCGCAAGCAATTGGATGACTTTCCTGTGGAAGAGGGTACGGATGCCTGGTTTCCTGTGATGGATAAGTCGCGTTGCATCAATTGTGGAAAATGCTTCGACTTCTGTCTGTTCGGCGTATATGCAAAGGAGGACCGCGAAGTGAAGGTGGTTCATCCGTCCAGTTGCAAAAACAATTGTCCCGCCTGCTCGCGCATCTGTCCCGAGAAGGCCATCATATTCCCCAAATACGAGCGCTCGCCATTCAATGGCGGACTGAAGGACGACGAGGTGATCGGTGACAGTGATCAGGCCTTTTATGCAGCCGAATTGCGCCGCCGTCTCGAACTGCGGAAGAATAAAGTATCACTTCTCAAGAAGGAAGGTAAATGACATTCCGTGAATACATAGCAACTCTGAAGACCCTGATGCGCGTTCCCTTGGAATGTTCCCCGAGGATCGTCTGGAAACTTCTCTACAACTTCTGTTGGAGAAACCTGCGCAACATGAGTCGTTTTGAACGGAGGCAAGCCAAGGGCGAACCTTTCTTTCCTGCGTTCGTCATGATCTCGCTCACGGAGAGTTGCAATCTGAGTTGCAGCGGTTGTTGGGTTTCACGTGGCGGAAGGAAATCGCTTACGCCGGAACAGGTGAATGGTGTCATCGAACAGTCGAAGCGCAACGGTTCCTATTTCTTCGGTCTCCTTGGCGGCGAACCGCTTATGTATCCCGGATTGATGGAGATCATCGCCGCTCATCCGGATTGTTATTTCCAGGTCTTCACCAATGGTACGCTTCTGACGGAAGAGGTGGCACGCCGGTTTCGCGAACTGGGTAACGTCACGCCGCTGATCAGCATCGAAGGATTGGAGGAGGAGAGTGACGCGCGCCGTGGCAAGAGCGAGGTCTTCAACCGTTCTTTGGCTGGAGTCCGTGCCTGCAAAAAGGCTAAACTGATGTTCGGCGTTGCCGCCAGTATCTGCCGCAGCAATTACAGTGATCTGGTCAACCGTCGTTATCTTGAACGAATCGCCGCTGAAGGTGCACATTATATATGGTATTACATCTATCGTCCGGTGGGAGCCGAGCCGAATCCCGAGAATGCCTTGACGAAGGAGCAGGTCGCTTCGTTTCGCCGTTTCATCGTGGAGCAGCGCAAGGATGCACCCCTCTTCATCATCGAAACCTATTGGGATGAGAAGGGACGCGCACTCTGTCCCGGAGCGATGGGAATGAGTCATCATCTTTCACCTGCCGGCGCTTTGGAGTTTTGTCCGCCTCTTCAGTTGGCGAAAGACTTCATCAATGCCGATGCATCCAATCTGACGCAGCTTTTCCGCGACTCCGCGTTCCTTGGCGGACTGAGGAAGATGACGGCTGAGACATCGCGCGGCTGTATCTTGCTGGAGAATCCGTCAAAGCTGGCTGATTTCCTCGTAAAAGAGGGCGCGATCGACACGACATCTAGACAGACGGTGATGGAAGAACTGAAGAAGATGACGCCTTGTGCGGGACATAACATGCCTGCCGGCGAAGAGATTCCGGAAGAGAATGCGATTTACAGATATATCAAGAAACACTATTTCTTCGGTTTCGGAGCTTACGGATAAAAGAGATGGAGAAGAAAAAGATATACAAAATACCGGAAACGGCAGATCTGAGAAGGCAACTGCGCGGTTCGCTTGCGGCCTTTGTCAAGACAAAGCAGCTGACTCCGCCGCTCTCCATGCCAGAGCTGACCTCTTTATGCGGTGAGTTCATTGCGCTCCATGCGCTTGATGCCACTTTGTCGGGCTGGTTGATGGTCGAACTGCACAACTGCGTCTGGCGTGATATTGTTGCTTCCATTCCTCACAACAAACGAATCCTCCTGCTTCCGCAATGCCTTCGCAGTTCCACGAAATGTCAGGCGGAGATTGATGAACTCGGTCTTCTCTGCCATCTGTGCGGACACTGTCACATTCCGACGCTTCAAGGCAAAGCCGATAGTCTCGGCACACTCAGTCTGGTGGCCGAAGGTTTTACTTCCGTCATCCCACTCATCGAAAACCGTGCTGTGGATGCCGTTATCGGCGTCGGCTGTCTCGATTCGCTCGAGAAGGCTTTCCCGCTGCTCATCGACAATGCCGTTCCTGGTCTGGCCATTCCGCTCAACTGTTCGGGTTGCAAGGATACCGACGTGGATGAATATTATGTCAACGAGATGCTGATGATGTATCGGGAGAACGGCCCGAAGCTGCTCGACCATGCCAAGATCAGATCGGAGGTCCAGGATCTTTTTACAAAGGATCGTTTGGAACAGCTGTTCACGAAAGGCGGAGATGAGACTTCCGTCGTAGCGCGTGAATGGATGGAAAATAACGGTAAACGTTGGCGTCCCTATCTGGTTGCTGCTACCTGCATGGCGTTGAAAGGAGACGAGACGATGACCGACGATCTGAAGCTTGCCGCCGTCGCAGTCGAATGTTTCCATAAGGCATCACTCGTCCATGACGATATCCAGGATTTGGATGAAGAGAGATACGACGAACCGACAGTTTATGCGGCTCATGGCATCCCTGTCGCTATCAATGTTGGCGATTATATTCTGGGCGAAGGTTATCGGCTACTCGCGCAGACCGGAAACGTCGAACTGCTTCGTGTGGCTGCTGAAGCTCACGTGGCATTATGCAAAGGACAGGGAATGGAACTCGAATGGTGTGATTGTCCCACGTCGCTTACCATCGATTTCGTACTCGACATCTTCAGTAACAAGACGGTTCCCGCATTCGATGTGGCTTTGATCATGGGCGTGATTCTGGCGGGCGGTTCAGAGAAGATGAAGTCCGTGCTTCATGCCTATTCCCGTGCTTTGGGCATCGCTTATCAGCTGCTCGACGATATAGAAGATTACACCAACGATGCTCCGTTGGAGCTTCGTCCGTCGGCTATCCTAGCCTTCCTTGTAGAGGACAACGAGGCAGACTTCGTGGATGAGTTGTTGCATTCAGATGATCTGAAGCCATTCCTCCGCAAGGCAGAACATGCCTCCCGATTGCAGGCTGCAGTCCAAAAGGTTCAGACTTTGGCCGAATCGTATCGCATTCAGGCGTTGGATACATTGAAAGAGATTGATAACATAGAATTGAAAAGGCTGCTCTTCAGAGTGACCAAGAAAATATTGAAATAATAAGGTATGAAGACGTTGTCCCTGAAACTGTATGATACGATTGTGAAAGGCAAGAAGATGCTTTCCGAGGATTCGATTTCCCGGATCTCTTCGTATGTCCAGACACAGCGCGTGGACGACGTCTGCTTCATGAACCGCAGCGGCAAGCCGGATCCCTATTACACGTTGTTCGGATGGATGCTTTGTATCATTCTGGGCATACAGATGGATCTCAAGAAGATGAAGGCCTATCTCGATGAAGCGGATACTTCCAAGATGAATCTTGTGAATTATGCGGCGCATCTGCGTTGTCGCATGCTGCTGGATTACGCGACGATGAAAGGTAAGCTTTCGTTGTTGTTTCATAAGTTTGTGCCGGCACATCTTTCCTTCGAAGATAAAGATCGTCTGGTTCCCAATGGCGATCCCGATTCTCCCTATTCGCTGTTCATTCGAATGATGATGGCGGAAGATTCCGGAAGAATGGCTTCTCACATGAAGGAACATCTCGATACACTGAATCTCTATCATCTGAAGGAGGGTGGTTTTGCCAACAGCAAGGATGCCACTTCTGCCACGCTGAATGCCACCAATGCGGCTCTCTGCTTCAAAGGTCAGCTTATGGGATTCAAGAAGAATGAAGATGTGGACTTTCTGAAACGAAGCCAGGAGATGACGGGCGGATTCTGTGCATCGAAGGGATCTTTGATGCCTGATCTGCTCACAACGGCCACCTCCTTGTTCACGCTCCATTGCTATGGGGAACATCCTTTGACATCGCCCTTGCCCTTTGTCGAGGCTCATTGGCTCGATTCCGGTGGTTTCGCTGCGACATTGGCTGAGAACAACAGCGATGTGGAATATTCTTTTTACGGATTATTGGCATTAGGTACGTTATGAACGAGGAAAAGATACAACGGATGATAGACATGCTTCGGGAAAAGATTCTCGCGGCGCGTTCGGATGAAGGCAATTGGAGAGGACAGCTCTCTTCCAGTGCCATCTCCACATCTGTGGCTCTTTTTGCACTTCATATTTCAGGCAAGGAGGAGAATCTTCCGTATGTACGCAATGCAGCCGGTTGGCTGAAGCTGACGATGAAGCCGGACGGCACGTGGGGCGACAGCTTGGAAAGTCCTTCCAACATGACCGCTACACTGCTCACTTATGCTTCTCTCTATGCATTGGGTGAAGCTCCCGAGCAGACAAAGAAATATCTCACAGACAAATTCGGAGGGTATTCCGATTCGCATATCATCAACGGCGTGTTGAACTATTACGGTACGGACCGCACTTTCTCCGCTCCGATATTGATGATGTGTGCTTTGGCAGGCGTTATCTCTGATTGGGAGAAGACACCGCAACTGCCTTTCGAACTCTCCGTACTGCCGCAGCGGTTCTTCCGCTTCTTGCAGCTTCCGGTGGTCAGTTATGCCATTCCGGCATTGATCGCAGTCGGAATCCTGCGTTTCAGAAAAGGCAAAAGAAATCTGTTCTCACCGCTTCGTGAGAGCTTCATACCGAAATCATTGAAGGTGCTCATCCGATTACAGCCGAATGACGGCGGATTCCTCGAGGCTGCTCCCTTGACGGCTTTCGTGGCGCTCTGCCTGACTGGTGCCGGATTGGGCGATCATCCCGTGACGGAGAAAGCGATGGCCTTCCTGAAGGCGACCGTTCGCAAAGATGGATCCTGGCCGATCGATACCGATCTGTCGAATTGGGTGACGACGCTCTGCGTCAAAGCGCTTGGTGATGATCTTTCCGATAAACAGCGAATGACGCAAATCATCCGTCGGAATGCATCCGCCGTGCGTCATCCTTATACCGGAGCACAACCCGGCGGTTGGGGCTGGAGCGATCTTTCCGGTTCCGTGCCTGACGGTGACGATACTTCCGGTGCATTGGTCGCTTTGCATACTTTGTGTGAGGGCGTCTATTACGATGAAGTGACCAACGGCATCCGTTGGCTAATGGATCTTCAGAACAGAGACGGTGGAATGCCGACCTTCTGCAAAGGCTGGGGGAAACTGCCGTTCGATCGCAGCAGTGCCGATATCTCCGCACATGCTGTGCTGGCTATGGAACTTTGGAAAGATCGGCTTCCGGAACCTTTGAAGAGACGTTGCAAGGAGAGTATTCTGAATCTGCTGCGTTGGATCGTGAATGCACAGTCTGCCGAAGGTTCGTGGACGCCGCTTTGGTTTGGCGATCAGAATGCATCCGACGAGAAGTCGCCGGTTTATGGAACTGCCACTGTGGTCGATTATCTTTCGGTTTCGGAGAATCCTGCAGCGAAGATGGTTGCTGACAAAGGTGTGAACTATCTGCTGTCCGCACAGAATGAAGACGGCGGTTGGGGAGGAGCGAAAGGCATTGCTTCGAAGGCTACGCTGACGGCCCGCGCTTTGGCTGCTCTCTCCTCGCATCTCACGGAAGATGACAAAGCTCTTGAGAGAGGCGTGGATTTTCTCTATGAAAGATACATCACCGGCCGGTTGCTGGAGAAAGAACCCATCGGGCTTTATTTCTCCCGCTTATGGTATTCCGAGGAGCTTTATTCTCCGACGTTCCTGTTGTACGCTTTGAAGAGACTGATAAAAAGTAAAGAATTGAAATAAAGATATGGCATCGTGGAAAAGAATAAGAAGAAAATAACAATCATCACCGTTGCAACCGTGATCGTCTATGTGGCTGTCATGATCGGATGGTTTCTTTATACTCCGGCTGGAAGTTTCAAGCAGGAACTGCCCGGTCGCGACCATCGTCCTGCCGGAACAGCCCGCAGCGCCAATGACGTCAAGATCGGCGAATTCTTCATGAAATATGCGGATCTTACCACATCGCTCACCGGCAAATGGACCTGCTTCCGTGGCGATAAAGGCGATAACATCATCAATACGACGGACAAGCTGAAGACTTCAGGTGACTATCCGGAAGTATGGAATGTCACGACCGGTGAAGGTTATTCGGCTCCTGCGATTTACAACGGACGTGTCTATCTGCTCGATTACGACGAGACGTTGCGTTCCGATATGCTGCGCTGCTTCTCTCTCGAATCGGGAAAGGAACTGTGGCGCCGCTGGTATCGCGTTCCGATGAAACGTAATCATGGTTTCTCGCGTACGATCCCTGTTGTCGGTGAAGATTATGTCGTCACGGTCGGTCCTTCGGGACAGGTGATGTGCTGCGATCCGATCAGCGGCGACATGAAATGGTCGTGCGATCTGGAGAAACGTTTCAATACGGAAGTGCCTTTCTGGTACACCGGCCAATGTCCGCGCGTGGATGATGGCAATGTGGTTCTCGCACCTGCGGGAAAAGATACGTTGCTGGTCGGAATGGATGTGAAGACCGGAGCTGTGGCTTGGGCAACGCCCAATAAACCGGGTTTCAAGATGTCACACTCTTCCGTGATGACGATGACGATTGGTGAAAAGAGACAATATGTCTATATCGGCGTGGGCGGTGCCTGCGGTGTTTCGGCTGAGAAGGCGGATCGCGGTGCCTTGCTTTGGACTGAGACGAAGTGGCAGCCTTCGGTTGTGGCTCCGTCGCCTTGTCAGGTGGGCCCGAACAAGATATTCCTCGTTGCCGGTTACGGTTCCGGTGGAGCGATGCTTGAGGTGAGCGGTTCCGGTTCGAATTGGTCGGCCAATGTCACCGATCAGTACAAGGCGGCTCTCGGTGCTTCCAGTGAACAGCAGACACCTATCTTCTATAATAACATGCTCATCACCGTTCCTCCGAAAGATGGCGGTGGCGATCGTGGCAAGCTGGTTGTCTATTCTCCGAACAATCTTCACAAGACGATCTGGACCTCTACTGCCGACGAACGTTTCGGCTCAGGGCCTTATCTGCTGATCAACAAAGATCTGTTTGTCTTTAATGAAGAGGGAACGCTGTTCTTGTTCGAAGTGGGAAACAACCAGATGAAGATGCTGAAGAAACAGAAGATCATGGATGGCGTGGATGCTTGGGGACCATTGGCGTATGCCGACGGCTATCTGATCGTTCGCGATTCGCATAATGTGAAATGTCTGAAGGTGATATAATGAAATGAACAAGAAGGTCAAGATACTGGTCAATATTGCCATATTCATACTCGTGGTCGGGTTCGTATGGATGATGATCGCATCGCTGAAGAGCGATGGGAAGCCGTCCGATGCCGTTTCCGAAACGGAGCAGAGTGCGCCTTTCACCAGTCCTTGTCATCAACTTTACGATATCCCGCTTTCGGGACCGCTCAACCGCTTCGAGCTGAAGGACGACAAGCTGTTTGTCACGCTCGGCGATTCCGTCTGCATTCTCACCTCGGAAGGCGTGCGCGTCGCTGCCTTCAAGGTGTCTTCCGATTCGAGAGATATCACCGTCGATGCCGATGAGATTTTCCTGCTCTATCCGACGAGCGTCAAGGTCTATTCCTTCACCGGCGAACTGAAACGCAGCTTCGAGGCATGCAGTGACAATTCTGCCTACTGTTCGATTGCTGTTTCCGGCGATCATCTCTTCGTCACGGACGCGCAGAACAAGAACATCTGCAAATATACCCGAGAAGGTTCGTTTGTGAAGTTCATCGAGAGTCCGCGCGAGTTTGTCGTACCGCATTATTCCTTCGACATTGATATTTGGAACGATACGGTTTACTGCGTCAATCCGGGACGTCATCTGATCGAGAGCTATACATTGGAGGGCGATTTCATCAAGGAAACGGGCGGTCCGGATGGGAAAGACGGTTTCTTCTCCGGATGCAGCAATCCGTCGTACATCGCCTTTACGCCTTACGGTACGATGCTGGCTTCCGATCAAGGCAAACCGCGTATCAGTCTGTATGACCGCAGCGGCAACAATCTCATGCAACTCTTCAATGCGAAGAACCTTGGTGTTGGAACGGACGCTTCGGAGATAAAGGCAGACAAAGGTCTTTACTTTGTCGGTGGAAAGGACCGAATTGTGGTTTATCAAAAAGAGAAAAGAAATGGTTGAAATGATATACAATAGGAGTGGTCGCATTATGAAAAGTGCGTCAGGAGATAGCGGAATCCATGGTCAAGCGTTGAGTACTGCCTCAGCCGATCGCGGCGACCTGTACTCACGGCATGAGTACTGCTTCAGCCGACAGCGGCGACTTGTACTCACATCATGAGTACTGCCTTAGCCGACAGCGGCGACCTGTACTCACATCATGAGTACTGCCTCAGCCGACAGCGGCGACCTGTACTCACATCATGAGTACTGCTTTAGCCGGCAGCGGCGACCTGTACTCACATCATGAACCAGGTTTCGAACAGTTTGAGGCATTTATAATGAGATAAAACAATAAGAATATAGGAAGGAGAAATAGAATATGGAACCGAAGAAAGAAGATTCAACAAACATTTCGCGCAAGAAGTTCTTGCGGATTTGTGGTTCTGTCATTGCCGGTGGCGCCATTGTAGGCGTGTCGGGCAAGTTGCTGTACAACAAGTACGGGAATCAGGAGGTTGAAAGGAAAGCTCAGGCTGTTCCCCAAGGATCCAAGTCGCCATACAGATTGCTTTCATCCATCGAAGTCCCGGAATGGATCGACGGTTTCGAACTGTCCGGCGACAAGGTCATTGTGGCAGCGGCTAACGGCATATATGTATATGATCGTTCCGGAAATCTGAGTCAGAACTTCGCTGTGGCCAGCAAAGTACGGGATATCGCTGTCAAGGACGAGACCATCTATCTGCTTTTCCCGACACGCATCGAAGCCTACAATATGGAAGGCGACCTCGTTCGTGACTGGAAAGCCTGCGACGACCATGCCGACTACTGTTCGTTTGCCATAGCAGGAGACAACCTCTTTGTCACCGATGCAGGCAACAAGGCGATCTTCAAATACAGCACAGACGGCAGCTTCGTCTCCGTCATCAGCAGTCCGAACGATTTCATCATTCCGAGCTATTCATTCGGCATCACGGCTTCGAATGACCGTATCTATTGTTCCAATCCCGGCCGTCATCAGGTGGAAAGCTACACATTGGACGGACAATACAAAGGAGCTTTCGGAAAAGCCGGAGGCGCTGTGGGTATGTTCTGCGGCTGTTGTAATCCGGTTCATCTGACACATACATCGAACGGCGAGATCATCACATCGGAGAAGGGCAATCCGCGCATCAGCTGCTACAGCAGTGACGGGAAGTTCCGCAGCGTCTTGCTCGACAGCAAGGCCTTGGGCGGTGGCAATGTGGCTTACAATGTCCGTTTGGATGATGATAAGGTGATCGTAAGTGGAAAGAATCGTATTTCGTTTTTTCAATATGACGGTGCTTTGGCAGAGGGCACAGACTGCTCGTTGTGTGGTCTCGAATGTCCGCTGCGCAAGAACGTAACAATCTGATGAAAGATGGAAAAGGAAAATAAATCAAAGAAGAGTCCGCAGGATCGTCGGGAGTTTCTGAAGAAAGCCGGAACGGTGGTCGCAGGTGGAACAATCCTAGCTGCCTTCGGTGCATTGATCCCGAAGGCCAAAGCGGAGAAAGCCGACTACTTCTGGCAGATCGACTGGAATAAATGTACCAACTGCGGACGCTGTGAGACCGATTGTGTCCTGACGGTTTCCGCTGTGAAATGCTTCCATGCCAATCGCGTGTGCGGCTATTGTGATCTCTGCGGCGGCTATTACCGCTCGAACGTGAAGGATCTGAACACGGCCGCCGAGAACCTGACTTGTCCGACCGGAGCAATCTCGCGCAAGTTCGTGGAAGATCCCTATTTCGAATATGCCATTGACGAGAGTCTCTGTACAGGTTGCGGCAAGTGCGCCAAAGGCTGTGGATCGTTCGGTAACGGTTCGCTCTACCTGCAGATCAAGCGTGATCTTTGCGTCAACTGCAATCAGTGCAAGATCGCTACGAACTGTCCGGGTGATGCCATCCAGCGTGTATCCAATAAGAATGCGTACGAATTAAAAGGATAAGGAATGAAGAAGCTGTTGTTTACAATCTCCTCGCTTTTCTTTACGCTGACAGCTATGGCCGTGCAGCGTTTTCCGAAGCCTGAGTTCGAATCCGGATACAAATATCCGGATCTGCACTATGCGCTGCCCCACGAAATGGTGTGGGAAGTGGTGGATATCGTTCTGCTTGTCGTACTGATGAGTGTCGTAGCCTGGGCGATGATGAAGAAGCGCAACCGCAAACCGATTGTTTGGGTCTCCATCATCTCGATTGCCTATTTCGGATTTTTCCGCAAAGGATGCGTGTGCAGCATCGGTTCGATTCAGAATGTCGTCCTGGCATTCGTCGATCCGACCTATGTACTGCCGTTGTCGGTTCTTGCTTTCTTTATCCTTCCCATCATCTTCGCCTTCTTCTTCGGAAGAGTGTTCTGTGCCGGCGTTTGTCCGTTCGGAGCCTTGCAGGATATCGTGAACGTGAAGAACTACCGTCTTTCGAAAGCGGTCTCTACAGTCCTTGGAATCATCCCTTGGATTTATCTGGCGTTCGGCATTCTCTTTGCCGCTACGAAGAGCCTTTTCATCATCTGCCGTTTTGATCCGTTCATCGGCATCTATCGTCTCGGTGGTGCTGTCGGATTTGTCACGGCCGGTGCTTTGCTCTTGTTGGCAGCAGTTTTCACGGGAAGACCGTTCTGCCGATTCCTCTGTCCTTACGGAGCGCTGCTCAGCCTTTTCTCGAGAGTATCTATCTGGAAGAGCCGTCTGACGACGAAAGAATGTATCAGTTGCGACCTTTGTCACAATTCTTGTCCCGTAGATGCCGTTCGTCCTCCCTACAACAATGAAGTGAAGGAAAGCCGAAGCCAAGGTGTCAGACGAATGCTCGGATATTTCGTCGGTCTTCCCATTCTGATCATTGCCGGTGCTTTGCTGATGCGAATGTCGAGCGGCAGCATCAGTCGTGTGAATAAAGATGTCAAGCTCTACGACATGGTGATGGCTCAGGAAGCCAATCCGCAGGAGAACCTCAATCTCGACCTGGAAGCGTTCTATGGTCAGGGAAGAACGGTCGCTGCGCTGAAAGCCTCATACGAAAAGCATCAGGCAGACTTCAAACTCTATTCCACCATCGTCGGAGGTTTCATCGGTCTGGTGATCGGTCTGGCATTAATCAATCTGTCGGTTCGCAGGAAACGCCTGCATTATGAAATAGATCCAGCAAACTGTGTCAGCTGTGGACGTTGCTTCAGCTATTGTCCGCAGAACAATGACAAAATCATTTTAGAAAACAAGAATCATGAAAAAAGCCATTCTTAGAAACATTGCTTTTGTTTCGGCCATCTTTATTGTGGTCATGTCCATCATGCTCGTCACGAACTATTTCCAGGTTCGCGGTGCGACGCCTTTGCAGACGACTGTGATGGAGACATTGAAGCAGCTCAATGAAACGAATTCCAACAATCCCCAACTGCAAGAGGAGATTCGTCAGCTTGATCTCATGTCACGAAAAGCCTATTTCGTACAGCATGATCATCTGATGGTCGGCATTTATATCCTCTTCGGAATGCTCGCAGTCTTTGTGGTATGTACGCATTTCTACTTTGCCGATCGCAAGAACATCCCGGATAAGGAATTGGATCCGATCGATGAATGGGCCAATAAGACATTGGCAAGGAAATATGTCATTGGAGGAGCGGTTGTGATAGCTGCCATAGCACTGGTCTTCGGCTTCATGTCGTCGCCCTTCTTGAAATTGGGAGGAAAGAGCGACAAGCCAGCGAAGGTAACGGTCGAAGCGGCTTCGGGCGACAGTCAGGACAATGCTGAACTGACGGCTTCCGCCGATACGAGTGCCGTGGCTGATTCAACGTCGGCACCGGTTTCCGGCGTGACGAGCAATTCCTTCCGTGGCAACATATCCAATGGTATCTCATCGGCAAAAGGTGTTCCGACAAGCTGGAATTTGAAGAGTGGCAAGAACATCGCATGGAAAGTCAGTGTGCCGCGTGCAGGACGTAATTCTCCTATCATCAACGGTAACAAGGTATTTCTGTCCGGTGCCGATTCGAAGGCTCGCGAACTGTATTGCTTCGATTTATTGACCGGAAAACAGCTTTGGAAAGCTTCGGCCGATAATATCCCGGGTTCACCGCGAAGTGTCAAGACCAAGGAAGATGCCGGAATGTCCGCATCCAGTGTTTCTACCAACGGCAAACAGGTGTGCGCCATCTTTGCTACTGGCGACATTCTCTGTACCGATATGGACGGCAAACGCGTTTGGGCGAAGAATCTCGGTGTGCCGAGCAATCTCTACGGTTATTCATCATCCCTGATCATGTTCGGCAATGCCGTCTATGTGGAATACGACAATCAGAATTCTCCCCGAGTCATTGCTCTCGATGCCGCAACGGGCAGACAGCTTTGGAGTACGCCGCGTAAAGAGAAGACGACATGGAGCTCTCCTTCGATTGCCTATGTCGGTGGAAAACCTCAATTGGTGTTGATGGGCAATCCATCCATCTCCGGATATAATCTGAGCAATGGCAAACAGCTGTGGCATGTGGATTGTCTCTCCGGAGAGGTCGCTTCCAGTCCTTGCAGTTCCAATGGCATCGTTTACGGAGCCAGTGAATATGCAAAGCTTGT
>Ga0116193_1002239_pt1 | contig 14900 bp, 12 predicted proteins | sample AD_UKC115_MetaG_FD_89892 | JGI IMG/M metagenome (GOLD analysis project Ga0116193, IMG submission 89892) | Active sludge microbial communities of municipal wastewater-treating anaerobic digesters from Hong Kong - AD_UKC115_MetaG | ecosystem: Engineered > Bioreactor > Anaerobic > Digestate... | reverse complement strand
TTTATTCCTGATATTGCAGGAGAGCCTGTAGGAACACTTCAATATATGTGGAAATTTAATGATAATATTATTGAGGAAAACACAGGACCAATATTGACAATTGCTAATGCGCAAATAAGTGATATGGGAAATTATACATGTGTTATTTATGATGATGTTTATACAATTACATCAAATCCTGCTTTCCTTGAAGTTGCTGACCATTTAGCAATTACACAACAACCTGTTTCTGGTGCAGGAATTATTGGACACGAATTTACTTTTACTGTTACTGTAACAGGTGGATTAGGTGGCGTTCATTATCAATGGGTTCATGATTCTGTATATGTTGGACCGGATTCTCCTATTTTTGTAGTAAGTCCTTTACAGGAAACAGATGCGGGAACATATTGGTGTATCGTTTCTGATGCAAGAGAGAGTTTAATGTCTGAACAGGCTACCTTACAGGTATTTCCACCATTTAATTTTGATGTGCAGCCTCAGGGAGCGCTAAAACATACAGGCGAAAGTCATACATTCACTGTTGCTGTATCTGGTGGTTCACCTCCTTATACATATAGATGGCGTAAAGATGGTAATAATCTTCCTTACACCGATTCTGTTTTAACTTTGGAGAATCTCCAGCCTTCTGATACAGGTGTATACACCTGCTTTGTATCAGACCAGAATGCTGGTGCTTCCAGTGCACCTGCTTATTTACAAGTCGCCAACTGGATGTCATTTATTCAACAGCCTATTTCTGCAACAGTATATAAAGGTTCAACGCATACATTTTCCGTGGTGATTGATGGTGGTTTAGGAAATGTTGAATATCGTTGGTTCAAAAAATTAGCCGGTGGAATAAATATTAATTTAGGAGTAAATTCTCCTCAATTAGTTCTTTCCAATGTTCAACCTGAGACAGCAGGAAGTTATTTCTGTGAAGTTCAAGATAATTTTGAAACAATAACATCCAATATAGCGACACTTACAGTTGTAGATGCCTTAACCTTCTCACAAAATCCAACGGATACATACTTGTTTGCAGGTGGAGACCTTACATTCCAGGTAACAACCGTTGGGGGTATGGGAACTATTACCTATCAATGGTATAAAGATGCAGTACCCATTGGAAACCAATCAAATCTACTTTTTATTCCAGATGTATCATACGGCGACGCAGGTGTCTATTGGTGTGAAGCAACGGATGCAGTAAAAACGACAAAATCAAGTTCTGCACATTTATATGTATTGAGACCCATTCCTGCAGAAGGTATGTATGTAATTGCAAATCCAATTAATGGTGCTCAGGTTGTTCCTGCGGTAAGTACCATTGCAACGGGACAAGCCTTTGGAGTTTTACAACCTGTATCTGGAAGCGATAATTACACTCTTTCGTTATCCGGTTCTCACTCAGTAGTAGATCCAACAGGTGCAAAAATAAATAAAGGTTTACCCGGAGTAAATGGACCTGTTGTTTTTGACATGGGAAATGCAGCTAACCTTTCCTTCTATTCCGAGATAGAAAATAGTAAAGCCGCTGAAATAGCATCTGGCTTTTATTATATCATTATTACTTCACAATCCTACCCGGATGGTGAGATTCGTGGGCAATTGCAACTTATGACGACACAGAGGAATTTAACTATTTCTGTTCAAGGTTCAGGGACTACGGACCCATCACCCGGAGTCTATCCATATTGGGATGGGGAAATTGTTCAAATAATTGCTAATCCTAATGAAGGTTGGGCATTTCAGAGTTGGAGTGGGGATTTAGACAAACAGAACCCAACTTCCCCAACTATCCAATTAAATATGACAAAAGACCGCAGTATAACTGCTAATTTTGTCGAGGTAGTTCCGGAAGGCGAAGGCGTAGTTGAAGGTGAAGGAACTGTAGAAGGGACACCTGAAGGTGAAGGTATTGTAGAAGGTGAAGGAACTGTAGAAGGAACAACGGAAGGCTCTGCCGAAGGAACTGTAGAAGGAACAACGGAAGGCTCTGCCGAAGGAACTGTAGAAGGAACACCTGAAGGTGAAGGAACTGTAGAAGGAACTCCCGAAGGTAGTCAAGAAGGTGAAATTCCTCCGGAACATTCTGCTGACAAAAACAAAGACCATAAAATAGATTTAGGAGAATTATTAAGAGTAATCCAACTATTCAATTCTGGTGGTTATCATTGTGCAGAATCTCCTGATGCGACAGAAGACGGGTATATTCCCGGATTTGATGGCGACAAGTCTTGTAGACCTCATGCAAGCGATTATGAACAAGATTGGAAAATTTCTTTAACAGAATTATTGAGATTAATCCAGTTCTTCAATATCGGTAGTTATCATTTATGCATCGGTGAGAGTGAAGATAACTACTGCCCAGGACTATAAAGTGTAATATATTTTATGTAGAAGTATTCAATAGCCGTAGATTTCAAAATCTGCGGCTATTTTTATAAAAAATTTTAGATTTATAACATTTAAAATGTGGTAGGTGGTAATTTAGAAAGTAAATGATGAATATTAATTGTTTCCCTGTCTGAGACCATATTTTTCTGCTTTATATCTTACCTGGTCACGGGAAATGTTCAATAGTGCCCCTGCACGGGTTAAATTCCAGTTGGTTCGTTCTAATGCCTGTCGGATTAGAGACTTTTCTACATCCTCTAGAGGACAGCCCGATGGAGGTAATAAAAAAATCTCGTTGCTTGTTGTTCTTACTCCTCCGAAACTGACTCTTCCTAAAATGATTTCGTCAGCCTGTATTGTATCATCTTTGCCCAGCAATACTGCCCTTTCGATGACATTTCTCAATTCTCTAATATTTCCAGGCCAGTGATAAGAAAAAAGTTTTTCCATTGCTTCATTAGAAAATTCTTTTCTATTTCTTCTGAACTCTTTATTAAACAAGTTTAGGAAGTGCTCTGCCAATAATGGAATATCTTCATATCTTTCCCGAAGCGGTGGTAATACGATAGGGACTACATTCAGGCGATAGAACAAATCTTCTCTAAATGTTCCTGTGCGCACCATTTCTTCCAGGTCTTTATTTGTTGCCACAATCACACGGACATCTACCTGAATATCCACAGTGCCTCCTATTCTCTTAAAAGTCTTCTCTTCGAGAACACGAAGTATTTTTGACTGGACGGATAATGGCACATCCCCTATTTCATCCATAAAAACTGTGCCATAATTAGCAAGTTCAAACAGTCCTTTTTTTAAGTGGTCTGCACCTGTAAAAGAGCCAGGTTCATAACCAAAAAGTTCCGATTCAAGCAAATTTTCGGGCAAGGCTGTGCATGTAATATTCATAAAAGGATAAGTGGCTCGTTCTGATTCGTAATGTATTACATGTGCTGCTATATCTTTACCTGTTCCACTTTCACCTAACAAAAGTATGGTTGTGCTCGGAGATTCTGCCACTTTTTTTATTATCTGTTTCACTTCCTGAATCTTTGGACTTCTACCGATAATATGGTCAAGATTGAATATCCGTTTGCTTTGTTGCAAACCGACTTGAAAAGAATTTCGCAAATGCAATTGTTCAATAGCCCGTTCCACACGGAGTATAAGTTCTTCAATTTCAAAAGGCTTGCTAATATAGTCAAAGGCGCCGTTCTTCATGGCTTCGACTGCATTTGAGACACTTGAATAAGCCGTGATAATCAATATAGGCACGCCTGGCTGTTTCATTGTAATATCTTTTAATATATTCATTCCATCACCATCGGGAAGTCTCAAATCAACGATGGCAAGGTCAATAATTTTTTTGTAAATAATTTGTTTTGCTTCTGCAACCGTTCCTGCTTCTTCTGTGATAAATCCGAGTTGGCTAAGTTTCTCAATGATATTCCATCGGATTAGTTTCTCATCATCTACTACAAGAATTCTACCACGCATAGTTTTTCTTTTACTCCTTTGGTAAGATTATAGATATACATGTGCCTGAGCCAATCTTACTTTTGATTTGTAACTTTCCACCATGGCTCTCAATGATTTTTTTAGTCATTGTAAGTCCTAATCCTGTGCCCTGCGTTTTTGTCGTAAAAAATGGTGTTTCTACTTTTTCCATATATTCTTCCTCGATACCCATTCCACTATCCTTTATCTCAATAATTTGTAAGTAATCTTGTTCATAAATTTTAACATATATTTCCCCTCCATCGGGCATTGATTCCAGACTATTTTTTAATATATTCCAGATTGCTCTTGAAAAGAGATTAACATCAAGAGGGATAATGGCTTCTCCTTCTATTGTAAAAGAGACCTTATCCCCTATTGGGTCCTGTAATAAGCACAATCTATACTGTTCTTCAATTAATTCCCGTATCGAAACATGAGTCTTATTAACATTATATTTTTTTGTAAATTCCAGTAAATTTCGCAGGGTCTCTTCCAGTCTTGAAATAGAAGAAGCAAGTTCTTGCGTTATGACTTTTTTCTGTATCACATTTGTTTCATCCTGCAACAATCGAAATCCGCTTTGAATAGCACCAATCATATTTCTTAACTCGTGGGCTAGACTTGCACTAACCTCGCCTAAAAGTGCTAATTGCTTTTGCTCGTTTAACTTCTCCTGCATTTCATTCAGGTCAGTAATATCCCAGATAACCCCTATAAAAAAGGTCTGTTCATCCCTTACATTTTTCTGAAAACGAATATGCAAAAACTTTTTCTCATTTTCCCTGGTATCAATAGGTTCTTCAGTTTCAAAATGGTGCAAGGTATCCGGGTCTTGACTTATTATTTTTATAAAATCACTTAAACTTTTTAGAGGCAATATATCCAAAATATTTTTATTTACTACATCATCAGGGTTAAGCCCTGTTATTTCAGTAATCATTAAGTTTGCCATCTTTACAAAACCTTTACAATCAATCTCAAGAATAACGCAGGGGACAGCATTAATAATAAATCTAAAATATTTTTCTCTTAAGGCTAATTCCTCTGCCCACTTTGATTTTTCTTCAAGCAACTTATTAATTTTATATGCCATTCGATTGAAATAGACAATTAATAGGGCAATTTCGTCATTGCTATCAATATTGGGAATTGAGGTAATATTTTCTCTATAGGTTGAGTTTCGTATGTTCTGGGTCAGATTTTGTATAGGCGAGATAATTTGCTTTTGAATTGCAATCCATAGCACGATGATTCCAAAAACTATGACAAGAATGAAACCTACGATACCGCGATACTGCATCTTTTCACTGGATAATAAGATATCCTGTTGATGAACTATACTTGCTAACAAAATAGGACGATTGTAAATATCGTAAATAGTATCCCATACTAAAAGATTTCCCTGCTTATCTTCTCTCAATAATATATTTTTACCATCAGAGGTCTTATAAACAACAGCACCCGAAACCAATCCTTCTCTCTCACTATAAGGATAAATTTTAGCCTTTAATATAGCCTGCTTACTTATATTTTCCCAGAATGCCTCTGTAATTAACTTTCCCATTATCAAGGTTCCGCGTGGTTCACCCTCTACCTTACTATTCAAAATCTGATTTGAAGCAACTGCTATATTTCCATAGTTAGTCACAATTAACCCATACTTACCCGCTTTAATATCCTTAAAAGTTAACAATGGATGAGTCAAAGCCATTTTAGGTGATGAAAATTCTGAGGGCATTTTTTCAGTTTGTTTTTTTTCAAAATTATACCATTCGCCAAAAACCCTCTCCCCTGCATTGTTAATTATTAAAATCATATTAATATTATTTCCCTCGTAAGTCTGAGGAAGAAGATTTGCTCTAATAAAGTTTTCATTTCTATTCATTACAAATTCATAAGTATCATCCCACCAGGCATAATCAGCACAGGTTCTGTCTAAGAATAGAAGTTCTGCGTCTAACGCATTATGAAATCGCTCCAGTTCTTTATATGCCAAATCTCTTTCAAATTGAGATAAGGTTGGTTTAACTACCCAGTCATAGATAAAAATATATCCCAACAATAGAAATGCCCAAAAAATACCAAGGAGTAATAATATTTTACCTGTCAGTTTCATTTTAATATAGTTTTATCTCATCTCGTTCCATGATTCATTAAAAATCTTGTATAAATCTTCAACAGTAAATATACCATATTGATTCCGAAAACGATACTTATCTTTATATATATCTTCTGAAAACATTTTTAATTTATCGGAAGAAACACCCCAGTAGACAGAATAATATGGAAAGTTAATTTTCTCGAAGAAATATTTTAATACATTGGCAATAGATTGTTCAGGGTCATTATCATTAAAGATACCGCCGATAGTTTCAACAATCGTTTTTACTTTTTCAGGCAGCCATTTTGCATTTCGCTTAAACATAGGTATAAGAAACAGTGCATTAGCAATACCATGTGGTATCCGATAATTCAATGTATAATAATAACCGAGTGCATGAACAAGGGTTGTTCCTGTCTGTGCAATGACAATCCCAGAAAGCATAGAGGCATACAAAAGCCAATATCTTGCATTTATGTCATCGGGATTATCTAATACAATAGGAAGCCATTGTGATATTAATTTACAGGATTTGACAGCAAGATAATCGGTTATGGGGGTTGCCTTTTTAGAAACTATTCCTTCCATAGATTGGCTTAAAGCATCAAGGCATGTAGATAAGGTAACATTCTTTGGTAGTGTTAATGTTAGAGACGGGTCAAGTAAAGCAATAATAGGGAAAATTTTAAAATCGGTAATCGTTTGCTTTGCATTCGCTTTCCTATTTACTATCACTGCATAAGGGGTTACTTCACTACCTGTTCCAGAAGTAGTAGGAATAGCCAGGATAGGTAATGGCATTTTCTTAAATAAGTCTTTACCGAAATATTGTTCACAGGGACCGTCATTATTTGCAAGACCTGCAACAACTTTTGAGACATCAACCGGACTTCCTCCTCCTACTCCGATGACCCAATCACATTTATTGTCTTTACATATTTGACTTGCTTTCTCGCATGTATCCGTTGTGGGATTTTCTTCGACTTCATCAAACACAACTGCATTTGAATATCTGTCCAATAAATAAGATAGAGCACCATTTATTTTTGAACTTTGTTTACCAGTTACAATACATGGCTTGCCTCCTAAATTTATTGCCAATGATGCAAGTTTCTTTATTGACTCAATCTGGAAAATGATTTTAGTTGGCATAAAATATTGAAAATCAATTAAGAATGTTTTAGTTGTAGACATTAGTCATTCTCCCATAGCCTTAATAATTAATCGTTTTTTTCGTTGTCCATCAAACTCTGCATAATAAATCTGTTGCCATGGACCCAGGTCAAGTTTCCCCTGTGTTATGGGGATTATTACCTCATGATGAATTAATAAACTCTTCAAATGAGCGTCTCCATTTGTTTCACCTGTTGCATGATGGCGATAATCTGGCTTATATGGAGCCAACTTTTCAAGCCATTCATCAATATCACGAATAAGTCCCTCTTCTGCGTCATTTACATATACCCCCGCAGTTATGTGCATTGCTGAAACAAGAATCATTCCTTCCTGAATTCCACTCTTTTTTACTACTTCCTCTACTTTATCTGTAATATTAATGTATTCTCTATGTTTATTTGTGCAAAAGAACAAATATTCAGTATAACTTTTCATTTCTTACTCCTTCTTATACTGATTTATATTTTATCAAAAATTTAATACCCTCTATTAGTATGAGTTCTCAAATAGTTTGCTATGTGGTTAAGTATTGAAGTTGTTCTTTTATTTTTGTTATCATTAGAACCTAATCAAAATCCCACTTATTGATACAATCTTTTACTTCTTATATATCATAGGACTTTTATTTAATGACAAAACTTAAAGTGGCATTAATTGGATGTGGAAACATAGGTGCAGATATTTGTATTGCACTTCAGAAGGGCAATATATTTGCAGAAATAGTATCATTGTGCGACATTGATGAAAATAAAGCAAAGGTCTTAAATCGGACTTTTCACTTAAACGCAAAAATCTGTGATTTAGAAACAGCCGTCTCATTAGCAGATTTTGTTATTGAATGTGCTTCTTCATCAGCAGTTGAAAATGTGGTTCGCACATGTATCAAATATAGAAAAGATTGTCTTATCATGAGTTTAAGTGGTTTGTTGAATAATTTAGGTCTTATTGGAGAGGCGAAGGAAAATCATGTTAGAATCAAGATTCCGTCGGGTGCGGTTTGTGGACTTGATGGGATAAAAAGTGCAATGGAAGCAGGTCTACATCGAGTAATACTCACAACGCGAAAACCGCCTCAAGCCCTGATGGGAGCACCTTATCTTGTAGAAAATAATATAGATTTAAACGGCTTACAGAAACCAGTTACTTTATTTGAAGGAAATGCGTTTGAAGCGGCAAAGGCATTTCCAGCCAATATTAATGTAGCCTGTGCTTTAAGTTTGTATGGGGTAGGACCTAAAGACACCGTAGTCAGAATTATTGCTGACCCAACTATTACTGAAAACATTCATGAAGTTTATGCTGAAGGTGCTTTTGGAAAATTGCAAACAACTACAATTAATCTGCCGTCTCCGAGAAATATAAAGAGCAGTTATCTTGCGTCACTTTCAGCGATAGCCGAGTTAAGAGAAATGGCAGATGATTATTTTACACATTGTTTATATTGTCCACAGAAGAAAGGCGAAATTCAATAATAATATTTGATATAATAATGAACCAAATTGCGAAATTAAAACAGTAAATAGAAAGGGTGTAAGAACAATGTATGCCATTATTAGTTGTGGAGGAAAACAATATAAAGTCCAGCCCAATGACCGACTTCGCGTTGAAAAACTAAATGCGAAAGAGGGAGATTTGATTGAGATTAATAAAGTTCATCTGTTATCAGATAATAATCAATTGATTGTAAATCCAGATGAGTTGAAGTCTTCCTCAGTGATAGTTCAAGTGCTTTCACATGGAAAAGATAAGAAGATTCGCGTGTTCAAATATAAGAGAAGAAGAAATTATCATCGCACATACGGGCACAGACAGTTATTCACAGAGATACTTGTAAAAGAGATTAAGAGTTAATAAAATATTGAGATAAAGAGGAGATAACAGTTATGGCACACAAAAAAGCAGGTGGAAGCGCCAGAAATGGTAGAGATAGTAATCCCAAGATGTTAGGAGTAAAAAGGTATGAAGGCGAGCATGTCATTCCCGGAAATATCATTGTTCGTCAGCGTGGAACTAAAATTAAGCCGGGTAAAAATGTTGGATTAGGCAGAGACCACACTATTTTTGCGATGGTAGAAGGAATTATAAAATTCCGTTATATAGCAAAAGATAAGAAATGTGTAGATGTTATTCCTTTGGATGTTAACCAGCCTGAGATTAACAATTAATATTTTAGAATTATTTTTTATACGAACTGGCACGGTGCAAATCGTGCCAGTTTTTATCTTAAAAGGGTTTTATTATGACCCAACAAGGCAAAAATAAATTATTTATTGATGAAGTTCGAGTTAGGTTAACTGCTGGTAATGGTGGAAATGGATGTGTAAGTTTTCGAAGAGAAAAATATGTGCCGCGAGGTGGCCCTGACGGCGGTGATGGCGGTGATGGCGGAAATATTTATTTTGAAGCAACTAATAAACTTCATACACTAATAGATTTGAAATATCATGCTCACAGTGTTGCCCAGCGAGGCTCACACGGAAGTGGAAGTAACAAGCATGGAAAGAGTGGAGAAGATTTAATTATTTCTGTTCCTTGCGGGACGATTATTCGTGATTGGGAAACAGAAGAAATATTAGCAGACCTGAAAGAAGATGGACAAAGGTTCCTGGCTGTTAGAGGCGGTAAAGGTGGACGGGGAAATGCAAGATTTGTCACATCTACTTATCAAGTGCCAAGATTTGCGGAAAAGGGTGAGAAAGGAGAAGAGCGAGAATTTTTATTAGAACTAAAACTAATAGCAGATGTAGGAATTGTTGGACTTCCTAATTCAGGTAAATCTACTTTATTATCGGCTATCACTTCTGCAAAGCCTAAAATTGCTGACTATCCTTTTACAACCCTAACCCCTAACTTAGGTGTTGTTTCTTTACCCGGGTATAGAACAATTACAGTTGCAGATATTCCAGGAATAATCGAAGGTGCATCAGAAGGAAAAGGATTAGGGCACGATTTTTTAAAGCATATTGAGAGAACACGGATTTTACTTTTTCTTATAGATATGGGTGACCCTGTCCCTGAAAAAACAATAGAAATTCTAGAACATGAATTGGAAACATATAGCCCCATGTTCAAAGAAAAGCCAAGGGTATATGTATTTAATAAATTAGATATTCCAGAAAATCAAAGTAGTTTCAATAAACAAATAAAAAAGAAAGAATGGAAAGTGCCTGTTTTTGGCATTTCCGCTATCACTAAAAAAGGGATTAATACCTTAATAGATGCTATTTATCACATTGTAGACGAAGCCCGTAATAGCGAGATGGAAGAATCTGAACCTTTGGAGACAAGGTATGTCTATGAAGCACCATTTAAGATATATAAGGAGCAAAGTGGCTTCCGTGTTGAAGGGAAAAGAATTTTTCAAGCCTTGCAAATGACAGATATGGAAAATGAAGAAGCAGTGCAATATTTACAAAAGGTGCTGTCTCATTTAGGATTGTTCCGTGCCTTAAAGAGAATTCAGGCAAAGGATGGGGATATAATTTACATTGGCGATTATGAACTTATCTACTCAGGTGACATAATTGCAAAAAATATTGCTGAAAGCAGGGATAAGAAGAAACATGGATAAAAAAACTATTGTTATAAAAATCGGGACAGATTTGGTTAACAAGAATTTAGAGGTAAAGGGAAATCCACTTTCTCAAATTACCAAACAGATTTGTGAGATAAAAAAGCAATACAACATAAATTTTATTATTGTAAGTTCAGGTGCAGTGGGTTGTGGTTTGTCTTTATTGGGATTGAATAAGAAGCCTCAGCAACTTTCTATGAAACAGGCTCTTGCAGCGATTGGTCAAGTAGAACTGATGAAAAGATACACAAAACTATTTCAATTTCATAGTAATAAAAAGATTATACCTGCACAAATCCTTATCACTAGGTCGGACTTAGATAATAGGGTGTCTTATATCAATATATTAAACACCTTACATGAACTTCTTTCATTAAAGAATGTAATTCCTATAATTAATGAAAATGATACAATCGCAGTTGAAGAGCTTCGTTTCGGTGATAATGACACCTTATCTGCCAGAATTGCTGTTCGTGTCAATGCGCATTTACTTGTCCTTCTTACCAATGTGGATGGCTTATATACGGATAGTCCTCAAAAAAATCCAAATGCACAATTTATACCCGTTGTAGAAAAATTGTCTCAAGAAATTTTTTCCTGGGCTCATGATACAGTTAATCCCACTGCGGTTGGAGGGATGTCAACAAAATTAGAAGCCATTAAAATAGCATGGCATGCAGGTATCCCTTCTATAATTGCAAATGGGAATACCAGAGGTATACTTCAAAACATAATAGAGAATAAAGGAAAATTTACACAATTTTTACCGCCTACAAATAAAATTTCACAGCGCAAGTCGTGGATTGCCTTTGGTAGGACTATTAAAGGAAAGGTATATATTGATGAAGGTGCAGTTAAAGCCTTAATAGAGAAGGGTAAAAGCCTTCTGCCAGTGGGTATAAAACATGTTGAGGGAAATTTCAAAAAGGGTGACTGTGTTTCAATAATATCTCCTGATGGTTTAGAATTAGGAAGAGGTATTACTAATTTAAATAAAGAGGAACTTGAAAAAGTTTGTGGTAAAAAGACATCCGAAATAAGGAACATTATTCAGAATTGGTTATTTGAAGAGGTTATACATCGGGATAACATGCTCTTATTTAAAGACAATTCTACTATGGAGGAAAAAACATGAGCATAAAAGATGAAGTTGAATTAATTGCACAAAGGTCAAAAGAATCATCTTATAAACTGAAAAGTGTTTCAAAAAACACAAAAAATCAAGCACTATTTGAAATTGCTGATGAATTAGAATCTAATACTAATACAATTATCAAAGAAAATAAAAAAGACCTAAAAAACGCAGAAGAAATGGGGCAAACCTCAGCCTTCCTTGACAGACTTGAATTAACACCAAAACGGATACAATCTATGGCTGAAAGTGTAAGGGTAGTAGCAGCACTGCCAGACCCAGTAGGGAATATTGAAAATCAATATATACATCCTAACGGTCTCAAAATTGCCAGAATACGCCAGCCGATTGGTGTTGTTGGTATTATTTATGAGAGCCGTCCTAATGTTACAATTGATGCTGCTTCATTATGTTTGAAATCCTCAAACGCGTGCATATTACGCGGTGGTTCTGAAGCAATACATTCTAATCTTGCCTTAGCAAAGATATTTAATGATACAGCGACAAAATGCGGTATACCTGAGTTTGCTGTTCAAATAATTTCCACAACAGACCGTTCTGCCGTTGGCGAAATGCTCAAATTAGACCGATATATAGATGTCATCATACCGCGTGGTGGAAAGGGATTGATTTCTCGCATATATGAAGAATCGCGAATTCCTGTTATTGCTCACTTAGACGGTATTTGTCATACCTATTTGCATGAAGATGCCGATTTAGATATGTCAAAGAATATTGTTATAAATGCAAAGTTGCAAAGACCGGGTGTATGTAATGCGATGGAGACATTGCTCGTGCATGAATCTTGTGCTCCTATACTGCTTCCGCCAATTGCTGGGGAATTAATTAATGGAGGTTGTGAACTTCGCGGCTGTCCAAGAGCACAAATGCTAATTGATTGCAAACCTGCCACTGAAGATGATTGGTATACCGAATATTTGGATAAAATACTTTCTATTAAAATTGTATCATCTATAGATGAAGCCATCTATCATATTAATCATTATGGTTCTCACCATTCAGACGCAATAGTTACCAATGATTACAATGTTGCAGAAAAGTTTTTAGATGAGGTAGACAGTGCCACTGTTTATGTAAATGCCTCAACACGATTTACCGATGGTTTTGAATTCGGAATGGGTGCAGAGATAGGGATTAGCACTAACAAACTCCATTGGCGTGGGCCTATGGCTCTCGAAGGCCTTACCACCTTCAAGTTTGTTATTCGAGGAAATGGACAGGTCCGTGGTTAGTCCATTAGATATAGGTCTATACGGAGGCACTTTTGACCCCGTCCACAATGTCCATATTGAGTTAGCATATACAGCACTCAAGTATATTAATCTATCGCAGATTATTTTTGTCCCTGCAGGTATGCCTCCACATAAAAAAGGAAAGGTCTTTGCCTCCGCTGAAGACCGATATAACATGCTTACTTTAGCGACTAAAAATGAGCCGAGATTCTCTGTTTCAAGGTTTGAGATTGACCATGCAGGACCCTCTTATACAATAGAAACAATTAAACACATTGAAAAACAAAATGACCAATGCCGAATTTATTTAATTGTAGGCTTGGATACTTTAGTAGATATTACAAACTGGTTTCAGGCTGAGGAAATTATAAATAAAGTTGATAAGTTTCTTGTAGCCAACCGCCCTAATCACGCAAAGCAAAAAATTCATCCTGGAATATTGAAAAAAACAATCTGGCTCCCTTTTGAACCAAAAGATATTTCCTCTCACCAGATTCGCTCATTAATTAAACAAAATAAGGACATACATAATTTAGTGCCAACAGAAGTGGAAAGGTATATCAATGAACGAGGACTATATAAAGATTGAAGATGAGATTAAATACACTTACTCTTACTTCATTGAATATGTGCAAACATATTTAAGTAATAAGAAGACTACCCATTGTATTTCGGTTGCTTCTTATGGCTTATATATTATTCAATTCGCTAATCTACAGGTAGATAAAAGAAAAGTTGCACTTGCAGGAATTCTTCATGACTTATGTCGTGATTTTTCTCATATAAAAATGATAAAAAAAGCAGAAGAATTGAGTATTTCTATTACTGAATATGAAAGTAAATATCCCGTATTACTTCATGGGCCACTTGCAGCAAATATATCATCTACTGAACTAAAATTAAACGACCCTGAAATATATGAAGCCATATATTGGCATACCACAGGAAAAGCAAATTTGGGTATTGTAGGGCAGATACTCTATTTGTCCGATTTCTCCGAACCATTGAGAAATTATCCTCAGGCAGAGGAAACTCGAAAAATTCTTAATACACAGGGCTTTGAAGAAGCATTGTATTACGCAGCACAGGAACGATTTCAACTATGTATAAAAAAGAGAAATCCTTCTCCATATTCAATAGAATTTCTGAACTGGCTTAAATATAAGAGGAAGCAAATTATAAATGTCAAATGATGTATTCAATATATTGGCTCCTTATTATGACCAGATTATGAATCGTGTCCAATACGATAAGTGGAAGCAAACATTAGTGGCTACACAAAAAATAATGGGCATTGGCGAAAACCGTCCAGTGCAACATCTCGATATTGCTTGTGGCACAGGGACTCTAATCCATAGATTATCAAAGTATGGATGGAACTCTGTTGGAACGGATATTTCACCTGCTATGCTATATACGGCAAAAGACAATTATCCAGATTCTCAATTTCTTGTAAGTGATATGCGATTTCTGCCTTTTTGTGCCCACTTTGACATCATCTCTTGCCTTTTCGATTCTATCAATTTTCTATTAGATGAAGAGGACATATACCGTTCTATCAATTCAATGGCTTCCGCATTAAGAAAGGGAGGCGTCCTTTATTTTGATTGTGTAACAGAACAAATGGTTAAACAATACTATAACAATACAAAATGGAAAGAAAATTACAAAAACTTTCAGGCAATCTGGGAATCGGCATATAACGAAGACACAAAAATAGCAACACTCAGTATTTTAATTCAGGGGAAAGGCTGGTCAATTGTTAGACAAAGATTATATCCAATA
>Ga0116193_1002238_pt1 | contig 14902 bp, 13 predicted proteins | sample AD_UKC115_MetaG_FD_89892 | JGI IMG/M metagenome (GOLD analysis project Ga0116193, IMG submission 89892) | Active sludge microbial communities of municipal wastewater-treating anaerobic digesters from Hong Kong - AD_UKC115_MetaG | ecosystem: Engineered > Bioreactor > Anaerobic > Digestate... | reverse complement strand
TCAACTCGTCGGCGTCAGGTTGTGCCAGCACTTGGTCCAGTGTGTCGCCATCGTGCAGCGACGAGAACCCTTCGCGCGCCATGATCAGAAAAAAGTCGTGGTTTCCGAGCACGCTTTCCGCCGCGCCCTGCAGTTGCAGGGCCCTGACGCGGCGCAACACGCTGGTGGAGTCCGGGCCGCGGTTGACCAGGTCACCGACGAAGTACACATGGTCCCGCCCGACATCAAACCGGATGAGCGCCAGCAGCTCGTCTAGTTCTGCGGCGCAGCCCTGAACATCACCGATTACCCAGTTGCTCATATTGTGGCCTGTGCTCCGACATCGGAAGCGCTACAGCATTGCGAGATACTGATGCACAAACAAAAAACGCGCCGTTCGGCGCGTTCATTGCAACGTGAGCAGGCCCTCACTTGGCCTTTGCGACCAGCACGTCAACGCCGGCCTTCACCTCGGCATCCGACAGCGCCGCCGCGCCACCCTTGGGCGGCATTGCCTTGAAGCCCTTGATCGCATGGTCGTACAGCGTTGCCACACCCTGTGCGATGCGCGGTGCCCACGCGGCCTTGTCGCCGGTCTTGGGAGCGCCAGCGGCGCCTGTCCCGTGACAGGCCATACAGGCCTCGTTGTAGACCTCGTCGCCGGACTTTGCTTTCGCCGCGACTGCGACAACGCCGGCTGCCGGTGCTGGGGCCGGGGCTGCACCATCCAGTTTGACCAATTCGCCGACCGGTTTGATGCGTTGCTCCACGGATTTCTTGTCTTCCGTAGTGTCGATGCGCTTGCTTCCGGTGACCAATTGCGAACCCAAAAGGGCGATGGCAACCGGCGTGACGAGGGCCAGAACGGAGACAACGATGAGTTGCTTGGGAGTTTTGATCAGAGTGCCGTGTTCTTCGCTCATGGCAATGTGCAGGTAGTGGCTGGTAACGGGAGGGCCGGGCAGAATTTTGCTTTACAACCAGAACGTCCGGCATTGCGACTGGCAACTTTAGATTATAGCCAGCCACAGGCTCCGGCCCGGTACCGCCTATAATCCTCACTAACGCGCCCGTAGCTCAGCTGGATAGAGTATTGGTTTCCGAAGCCAAGGGTCACAGGTTCGACTCCTGTCGGGCGCGCCAAACCGTCTGCCATAGGGCAAGTCCCGCATCAGCTGGCCGCTAGTCGGATATCGATTCCGCCAGCGTTTTGCCTACGGTCTTCGTTCTAGGTAGCGGTCGACGGGAATGTCCGTCGCCTTGACGTCGGTTAACCTGCACCGTCAACCGCCGTTATAGGATTGACGTCCAGCTCAGGTAGCCCTAATGCTCGCCGGATGTCAGACGCTGGTGCTCTGCGCGTTCGCGATCGACGATTGTCTGAATGAAGGCACGGCCGTCCTTCATTTGCGCAAAAGCGGTGTAGCCTCGCTCAAGGAACTCGTGCAGCCCGCCAACCCCGGCGGCGTGTGCAGGCCCGCGCATCATGCGCAGTAACCCCGCAAGCAGCGGCATGCGCGCCAGCTTGTCAAGTGCCATACCGATGTCCTCGGTCAGCGCGATTTGGCGCAGCCGAAGTTCCCAATCGCCCATCGTCCGGTAGGCCGATTGGTAACTGCTTGTTGTGATCGCAAGCGCTTGCGTCGAATCGCCGGCCTGCTCGCGCATTACTTTGCCGAGGCGGGCGTCCAGCAGTTCGGAAAGGGCGTCCATTTCGAGTGCAGCGGCAAGGGTGGCCAAGGCTCTGTCCGGTAGAAATTTCACGAGGATGCGAATCACACGCTCAATATCGGCGTCGCGCTGCGTCAAGTCCTCGGTCGAGTAGAGCTCCGACAGAAAAAAACGCGCTGCCGGGCCGCACTCGCTTGATGTCAGCAGATCGGCGTGGGTCGTCGCCAGGCGGGCCTGCTGCCAGCGCCGCACCGCGAGGCGGTCATCTGCGCTGACTGATGTTTCGCGTGCAGCGGCGCGCTCCGCACGCGCGGCGGCAAAGTGAGCACGCAAGGTAGTTTCGTGTGAGTTTTCCGATCTGGCCATGTATTAAGCGTAGGACAAATCGCGCCCAGGATGTTTCTCCTGGATCAAGCCGGCGCGCGGCATTGATGCACGCAGTGCGCCTGGCGCAGTTCGTCGCCCGGTGCAATAGAACGGTGCTGGTTGATAGGCCACACGCTCTATTACCTCTCCCTACAATCGCCGTGATCGGGTGCAGGAGGACTGCAGGAGGACAACTGCCGTGTGGACACGTCGTCGGGTTATTTTTGTGGGCGTTACGGGGGCGCTGGCGGCCGGGGCCGCAGTGGTGCTGCCGCGTCTACGCACATCCGGCGCCGCGCCGGCTGGTGCCGGTCTGGTGGTGAACCACTCCGACATGCTGCGTGCGGTTGCGCTGGCATTACTCGGGCCCGCGCTGGCTGCAGCCGGGCCCCCTCGCGACGCGCAGATTGATTCGGTGCTGAAAGCCTGCGCGGCTCTCATCGATAACTTGCCGGCAAGCACACGTCGCGAAATTGGCGATTTATTCGGTCTTCTGGCGATCAAACCAGCGCGTGCCTTGCTCGGCTACGGTGGCGACTGGCCGGGCGCCGACGACAAGGCAGTCAATGTGTTCCTTGCCGGACTGCGCGAAAGCAGCATCGGTCTCAAGCAGCAGGCCTATTTCGCGTTGCACGACATGGTGCTTGGCAGTTTTTATGCCGATTCGGCTACCTGGGGCGCCACCGGCTACCCAGGCCCTCCCAAACTGGCGTGACCCGGCATCGGCATCAACCCCACTAGCACAAGGCTCACGCGCATGTTCGTTGATCCCATCAAGGAAGGTCTGGCCAAGGGCTGGTTACACATAGATGCTTCGCAGCTCGGCAAGGATGCTGTGCTCGAAGCCGACGTCTGCATCATCGGCACGGGCGCCGGTGGTGGCATTGCGGCCGATGTGCTGTCCAGTACCGGCCTCAAGGTCGTGATGATCGAAGAGGGCATGCTGAAGACCTCAAGCGACTTCCGCATGCTCGAGTCGGAGGCATACCCCACGCTATATCAGGAGTCTGCCTCGCGCAAGACCGCCGACAAGGCGATCAATATTCTGCAGGGACGCACGGTTGGCGGCTCAACGACGGTGAACTGGACTTCCAGCTTCCGCACGCCAGCGGCGACGCTCAAGCACTGGCGTGAGCGCTTCGGATTGACCGACCTGACAGACGAACACATGGCAGGCTGGTTCAAGCTCGCGGAGCAACTGCTCAGCATTGCCGACTGGACGGTGCCTGCCAATGAGAACAATAGCGTTCTCGAACGCGGTGGTCAGAAAGTCGGCGTCAAAGTAGAGCGCATCCGCCGCAACGTGAAGGGTTGCTACAACCTGGGCTATTGCGGCATGGGGTGTCCGACCAATGCCAAGCAATCGATGCTGACAACGACGATCCCGGCCGCGTTAGCCCGCGGCGCGGTCCTGGTGAGCCGTGCCCGGGCAGACCGATTGCTGTGGCAGGGCAGTCGCGTCAGTGCGCTCGAATGCACGGCCATGCGCGGCAGTGGCTACGACGAAGGCGCAGCGCGCGTGCGGGTGACCGCGAAGCACTTTGTAGTTGCCGGCGGTGCCATCAACTCACCTGCGCTATTGCTGCGTTCGAAGGTGCCGGATCCGTACGGCCGCCTCGGCCGCCGCACTTTCCTGCATCCCTCGCTGATTTCCGGCGCCGAAATGGGCGGCAAGGTCGAAGGCTGGTCGGGTGCGCCGCAGACGATGTACAGCGATCACTTTCTGGACGCGCAGCCGGTTGACGGGCCGATGGGTTTCAAGCTTGAAGCGGCGCCGGTGCACCCTGTGCTTTACGCGATCTCGGTCAATGGCATGGCGGAGCACCACCGCATGCGCATCACCAACATGACCAGCACACAGGTGATGATCGCGCTATGCCGCGACGGCTTTCACCCGGAGAGCGAGGGTGGCACCGTAAAGTTGCTCGCAGACGGTTTCCCGCAGCTGGACTATGGTCTTAACCGATACTTTTTTGACGCGGCGAAGCGTGCCTTTCTCGCCATGGCCGAAATTCAGTTCGCAGCCGGTGCCAAGGAAGTGTTCCCGGTTGACGAACGTATCGACGGTTACCGCAACTGGGCCGAAGCAAAGGCGGGGCTCGATCGGCTTGACCTGCGTCCCTTTTCGACGCGCGTCGCCAGCGCCCATGTGATGGGCGGGTGCGCGATGGCCGCGAGCGACAAGGATGGCGTCGTCAACGGCTTTGGCCGGCACCACCAGATTGAGAACCTGAGTGTGATGGATGGTTCAGTGTTTCCCACCTCAATCGGCGCCAACCCGCAGCTTTCGATCTATGGATTGACCTGGCGCAACGCCGCCCGGCTTGCCGGCGAGATGCGTCGCGGGTGATACTGTCGCCATCGTAGTTTCGTAGTCGATAGCGATCCGCTCATCGCATGAACCCAATGACAGGCGAACCCGGCAACGTCATTGCTCCCGCCCGCGGCATTCCGATGTGGGCGATGGGCCTGGCGGCACTGGTAGTCGAACTCGCGCTCTGGCTATGGCTGCTGGTGTTGCCTGCGGGGGAGCGTCACGGCACAGGCTATGCGCTGCTGATGTTGCTGCTCGCGCCGCTGGCATTGCGGCTTCTGATTGCTCTTGCCAGCTATGTGTTCTCCCGCCTGAAAGGGATCGAGATGCCCCACGCGTTGCGGCTAGGCCCGCTCGCCTGGTGTCGCTTCTTTTTGACTGAATATTTGCACCTCTGCCGGCAAAACCTGGTGCTGATTCCGTTCCGCGCGCTGTTTGCCACTGCTGCAGAGCGTGGCGTTGTGCAGGGCCATGGACGTGTCCTCCTGCTGCAGCACGGTTACTTGAATAATGGCGGTGTTTGGTGGCCTACGACGAAGGCATTGTCCGCACTCGGGTATCGTGTTTTCACCTGCGACCAGCCGGCGTTTGCATCGCTTGATGCGATGGGCGTGCGGCTGGCTCGGCGGATTGACGAAGTGTTGGCGGCCACCGGTGCGCAACGACTGACACTGGTGGCGCACAGCATGGGCGGCCTCGTCTGCCGTGCCTACCTGCGGCGCTTTGGTGGCGACAGGGTGGAGGCACTGGTCACCATGGGCTCGCCGCACCACGGCACCTTTCACGCGTACCTGGCCAACGGCGAGAACGGGCAACAGATGCGGCCCGGGAACCGGTGGTTGCACGAGCTTAACGATGCGGTAGTGCCGGTGCCATTCACCAGCATCTACAGCGTTCACGATACCGTTATCTCGCCGCAGGATTCGTCAGTGATGCCGGGGGCAGATAACGTGTGCCTGTCGGCGATCGGTCACGTCAGCATGCCCGGTGGCGCGCAGGCGCGTGCGCAACTGGTGCAGGCGCTCACGCGGCTGCACGCGGGTGTGGCAGCGTCATGAGCAGCCGTTTCCGCCTGCAGTTTCTTGGCGCCACCGGCACCGTCACCGGTTCGAAGTACTTGCTGCACGCTGGCGATCATCGCGTGCTGGTCGATTGCGGTCTGTTTCAGGGCTGGAAGCAACTGCGGCTAAAGAACTGGGCGGAGCTGCCGTTTCCGCCACACTCGCTTGACGCGGTGCTTTTGACCCATGCGCACATTGATCACAGTGGCTACTTGCCGGTGCTCGGCAAGCGCGGCTTCCGCCGTCGCATCTACTGCACGCGCGGTACACGGGCGCTGGCGGAGATTCTGCTGGTTGATGCGGCTCACTTGCAGGAAGAAGAAGCAAACTTCGCCAACAAGCATCGCTTCTCGCGCCATCAACCGGCCCTGCCGCTATTTACTGCCGACGACGCGCGCGCGGTTTGCCGGCATCTGGCACCGGTTGACTACGGGCACCGCATTGAAGTGGCCAAAGGTCTCACGGCATGCTGGCGACCGAACGGGCACATCATTGGTTCCGCAAGCATTGAGATTGACCATGCCGGTGTCAGCATCGCCTTTTCCGGCGACGTCGGCCGCATGAGCGATCCGCTGATGCGTCCGCCGACGCCGATCGTAGCGGCCGACTACGTGGTGGTGGAATCGACCTATGGCGACCGTCTGCATCCAGCCAGCGATACTGCAGCCACGCTGCGTGAGGTGGTGGCGCGCACCGTTGCGCGCGGCGGCAGCGTGCTTATCCCTGCCTTCGCAGTCGGGCGTGCACAAGTGATCCTGTTTCACCTCTACCAGTTGCGGCAGCGCGGTGAACTGCCGCAGGTGCCGATCTATATCAACAGCCCGATGGCGATTGATGCCACCGAGATTTACCGCGAGTTTGCTGGCGAACACAAATTGTCGGAGCGCGACTATTCGGCGATGTGCCAGATGGCGAAGTTCGTTCGCACCCCGGACGAATCAAAGCAGCTCTGCCAGCAGAAGGCGCCGATGATCGTCATTTCCGCCAGTGGCATGGCTACCGGCGGACGTGTTCTCCATCACCTCGTGCAGATGGCACCGGACGAGCGCAACACCATTTTGTTCACCGGTTTCCAGTCAGGCGGGACGCGCGGCGCGACGCTTGTGAGTGGCGCCGACGTGGTGAAGATATTTGGCGAATATGTGCCGGTGCGCGCGGAAGTGGTGAACCTCGAAACGATGTCGGCTCATGCGGACTACGAGGAGTTGCTGCAATGGCTCTCCGGGTTCAGGCGGGCACCGCGTCATGTGTTTGTGACGCATGGTGAGCCGTCGGCCGCCGACGCACTGCGCAGGAAGATCGGCGAGCGCTTCGGCTGGAGCTGCTCGGTGCCGGAGTACCGCGACGAGGTCGTTCTCGACTGAACCGGTCAACCGGTCTCGACAAAGCGCAAAAAAAAGCCGGCGCGAACGCCGGCTTACCCCTGTGCGGTGACGTTGTTATTTGAGGTGATTCGAGACCAGTTTGGTCATTTCGAACATCGAGACCTGAGCCTTCTGGAACAGCTCTTTCAGCTTGGCGTCGGCGTTGATCATGCGCTTGTTGACGGCGTCCTGCAGCTTGTTCTTCTTGATGTAGTCCCAGATTTTCTTGGTGACTTCAGTGCGCGGCATCGGCGCGGCGCCGATGATGGCGGCGAGCGTGGCGGACGGTGTCATCGCCTTCATGAAAGCAGCGTTGGGCTTACGCTTGGCTGCCGGCTTCTTGGCGGCGGGTTTCTTCGCTGCGGGCTTTTTGGCGGCAGGCTTTTTCGCGGCAGGCTTCTTGGCTGCCGGTTTGGCTGCAGGCTTCTTCGCTGCGGGTTTCTTTGCTGCGGCTTTGGCGGCGGGCTTTTTAGCTGCCGGCTTTTTCGCGGCGGGCTTCTTGGCTGCGGGTTTCTTGGCGGCTGCCATGGATGGATTCTCCCAATTTCAATCGATTGATAACGGTGCACACGTATGTGGTGAATCTTGCCGCTTCACGTCCTGATTTCGCTCTGACCTGCGGTGCCAAGTTCATCGCGGATTAGAGACCATTTCCGTCACAGTGCATAGCGAATCGCGCAGAGTTTTCACGGTGCGGTGCGGGAGCGTACCCTTCGCGCAACACTCGTCTTGTAGTCATCAGCTTTTTAGCTCGTGTGGATGGGAGATGCGAGCTGGACGGACGAAAAGCGAAAAGTCGACCTTACGCATCAATCGTGCTGGAGCCCTTTCCACGTGGGGCATTGACGAAAGAGCTGTTGGCTATTCAGATGGCATGGTGATGAACGACCCAGTATCGGAAACCACGCAATACTTCGCGACATCAAAATGCAACAGGCCGTGGTCAAACACGGCCTGTTGCGCACGACTTCGCCGGCTGGCGAGTGAACGGCAAATCAGATCAGAAGTGGATACCGCGCATCAGGTTCGACAGCGCCAGTTGATCGGCGGACGGCCCTATCACTTCATTTTTCTTGCCCTTCGCGGCATCACTGTCGCCGAACATGCGGAAGCTGGTGTTCATCACGATCTGCGCGATGCGTGGCGCGAATGCGTGCAGCACCTGCCCGAACACGCCGAGGCGGGTGGCGATGCGCACCGGCTTGTAGACGATGGCGCGGATGATCATGTCGGCCGCTTCATCCGGCTCCAGCGTCGGCACGTTGTTGTAGATCTTGGTCGGCGCAATCATCGGCGTCTTCACCAGCGGCATGTTGATGGTGGTGAAGTTAATGCCGCGATCGGAGTATTCCGATGATGCGCAGCGCGTCCAGGCGTCAAGCGCGGCCTTGGACGCAACGTACGCCGAGAAGCGGGGCGCATTGGTCAGCACACCAATCGAGCTGATGTTGATGACATGACCACGCTTCTGCGCGCTCATGTGCGGCAACAGCGCCATAGTGATGCGCAACGCACCGAAGTAATTGACCTGCATGGTGCGCTCGAAGTCATGGAAGCGGTCGTAGCTGTGCTCCAGGGCGCGGCGGATTGAGCGGCCCGCGTTGTTGACCAGGATGTCGACGCCGCCATGATTTTCGTGCAACTTCTTCGCGAACTCGGCGCAACCCACCTCGTCGGAGACATCCGCAGAATAGGCGACGATCTTGACGCCGCGCTTCTTGGCCAGCTTCAGAGTCTCGTCGATCTTCTCCTGGTCACGACCACAAACAATCACCGCTTTGGCGCTGCCCGCCTCGGCGATCTTGAGCGCCGTTGCCTGGCCGATACCGGAGGTGCCACCAGTGATCAGGATCACCTTGCCTTCGACCTGACCCTTCAGCGTGCGGTCGATGAACAGATCAGGGTCAAGATTGCGTTCCCAGTAGTCCCACAGCTTCGGCGCATAGGTGTCGAGTTCCGGCACTGCGATCTTGGTGCCCTCGAGTGCCTTCAGTGTGTCGCGGCAATCGAAGCGCACCGGGTAGTTGATGAAGCCGAGCACGTCATCAGGGATGCCGAGATCCTTCATCACCGCGTTCTTGATGCGGCGAACGGGTGGCAGCGCCATCATGCCCTTCAAGACGCTCTGCGGGATGAAGCCGAACAACGCGGCATTGATGCGCATCGTCATCTGCGGCGCGTGCGCCGCGCGGGCGAAGATGTTGAGCGAGTCACCGATGCGCAGCGGCGCCGGGTCAGTCAGGTGGAAGGCGCGCTTGTTGAGGCCCTTGTCAGCGCTGTGCGCGATGTGATCGGTGGCATCAACGACAAAGTCCACCGGCACCATGTTGACGCGACCACCTTCGATGCCAATCGTTGGCATCCACGGCGGCAGCATCGAACGCATGCGCTGCAGCAGCTTGAAGAAGTAGTACGGCCCGTCAATCTTGTCGATCTCGCCGGTCTTCGAGTCGCCGAGCACGATCGCCGGACGGTAGGCGCGCCACGGCATCGTGCAGTGCTCGCGCACATAGGCCTCGCTCTCGTGCTTGGTCTGCATGTACGGGTGGTCGAGGTAGTCCTTGGCCTCATCGAACATGTCCTCGCGGAACACGCCTTCGTAGTTGCCGGCCACCGCTATCGAGCTCATGTGATGGAAGAGGCCGGCCTTGATGTCGTTGGCGAGGGCGACAGCGTGCTCGGTGCCGAGAACATTCGCGGTGTGGTTGTCCTCTGCGCTCGCGGTCATGTCGTACACCGCCGCGAGATGGAAGAAGTGCTTGATCTTGCCCTTGAGTTTGGCGCGATCATTCGGGTGCACGCCGAGGAACGGCTTGGCGAGATCGCCCACGACGGGAATGCAGCGCTTGGCCGCGTCGTCACCCCAAAAGGCGAGCAGCTTGTCGACCTTCTTCTTGCTCTCGGCGCGAATGAGGAAGTAAACCGTGCTGTTCTTGCGCGCCAGCAGCTTGCGCACCAGTCGTTTGCCAATGAATCCCGATGCGCCGGTAACGAAGTAAGTCATGTTGCCTCCATTTGTTTAGGTGCCGCTGCGCGGCAGGACGAAGGACGAATGACGACGGCCTGACGGCCTAGGATGCAATGGCATGCAACGAGGAACGTCCACTATGAACGGTTTCGTTGGCAAAGCTTTGCGTCCTAGCGACCAGCGGAAGAGTCGTCCTCCGTCCTTCGTCCTTCGCGCGACAGCGCGAAACCCATTCTAGAGCCAAGCTCCTAGGGAAATCGAGGGTTTCTAGGATGTGCGCTCTATGCAGGCTGCATACAGTTCACACCTATCGCAACCCGCACAACAACAGGGAGTCAATCGATGGTCAAGAAATTCAGCAAAGCCGCCGCGGAAACCGCAACCGACAGCAATCTGCTCGGCACCGTGAAAGAGTCGTCAAGCCAGATCTGGTTGGCCGGCCTTGGTGCGTTTGCCAAAGCACAGGAAGAAGGTAGCAAAGTGTTTGAAGCACTCGTCAAAGAAGGCGCAGGCCTGCAAAAGAAATTCCGCAGCTTCGCGGATGCACAGGTGAATGACATGACTAACGAAGTGTCCGGCAAGATTACCGAAGCCACCAGCAAAGCGGCTGGCGCGTGGGATCGTCTGGAAACGGTGTTCGAAGAACGCGTTGGTCGCGCTGTCGGCCGTCTCGGCGTACCGACCAAGGCCGACATCCAGAAACTGACGGAGCGCGTCGAAGAGCTGACCAAGCAGGTGCAAAAGCTGAACGGTAGCAAGGCCGCCCCGGCGGTTGCCGCTGCTGCGAAGAAGCCAGCGGCTCGCAAGCCGGCTGCAAAGAAGTCCGCTTAATACGCGGTAAATAGCAACGGCGCCTGTTGCGGCGCGGCGCACTTGTTACGAACGAACGAACCCTCCTCCTTGAGTTCCGTTCATCTTTTTGCGCCGCAACAACAGCGCAGTCGCACAAAAACGAGACGGCCACTTCGGTGGCCGTTTTCATTGCAACCTATCATTTGCAGCGAGCGAGTTGACGTGGCGCCGCGGGCGCCTGTCAGTCTTGCCGCAACAGAACTTGTCACGGACAGATTTTCATGACGCAGCAAACCTCAACTGATCGTCCTCCAATTGCACTGGCCCTCGCCGGCGGCGGGCCGCTGGGCGCGGTGTACGAGGTGGGCGCACTGGCCGCGCTGCACGATGCGCTGCCGACGCTCGACTTCACGCGCCTGCATTCCTACGTGGGTGTCAGTGCGGGAGCTTTCGTCACTGCCGGGCTCGCTAACGGCATCACGCCGCGCGAGATGGTGCAACTGTTCATCGAAAACGAGGGCGAAGACGGCGATGCGCTCGCCCCCGGCGTTTTCATGCGCCCGGCGCTGCGTGAGTACGCCTCACGCGTGTCGAATCTGCCTGGCGCGGTGTTGACGGCGCTGTGGGCGAGTGCCCGGTCGCTGCGCCCCGGCCGCGCGCTGTCGGAGCTGCAGCGCCTGGCGGCCGCGATCCCGACGGGCCTGTTTGACAACCGCGCGATCGAGCGGGCGATGCGTGAGCTGCTCAGCAAGCCGGGCCGCAGCAACGATTTTCGCGAGCTGCGGGCGCGCCTGTTCCTGATCGCTACCGATCTGGACTCTGGCGAGACGGTCGAGTTTGGCGCGAAGGGCATGGATCACGTGCCGATTTCGCAGGCCGTGCAGGCGAGCGCGGCGCTGCCCGGCATGTACACGCCGGTAAAGATCGGCGCGCGGCACTATGTTGATGGGGCACTGAATAAAACGCTGCATGCGTCGAGTGCGCTGGATGCCGGTGCCAAATTGGTTATCTGCGTCAATCCGCTGGTGCCATTCAACAGCACCGTGGCGCGGCATGCACAGTCGCACCTGGTCGAGAAGGGGCTGCCGACGGTGCTGTCGCAGACGTTCCGTGCGCTGATTCACTCACGGCTGGAAAAGAGCCTGTCCAGCTATGCCAACACCTACCGTGATGCGCGCCTGATTGTGCTCGAGCCATCGAAGGGCGACGCCGATTTGTTCTTCTCCAATCTGCTCAGTTACAGCAACCGCCGCCGCCTCGCGGAGCACGCCTACCAACACACGCGTGAGCAGTTGCTGGCTCGCGCCGACTTGCTCGCCAAGGAATTCGCGCTCTACGGCGTCAAGCTCAATTTACATGCGCTGCGCGACCCTCATCGCCGTCTGTTGCCTACCGCGCGGCACGTCTCGCGTGGCAATGCCGGGGCGGTCATATCGCATCTGAGCCATACGCTGGATGATCTGGAGCTCGCTCTGGTCGAACGCGGTTGAGTTAGCAACTTTTCCGTCTAAATGGCTTTGGCGTTGGGTTCGAAGCCGGATTTAACGAGAAGTCGACTTAAGGCGTTTTGTGCCTTTTCGCGGCAGAAAAACGTCCTTCTACGCAAAAGACGTTCGACTAACTCTAAATTGTTGCCACGCTGCCAAGGTTCTCCGACAATAAGCGCAGAGGAAGAGAAACAGGACGGAGAAACGCATGGAGCGTAAGGCGCCACGGCGCACCAAGGAGCGCATTCTCGAAGTGTCGCTCGGCATGTTCAATTCGTTCGGTGAGCCGAACGTCACCACCAATGCCATCGCCGACGAGATGAACATCTCGCCCGGCAACCTCTACTACCACTACCGCAGCAAGGACGAGATCGTCACCAAGATCTTCGCGCAATTCGAACGCGAGCTGGACGAGCTGTTCGCGATGGGCAAGGATCGACCGGCGAACGTGGAAGACACCTGGTTCTGGCTGCATCTGCTGTTCGAGAAGATCTGGAAGTACCGCTTCATCTACCGCGATCTCAACGATCTGCTGTCGAAGAACCGCATCATCGAGACGCACTTCAAGACCATCCTGCAGAACGCGCAGAAGAACACCGAGCGGCTGATGAACGAGATGCGGTCCATCAACCAGCTCAAGGCCACCGACGGCGAGATTCGCGCCGTGGCCACCAACCTCGTCATGCTCGCCACCTACTGGCACTCGTATTCGTACGTGATGAACCCGCGCAAGCTCGACGAAGCCGAGGCGATGGGCCACGGCGTGTTTCAGGTGATGGTGCTGCTGGCGCCATATCTGCAAGGCGACGCACGACTACTGTTTGAGAAACTGGCATCTGAGTATCGTTAACAACGTCAGGACGAAGGACCCACAACCAAGGACGAATGACGAACGACGAGTGACGCTAAGGGTTGCAACGATGGCGGCTCAGAACGAGCGGTCTAGTTTGCATAGCTTTGCGTCCTAGCGACCAACGGGAGCGTCGTCCTTCGTCCTTCGTGCTTTTTCCGGAGGAAAACAAAATGGCAACCAAAAAAAGCGGCTGGGCCGCATTCCCGCACGACAACAGCGCATTCGTCTACGACGGCGCAGCGCTCAAGAAAAACTGGGCACGTCTGCACAAGGGCGACGCCGAGCCGTTCCCGACCGACAAGGCCGTTGAAGAAGCGTGGCGCCTGTATCACGCCGGTGACTTTCAGGGCGCGTATGAAGCAGGTCTCGCTGCGGGCTTGGATGGCTACAACGCCGCCAACAAGGCTGCCTGCATCTACAACAACTACCTCGAAACCAGCGACGCCAAGAAGCAGAAGGCGTATGAAGAGATCGCCGCTCGCTGCGAAGAGCTGCAGGCCGCACAGAAGAAGAACGCCAATGCCTACTATCTCGCGGCCTATGCGCTGGGTCGCTATGGGCAGTTGATCGGCGTTGCCAAAGCGCTGACGCAGGGCATCGGCGGCAAGGTGCGTACGGCGCTCGAAACGGCGATCAAGCTGGAGCCAAAGCACGCTGACGCGCATATTGGGCTAGGCACTTTCAATGCAGAAGTCATCGAGAAGGTCGGCAGCATGATTGGCAAGATGACCTACGGTGCCAGCAAGGAAGGCGCCGTCGAGAACTACGAGAAGGCACTCAAGCTCAACCCCGATTCAGCCATCGCCCGCACCGAAATGGCCGACGGCCTGTACAAGCTGTTCGGCGACAAGAAGATGAAGGACGTTGAGCGGCTATATGGCGAGGCCGCGGCGTGCGAGCCTAAGGATGCGATGGAATGTCTCGATATTGAAGCGGCTAAGGCGGAGATGGAGTGATGAGCGATGTCGCCAGCACGGGCGTGAATGAGATTTCGTACCCTCGGGCGATTCGGCGTGTGCGAGCCATGATGCTAGATTCAGTGCTGCTTATAGTAGTTGTGATGGCGACTGTGATTTCAGTATCCAGCTTGGGTTGGGACAGTCGTTTAGCAAAAGTCCTCAGCGTCTTAATTCCAGTGCTGATACTCGAGCCAGGACTTGTAGCTTTTGCGGGCGGTACAGTCGGACATCGATTACTCGGACTCAAAGTTACCAAACTGGATGGGATTTCGAGAATCAACTTCTTTACGGCGACGCTGAGATTTCTTGTCAAGGCGGCGCTGGGATTGTGGTCGCTTCTACTGTTGCTGACTACGCGACGTCGGCAAGCCGTTCATGATTGGGTAACGCGATCATTGGTTGTAAACCGATCACCAGAAACGCTTCCGGCATCGGAACGCTTGTTCGCCATCGCTCCCGCAGAGGAGCAGCAAGCTGCGGTTACTGCCAAGCGACGTATCGTCGTTGCGCTCGCATATACAGTTCTTTTGACGGTCATACTTGAGCCGATTACCTGGTTTGCGATTTCGGATCGCTGTGCTGTTGCACAGATTTGTTCTTCAAACGAGAAAACGATTGAGTTTGTGATTGGATTTGGCTGGCTTGCGGCGATGGTTACTTTCTTCGTCGCGGCATGGAAGAAGAAGTTGCCAGGCTGCCGGGCTTAGCGTTAGTCGTTGACGCACGATCCCTCTATAGGCGTAGTGCGCGATTCCAGCGAGCGTAGCCTCGATGGAGCGCAGCGGAATCGAGGTTCCCCTGGGTTCGATGAACAAATGCCTCGATTCCGCTGCGCTTCATCGCGGCTACAGGTCTGCACGAAAGTGAATCACTACGCCGATTGCACCCTCGGCGGCAACACCGCCTCCCTGATCGGAAAATGCACCAGCGCCGCTCCGAACGCGAGCAGGATATCGATGATCCAGATGGTGTTGTAGCTGCCGGTCATGGTGAACACTTTGCCGCCGAGCCAGGCGCCCAGGAAGCCGCCGATTTGATGTGACAGCATGACGATGCCGAACAGCGTTGCCATGTTCGCCGGGCCGAAG
>Ga0116193_1002237_pt1 | contig 14907 bp, 12 predicted proteins | sample AD_UKC115_MetaG_FD_89892 | JGI IMG/M metagenome (GOLD analysis project Ga0116193, IMG submission 89892) | Active sludge microbial communities of municipal wastewater-treating anaerobic digesters from Hong Kong - AD_UKC115_MetaG | ecosystem: Engineered > Bioreactor > Anaerobic > Digestate... | reverse complement strand
CAAACAAATGATGGAATATATACTTCAGGTACTTATTATGATTATATTATGTTAATAATTGAAGAATCATTAAATAATTACTTAAACGACACTAACTTTCAAGAAACCAGTTATGGTTCCGCAAAAGCTTATATAGACAGTTTAAATAATAACAGAGAATGGATTATTTATAATAATCAAACTAATACTGTAAATATTACAAATATGGAAGCTTTTGTTAAAAATTGTAAAGAAGCAATAAGACCCGTAGGCTCATCTGATAATTTAAATTGTAATAATCCAGAAAATGATTTATTCGGAGTTGTAGATGATGATTTCCTCCACTTCGATACAATAATAGCAAAATTATTGATTAAAAACTCAAATAGGTATTCAGAATATGATAATTACAATAGTATATACACAACAGAATATAATAATGACTTAAAAAAATTAGATATTTTAAATAACACAATTGCCACTAGGGAGAATATGTATAATCCAATGTATTATTTATGTAACTATTATAATGGTTATAAATCATCTAATGTGGCTAAATATTGGAGAATAAGTTCTGGGATAAATCAAAGAACATGTGCTTTAACTGTAGAAACCAATCTAGCATTAGCATTACAACAATATACAGGTGTAAAAAGAGTAGAATTCCAAACAGTCTGGAATCAAGGTCATGTTACTGCAGAAAGAAATGGGGATCCTACAACAAACTTCATAAACTGGGTAAATTCATGTTTAAATACTTAAATTATTCTGTTAATTAGTTATTTTTAATAAAAAAAGGCTTGTTGAACCCATATTTTTGGTTGATTTGTAGATGTTGTGTAGTAATTGGGTTAAGATTAATAGTCAATTAGTTGTTAGTTTGAATCAAACTATAATCAAAAAGTTTAACTTATAAAATCATCTAATCTTTTAATAGCTCCTATTCTTTCTTTTTCATTTAATTTTGACTCTTCGATTGCTGTTCTCATTGTGTTAATTGAATGGTCATATACTTCTCTGTCTACGGGATAAGGGAATCCGTCTTTTCCTCCATGTGTGAAGCTGTATTTTACTGGATCTTCCCAACTTGCTGGTTCTCCATAAACGAGATCACTTATTAGTGCTAGTGCTCTTATTTTTTTGGGGCCGATTCCATGTAGAAGTAGTAATTCTTCATAATTTTCAGGTTGTATTTCCCAAGCTTCTTTTAGTACTTGAAATTCTCTATCTGATAGGTCCATGTTTAGGACTGGGTGGTGTCTTGGCATTTCAAAATCTGTTTGGCATTTGAAATCTGTTAGGAGTGTTTGTGCTGAGTCTTTTCTTTGGAAGTATTCTCTTAGGTGGTCTGGGTTATCGTTTATTAAATCTACACTTACTTTTTGTGTTGGTTGGCTTTCTGTTGCTACCATGTTTAGTGTGTTAGGTTCTTTTTCATCACAGGATATTCCAGAGTGGGGGTTTTCTAGGAGGTCATTTATTGTGTTACTCATCCAATGGTATCTTCGGGCGTATTTGTTTTCTGTGTTCATTCCTTGTTGTATTACTGCCCATTCTCCTTTTTCTGTAATGAAAAAGTTATGTTGGTATAGAGTGTATCCGTCTTGTATGCAACTGTTATCTATTTTTGCACTTAGTTTACTGCAGTTTACCATTTCTTCTATGGTGTTTGTGTTTAGGTTAAATAGTTCTCCTGCATGTATTATTCCTGTTGGGGTTTTTCGTGAGCGTGCACCTTTTCCTCCAGATAAGTAGATTCCATGTTTTTCTGGTTTTATTGCTCTTTTTAATGCTCCTAGTGTTGTGGTGGTTGTTCCTGAGGAGTGCCAGTCAAATCCTAATACACAGGAGAATGCTTGAAACCAGTATGGGTTGCTTATGCGGTTTAAGTATTCTGTGTGACCGTATTCATCGAGTATTACATCTGTTATGGCTTCGGCTAAATCTATCATTCTTGTAAATAGCCAATGTGGTGGATGTCCTCCATGTAATGGTAAATTTGATACTCCTTTTCTTTGCATGTGATATAATTTTTTTAAAAATAGTATATAAAAGGTTTGAGAGCATTTGAAAAGTATTAAGTTTTTAGATTGTTTGACCGTTTATGCTTGCTACAATTCCTGGAATATCATGGACTTTTAATTCATATAATGCTTCCATTCCTTCTTCTGGAAACATTATGCATTTTTTCTCTTCTACTTTGTTGGTGAGTAGTGCTGCTACTGGAGGTGTTATTATAAAGCAAGATTTTTCTTTTTTTAATCCTTTTATGGTTTGTTTGTGTAGTGATCCTTTTCCTATGTGGAATTTTACTCCTGCTTTTGATAAGGGTATGATTGAGGATTCTATTTCTGTTTTATTGCTGGTGGTTGGTGCTATTCCTGCATTACTAAATGCTGTGTGCATTATAACTGCTCCTTTTAGGTTGATTTTTATTTCATTTTGTTGGTTGTTTTCTAGTAATTTGACTAGTTTTGGTAGAACTGCATCTCTTCCTGTGTATATTGTTCCTGTGATGCTAAGTTGGTCTCCGATTTTTAAATCTTCCATTATTTCGTTTGTAATTGGAGTGGTTATTTTTTTCATGTTGTATGTTTTTATTTTTTATTGTATTTTAATAATTTTACTGAAAAGTTTTTTATATTTTGAAAGTTTAATAAGTATTTAATTTATAATTTTGTTTAAAGGTGAAGATTTTTATGAAAGTGTTATTAGTTAATGGTAGTCCTCATCCTAAAGGTTGTACATTTACTGCTTTAAGTGAAGTTGGTGAAAGATTAAAAGAACATGGTATTGATAGTGAAATATTTCAAATAGGGACTAAGCCTGTTCGTGGTTGTATTGCTTGTGGGAAGTGTAAGGAGAATAAGAGTCCATGTGTTTTTGATGATGATAAATGTAATGAGTTAATTGATGCTATTCGTGATGCTGATGCTTTAGTTGTTGGGTCTCCAGTTTATTATTCTGGGCCTAATGGTGCTTTATGTGCTCTTTTAGATCGTGCATTTTATTCTAGAGGTGTTGAGTTCCAGCATATGCCTGCGGCTTGTGTTGTTAGTTGTCGTCGTGGTGGTGCTAGTGCTTCTTTTGATCGTTTGAATAAGTATTTTTCAATTAATAGGATGCCTATAGCTACTAGTCAGTATTGGAATGCTGTTCATGGTTACACTCCTGATGATGTTCGTCAAGATTTAGAAGGTCTTCAAATTATGCGTACACTTGCTGATAATTTAAGTTGGTTGATGAAGTGTATTGAAGATGAACCTCTTCCTGATGTTGAGGATGAACTTAGAACAAATTTTATTGATTAAAAAAAAATTAGTTTTTTAGTAAAAAATAGTATATAAAATAATTAATTATAGCCTTTATTAAATTAACATATCATTTATGAAAGGGTTAAATTTTAAAGGTTATTATTAATCTCTTTTAAGTCACTTAATAAATCGACAACATTATCATGCTTAATGTGTCTCATCACAATAACTCTTACTGCTTCAGGACAACTACTCATAGAAACTCTCCAATCTCTTTTTTCAAGTTCCTCAGCTAATTCCTGTGTACTTAATTTAGGATGATTAAAACCAACAATATTTAAATTAGGCTCACTAATAAGCTCATAACCATTTTCTTTAAGTCCACTAGCTAATAATCGAGTATTTTCCATACATTCTTCAGCTAATTCTGCATAACCTTCACGACCAAGGTACTTCATTAAAGCATAAATAGCTGCTGAAGAAGCTCCAAGTCTAGTTCCAACAATAGTAGATTGTTGTTTATAAGTTAAATAAGGAGTATCAACTGCCATAGCATCTAAACAATCTGGATTTTTAAATAATATACAACCTGCAGGTATAGGTGCTAAACCCATCTTATGAGGATCTATAGTCATTGAATCCACACCAGGTAATGAGAAATCAAATTTTGGGAAATCATACCCTAAGTCTTTTAAAAATGGTATTACAAATCCACCAAAAGCAGCATCCACATGAAGGTGAATATTATTGTCAATTGAAATTTCTGATAATTTTTCAATTGAATCTATCATTCCAAGTTCAGTTGAACCTGCGACTCCAACAATCGCCACAGTATTATCTGTTATATTATCTTTTACAAAATCTGTTGAAACTGTATAATCCTTGTTTAAGGGAGCATTAATTACTTTTAAACCTAACATATCTTGAGCTTTTTTAAATGAAAAGTGTGCTGATTCTGGAACAATTATCTCCCCATTTTTTATTCCTTTTTCATTTATTGCTAAGTTTCTTGCACCTCTCATTGCCATAAGATTAGCTTCTGTTCCACCTGTTACAATGTTTCCACATACATTAGGGTTTCCTAGAAATGAACCTATAGTTTTTATTGCCTCTGATTCAATAACTTTAGTTCCTTGAAATAATCCTGCATCTCCAAGGTTACTGTCTAAGAATTTTATAAATACTTCTTTAGCAAATGGGTGAGCTTGTGTACACATTGACCCCAATATTCGACCAGATTCATATTTATAATCAAGTTTTTGAAATTCTTCTAGTTCTTTTAAGATTTCTTCTTTTGCTATTGGTTTTTGGTTCATAGGACTTCCCAGGTTTTTATAATAATTTTATTATTAATAAAAAAAAAATTTTTTTATTATATTATTTGTTAAAAGAATAATTAAAATTTAAAAAAAAAGTTAAGAAAAATTAATAGACTCTAAAAAAAAATCTATTAATTTTGTGTTTAATATTTATTGTATTAATTTATGGATTTTAGTTCTTTTTTCTTGCAGCATCAAGTATTAATTTTTGTTCTGCACGAGCTACAGTATGTCGAACTTCAGCTATTGCATCAGTATTTGCTGATACACTTGTAATACCCATTGCAACAAGTTTTTCAACTACACGTGGTTTACTACCAGCTTGACCACAAATACTACAGGTTACACCATTTTCTACACAAGTTTTAATTGTGCGTTCAATTAGTGCCATTACTGCAGGGTGTTCTTCACTGTAATTCTTAGCTACAAATTCATTGTTACGATCTACTGCAAGTGTGTATTGAGTTAAATCATTAGTTCCTAAACTTACAAAGTCTAATCCTACATCAATGAAATCTTGTATGAGTATTGCTGCTGCTGGGATTTCAACCATCATACCAAAGTCAATGTCTTTGTGTGGTGTTAATCCTTCTTCTTCACAGATTCTTTTTGCTTTTTTAAGTTCATCAGGGTGTTGTGCAAGTGGAATCATTATTCCAATGTTAGTGTATCCTTGATCATGTAACTTTTTAACTGCTTTGAATTCTGCTCTGAGTATACCGTCTTGATCTAATTCTCTTCTGATTCCTCTCCAACCAAGCATTGGGTTTGGTTCATCAGGTTCGTTTTCTCCACCATCTAGGGTTTTAAATTCATCAGTAGGGGAGTCAAGTGTTCGGTACCATACTGGTTTTGGATAGAATACATCAACTACTTTTAAGATGTTTTCAACAAGGATGTTTACTAATTCATCTTCTCTTCCTTCTTCGAGGAATTTTACTGGGTGTACTCCTGCTGCAAGCATCATGTGTTCTGTTCTAAGTAACCCTACTCCGTCAGCTCCAGCTGCAAATGCTTTTGGTGCTGCTTCTGGCATACTTACATTAGCTTTAACTTCAGTTACAGTTATTATTGGTGCTTCAGCTTGTACTGTAGTTGTTTCATCTTTGGATTCTTCTGGTCCTCCGATGATTCCTTCATATACTAATCCTTTTTTACCATCTGCAGTTACTTCGGAGTTTTCTTTAAGTGTGTTGGTTGCGTCTCCTGTACCTACTACACATGGGATTCCGAGTTCACGTGAGATGATTGCTGCGTGACAGGTTACTCCACCTTCATCAGTTACGATTCCTGTTGCTCTTTTCATTGCTGGAACCATATCTGGTGTGGTCATTGTTGTAACCATTACGTCTCCGTCTTCTACTTTGTCTAATTCTTGGATTGATTTAATTATTTTAACTTTTCCTGATCCCATTCCTGGGCTTGCACCTAATCCTCTAATGAGAACATTTAAGTTTGCTGAATCTGCTGATTCTTTAACTTCTTTAGTGTCTTCACCGAGTGTTGTGATTGGTCTTGATTGGAGTAAGAATAAGTCTTCTCCTTCCATTGCCCATTCTGTATCTTGTGGTTTTCCGTAATGTGCTTGTATACGTTTTCCCATTTCAGTTAATTTAATTAATTCTTCATCAGATAATACTCTTTTGTTACGTAAGTCTTCTGGAACTGGTACTTCTTTACTGGTTCCTTCTTCATCATTAGCAAACATTGATTTTTTATCACTGATTTTTACAGTTAGAATTTCATTGTCTTCTTTGTTTACTGCATAGTTATCTGGTGTAACTGTTCCAGATACTACTGCTTCTCCAAGTCCCCAGGATCCTTCGATTAATGCTATGTTTTCTCCTGTGGATGGGTTTACTGTGAACATTACTCCTGCTTTATCTGCATCTACCATTTGTTGAACAACTACAGCTATTAAAACTTTTGAGTGATCAAAATCGTTTTCTTCTCTGTAGAATATTGCTCTTGCTTCAAATAGGCTTGCCCAACATTTACGAACATATTCAATTACTTCTTCAGTTCCTTTTACATGTAAGAAAGTGTCTTGTTGTCCTGCGAAACTTGCATCAGGTAAGTCTTCTGCTGTTGCTGATGAACGGATTGCTACATCTGCATCATCAACTCCCACTCTTTGTGATAAAGCATTATATGCTTCAATTATGAGTGTGGATATATCTTCAGGTATAGGAGTTTCAATGATGATTTGTTTGATTTCTTCTGCTGCATCTTGAAGCTCGTTTGTGTCGTTAATATCGATTTTACTTAATATATCCATTACAGTTTGGAATATTCCGGTTGCATCCATGAACTTTTGGTAAGTTTCTGCTGTGATTACAAATCCTGGTGGTACTGGGATACCTGCTTGGGTTAATTCTCCAAGGTTAGCTCCTTTTCCTCCAGCTATTCCAATGTCATCTTTACTTATATTTTCAAATCTTTCTACATACATAGTTTCAATTTTCCTCTTATTTTTATAATTATATTAATTAAAAAATCTTGATTTAAAATTAAAAATGATTAATTAGTATTTTTTTCCAGAATATTCATTTTTTCTGTTGTTTTTTTATTAATTAACCAATATTAACTAGTGAACTTTTTATTTTTATTTGATTAAATCTGCACCTTTATCAACTACGATTTTACAGGATACAGGTAATTTTTGGCTAGCTCTTTTAAGAGCTAATTTTGCGTCTAAAAAGTTTTTAGGGTTTATATCAATTGTTAAGACTTTTTGGTCTTTTTCACATAAAGCTTCTACGCTTACAGCTTTACCGAATGCATTTCTCATACCGGATTGTACACGGTCTGCTCCTGCTCCAGTAGCCATAGGGTTTATACGTACGATGTTATGTGGGTATGTTCTGATTTTTAAGTGGTATCCTAATCTTCCTGCATTTCTGGTCATTATTCTGTTAGAAGCGATTCTTGCAGCTTCTAAAGCATTATGACTTATTTTTACAGGTTTTTTTACTGCTAAGCTTACGGATACTGGGAATTCTTCAGTTAAGTTTCCCATATCATATTGTACAATTCTTGAATTTGGTGTTTTTCTAATATAATCTTTTCTTGAATAAGCACGAACCATTAATAGTTCCTCCATAAATATAAATTTTTCTATCAAACAATCCAACATATTATGGTTTGATATATAATAAAATAACCGTTTTCAGTTAGTTAAAAGGGTTATTATAAAATTTAAGATTAAATAATTTTTTGTATCATAAATTTAAGTTTTTTTATATAATTTAAGATAGAATATAACTATTTATTTTAATTAACATTAATAAATGTTATGTTAAAAAAAATTACTTGAAAAAAAAGTAACCAAAAAAATTATTTAAAAAATAAGAAAATAATATTTTTCTTAAATATATTATTTGATTTTCATATTATATAATAATATATTATAAAAAAAATAAAAGTTAAAAAAAAATTTAAATTTTAATAAATTATATCAGTTGGAACAACTCCACCATTACTTCCAAAATCAGCTTTTGGATCTAATTTTTTAAAGAATACTGCATGTATTATTTCATCTTTATAAATTAAAGCTGAACCTAAACTGTCTTTGTTTTCAAATCTTTGATCTTGACCATAACCTACAGATTCAAAACTTGATACTTTACAATCTGGAATAGTTTTTACAAAATCATTTGCTAAATTTAATGCTTCTGTATCATTTAAACTATTAGTTGTTAATGTAGTGTGTTGTATGGAATCTAGAATGTAACTTTGCATTATCTTTTCATGATAATCTTTGTATCTGTAAGTATTGTAAACTATTTCCATTCCCATTACTTCACCATTTATTAGGATTATACTTCCGTTTTGGCCTTTAGTATAATTAAAATCTATAAGATAATCATCAATATCATCTTCACATGAGGTGTATGCATCTCTTAGTGCTCCTGTTGATGATTCTACTTTTAAATTTTTTTCTGTTTGTCTTATGGATTCCCAAACTTCTGATTGGTTAGATTGGTAGGTTTTCTTTTGGAGTAATGAATTATTTACACTGGTTGCTTTTCCACGGCGTACTCGTGAGGATGCTAGGTGTCCTGAGTCACTGAAGTGTTTGGATTTGAAACTCCATCTTCCTGCTTCAGTACAACTTACAGGTACGATTATTTCGCTTTCTTCTGGAACAAGTATACTTGTGTTTAGTATACGGTTTTGTTTTGCTCCCATGAGTTCTTCACCATCAAGTAATAGTAGTGGTGTTACTGCCATGTTTTTTACTTTTAGTTCTGGTACACTTCCAGATTCACTTATTTCACTTATTTCAACAAGCCCCATTTCTATTCCTTTTTTTAAGGATAAGAAGTCTATATTGTTTATTTGGTTTGTTGTTATACCCACTACTGTCATGTTGTTGTGGGTTTGTGGTTTTAAAAATTCAATATTAGCTAAGTTGTCTACTAATATATTGTTCATTTATACATACCCCCTTACTAGTATGAATATATTTTTTTTTATTTGAAAAAAAGATGTTATTTGGTTGTTTTATTTTTTTAAAAGTTTACATCACTATCTTCTTTACTTTTTTCTTCTTCTAATTCATCTTTAGTTAATACTTTTGCTATGATTTCATTGTTTAAGATGAATTTTACTTTTGCAAAATCTGTATCCATTATTTTGTCATAGATTCTGCCGGCACTCATTGTTCCTTTAGCTACTGTTTTTGGACTGTTTGCTACATATCCTACTTGTCCTGCATAGCGGATTTCCACTTGTATTGCTTCTGTGTCGTAGTCGTTTTCAGGATCTTTAATGAGTTTTATTATTGAACCTATTTTAAATGGTTTTAATCCATGAAAAAAGTTAGTTCCATTGATTGTAATATAATTTTCTTCTTCCATTCTTTATCACCCCTATGATAATGTACAATTATTATACATTTTTAGGTATATAAAAATTTCGATATTTTTTATGGTAGGTATTAAAATAATATTAATTACATAAATAAAATACGAATATAAAATTTTGTATAAAAATATTGTTGATTTTTTATGAAAATTAAAGCAAATATCAAAATAGAGTATAAAGACTCGAAAGATGCTGAAATATCCTATAAATCCTTAAAAGTGGATGATGATGAAGGATATGCTGAATCAACTATTAAAGATAATATTATAAATTATACAATTACTAGTGATTCTTTAGGTAGTTTTCTTGCAACAAGTGATGATTTAATAGCTTCAGAAATACTTGTTGAAAAGGTACTTGATAAATCACAAAAATAAAAAAAATTACAAAAAACTTATTTAAAAAAAATTATAATGGAATGTGAGAGAAAAATGAAATTCACACTCAAAGGAAAAATTACATTTAGTAAAGATGCAACAGAAGCACAAGAAGATATAAAAACCTTCATTGATGATGCAAATAAAGAATTATTACTTAGAGGATTAGGTAGTGAACCTGAAACCTCTGGTGCTAAAATTACCGATTGGAATATTGATGGGGATAAATTAAATTTAACAATTGAATCTGGTCATAAAATCCGTGCACATGATGGATTACTTAGATTAAAAAAACCATTAGGTCAATTAGTTGGTAAAAAATATCATCTTGGTGTTCGTGACTTATACATAGATAGTTACATAGTTAAAATACCAACTGATGAATATAACTTCGATAAGGATGCTGCAAGTAAAATAGAACAAATCAGTAAGATTGAAGAAGCTGATGATGTGGCTTGTATTGAAATTGATGATATTAGTGAATCTGATATTAAAAATCAAAGTATTAATCGTATAATTAAACAAGTATCTAATAAAAATGAAGATGAACTTCTTGGGGAAGATGGTGAAAAATTAGATTTAACTTATAAAATGAACTCTACACCTGGAGAAATTGTTTATAGAAGTGATAAGTTTGAAATGTTCCCTGTGGATGATGTGACTGAAAAAGCATTAGAACTTGGATGGATTAAAAGATTCCCTGGTAAAGGTCAATGGTTTTATGGACCAAAAATGACTGCATTACATAGAGCTTTTGAAGAAATTCTTGTAGAAAATGTTATGGAAAAACTTGAATTTGAGGAATGTTTATTCCCTAAACTCATACCTTTTGAAGTGCTTGATAAAATGAGATATCTTGAAGGTTTACCTGAAGGAATGTATTATGTAAGTGCACCTAAAAGAGATCCTGAAGCATTTGATAAATTTAAACAAGAGTTAATTATTAATAATGAAATCCCAATTGACCTTTTAAAGAAAGGTTTAAAAGATCCAGGTTATGTTAATGCTGCTGCTCAATGTGAACCATTTTATGAATTCCTTTCTCATGAAGTAGTGGATGAGAAGGATTTACCTATTAAGTCTTATGATAGAAGTGGATGGACTTATCGTTGGGAAGGTGGAGGTGCGAAAGGATTAGATCGTGTTCATGAATTCCAGCGTATTGAAACTGTTTGGTGTGGAACTCCAGAGCAAGTTGATGAAATCCGTGACCAAACTTTACTTTTATCTCAAGACCTTGCAAGTAAACTTGAACTTGAATGGTATACTGAAGTAGGTGATGATCCATTTTATCTTGAAGGGCGTAAAGTTGAGAATCGTGGAATTGAATTCCCTGATGTTCCTAAATATGAAATGAGACTTGTTAATCCAAGTCAAGAAAAGGGTGTTGCTGTTGTAAGTGCAAATGTTCATGGAACTCATTTTGTTGAAGGATTCAGTATTAAAGAAGCTCATCAACATCGTATTTGGACTGGTTGTACTGGTTTTGGTCTTACTCGTTGGTTATTTGGTTTCCTTGCACAGAAAGGATTTGATAAGGAAAATTGGCCAAAGATGGTAGCTGACCGTGTTAAAGATGCTAAAAACCCTAAGGTTGTAACTTGGCCTAAACAATAAAAAAAATAAGTCCCCTTTTTTTTGGGAATATTTTTTTTCACCAAAATTTTTTTACTATTTTCTATTTTTTCTAAATTTTTTTTTATAAACAAAAATAAATAATTATTAGTATTTATTAGTTTATTCTTTAAATTATTATTAAATTAAGTAATTATCTTAAAAATATCCCCTCATATAGGGCAAACTTTAATAAATAGTATTGTTAAAGATATATAACATTAAAATAATTAATCTAATAATTCATAAGTTAAAAAAAATCTTTAATTAAAAAATATTTTTTTCTTAGTTTAAAAAATGTTAGGTTAGTTGAGGATTAATGTGGAGTGTTAAGATAAAATGAATTGTCAAAATCATCCAGACAAAGAAGCAGTAGCTAATTGTGCTGTATGTGGCAAGCCTGTTTGCAGAGAATGTTTAATAGAGATTGCCGGGAACACTTACTGTAAAGATTGTGTAAGTGAACTTGTTACAGCTAGTATAGTTGAAAAAGCTATGAAAGATAAAGCTCCTGCCACTGAAGAAGAAACAATAAATGAAACAATACCGGAACCGGAAACTATTAAAGAATCAGTAAGTGAACCAGTTAAAGATATTGAAGATGAAGCAGCTGAAGATGGAGATTATGATTTCGAAAATCAGTTCGAAGAGGAGGAACCTGAACCAGTAACTGAAGTTCAAAGTGGAGGGCATAAATTCCGTTCAGCAGCAAGTGTATCTAGTATTCTTGAAGAAGAAGGAATTGGTCAAGAATCAGCATCTTATGTTGCAGAAACACCAAGTATGGTTAAGGAACCTGTAATTGAAACTCCGGAAGAAGAGCCTGTGAAGGTTGAAGCTCCAGAACCAGTGTATAGTGAAGCTGATTATTATAAGAATGTGACTCCAAATGAGGATGAAGAATCATTTGATAATAATGATGAGGGTCCTGATGAGGAGTTAGAAGCTAAATATGAAAAGTATTTAGAAGATCTTTATTATGATGAACCTGAAAAAACTGAGCAACCTGTTATTGAAGAAACTCGTAGTAATGAGCCTTTATCTCTTCAAGATCAATTAGCTCAAGATGAAGCTAGAAATGGTCCATTAACTAATAAACCATTTGAGCCGGAATCTTATGAGAGTGAAGAGTTATCTAGTGGAATGAGTAATAATTATAGTAATGAGACTTATACTTCTAGTTTAACTGAAGAAGAGGATGAGGATGTTATTGTACCTGTTCATATGCAAAATGCTAACAATGAAGGTGGTATGAGTTATGATGAAATCCGTGAAAGACTTCTTCAAGAGGAAGGTTTTATTGAGGATAGTGAAGGGGAAGTTAGTACTAATAGGGTTCAAACCGCTTATGTTAATCAACAAGCAGATTATGAGAAAGAGATGAATAATACTGGTGTTGCTAGTCGCTTCCATAGGGGTAATGATGTTGGAGAAAGTATTTATGCTCCTGAGGAACCTCAATATTATGCGGATGAATCTGATTATTATTATGATTATCCTGAAAAAGATTTATCTGGTGTTCGAACTATTCATCAATCTCATAAAAGTAGTCGTCGTGAAGAGGATGAGAAATTTAGTGTGGGTGAGATTATTTTAACAATAATTTTAATTGTTTTGATTCTTATTGTTATTGCTTATGTGATTTATTTATTCACACTTAGTGGAGATTATCCTACTTTTATTGATGCTGTAACTGTATTGTTTACAGATCCTAGTCAATTAATTAGTAATATCTTTGGATAAAAAAAACACGAAAAGTTAATTATTATTGAGTAAAAGTTTATAATTTTTTTTCTTTTACTTTTAATTAAATATAAAAGATAATTTAACACTCCAAGAGCTTTTTTTTTACTTTTATAAAAAAAAAATTATTTATTTATTTTTTTTTACTATATTTTTCTATTAAAATTTTTTTTATTTTAAAAAAAGTACCATGTCAAAATTTGTGGATAAAAAAAATGTTTTTATTAAAAAAAAAGAGATAGTAGATTAAAAAGATTTAAATAAAATAAATGAATATTATTTAAATCTTCTTTTTAGAAAGTTTATTCTTCTGTTTCTTCTGCTTCAGCTTCTACTTCTGCTTCAGCTTCTTCAGTTTGTCTTTTTTCAAATTCATCGACAAATTGAACCTTTTCATATGGCATGTTTTCATATAAGTCTTTACTGATTCGGTATCTTGCAAAGGTTATATCCATGTAACTTTTTTGATCAAAGTGGGTGATTTCATCTAATTTGATTTTTATTGTATCACCATCGAATTCAACTTCAGTTTTGTCAACATCCATATTTGGGTATGCATAATGTAAAGTTATCATGCTTTTTACTTTTTCGGTTTCATCTTCAATAACATCTGCTATGGTTAAATCATAATCTAAGGTTTTTCCTGCTAATTCATGGTTGAAATCTACTTTTACTCTTCCACCGTTTACAGTTAAGATTTTTCCAGTTTGTCCTTCTGCTGTGATTTTCATTCCAGGGTATGGTGTCATGCCTTGTTTTTTGAATTCTTTCATTGGGATTAATTGTACGAGATTAGAGTCTCTGTGTCCGAAACCATTTTCAGGGTCAACAGTTACTTGTTTACTTTCTCCTTTTTCCATTCCTATTACTGCTTCATCTATTGCAGGGAGTAAGTGTTGTCCACCTACGACTATTGGTATTGGTCCATACTCTTTTTCTTCGTTTAATATTCCTGCTTCTTCTGCTACATCTTGTGATGTGGTGTCAAATACATCTCCAGTTTCTTCTATTTTTCCTGTGAATTCTATTTTTACAAAGTCACCGTTTTCTATTGCCATAATTTAATTCTCCTATTATCGTTAATTATTTTATTTTTAAAATCTTCTAAAACGTGTTCATTTTTGTAATTTAGTACACGTATGTTAAAAGGGTAAGTTTCAATATAATCTGATATTATATCATTATTTAGTTTTGTTTCTAATATACTTAAAACCCTATGTTTATAGTGAGTTGTGAAACCATAAGGTATAATATTTAAAATTTGTGAAATTTCTGTAAATGGTTCTTTTTCCCTTTCACTAACAAATATTTGTGCTAATTTTGGTGTGAAAAAGTTTAAACTTGATAATTCTTCATAGCTTAAGTTGTTTGCATTGTTTAATATTTCTTCAGTGTTACGCATGTCATGTAATGGTGCATGGTCTAAACTTATTTCTCGTTTAAGTATTCTTAAGGTTTCACTTGGTAACATGTCACTTACACTGTCAAGCTTGTTTTCTGTTACTGCTTGGCGGATTTTTGTCCCACTTACACCAGTTATTCTTGGTACGAATATGAATTTATCTTTAAAATCAAAACCAATTCGGCTTAAGGATTTGCTGAAACTGCAGATTACATAATTATCCTCAGCAAGTTTTCCCTTTAAAACGGTTTCATGGGTTGTGGTATCAACGATTTTATAAGGTTTAGGTACAACTGCATGTCCCATATTGATTCTTCGTATTATTTCATTAAAGTTTTCATCAGGTTTAT
>Ga0116193_1002234_pt1 | contig 14913 bp, 16 predicted proteins | sample AD_UKC115_MetaG_FD_89892 | JGI IMG/M metagenome (GOLD analysis project Ga0116193, IMG submission 89892) | Active sludge microbial communities of municipal wastewater-treating anaerobic digesters from Hong Kong - AD_UKC115_MetaG | ecosystem: Engineered > Bioreactor > Anaerobic > Digestate... | reverse complement strand
CGTTTGGCGCGCTGCAGCGGATTGTCCAGGAAATGGGCGCTGGCGCCGGATGCGTTGAGCAGCAACGCAATGACGTCCTTGGACTCGCGGACGATATGCGCTGCCGACAATCGGCCCCGGGCCCGCATCTCGCGGGAGACCCGATCGCCGGCGCTGACGGTGGCGTCGATCTCGGCGACGGTGTGGGCCAGCAGCCCGTGCAGTGCACGGAGTCGAACCTGCGCTTCGCCCAGATGCGCCTGCGCGATGGGCTTTTCCTTCTGCTTGACGAATTCGTATGCCAGCACCCGTTCCTGCAGGCGTTGCGCGTAGATATCGGTGACCCGTTCGGCGGCACCCAGCGCGGGCATGGCGGCCAGCAGGGCCAGCGCGGGCACCATCGGCCATCGGTAGGTGGTGGCGTCGTGCAGTGCCGCGCCCGGCGCGGTGCCACCGTAGATGTCGGTCACCTTCACCAGCCGGTGTTCCGGCACGAACGCGTCCGTGATGACGACGTCGTTGGATCCCGTCGCGCACATGCCGTCGGTGTGCCAGACGTCGTCGACCTCGATGTCCGAGGCGGGCAGCAGTGCCAACGCGGGGTAGATGGCGTCGTCCGGTCCGCACAGCGCACCCACCATGATCCAGTTGGCGTCCATCACGCCGGTGGCCCACGACCAGCGCCCGGACAGTCGGACGCCACCGGCGGCAGGTAGTCCACGACCGGTGGGCGCCAGCGGTGCCGGGGCCAGGAACGGCCGGGTGGCGAACCCTTCGGCCTGGGCCTCCTCGGGGAACAGCGCCAGCATCCAGTTGTGCAGCGCGTAGAAGCCGATGGTCCAGGCACTCGAGACGCAGCCGTGCGCCATCCGCCGGACCGGGTCGAGGATCTCCGGGAACGGGGCCTGCCGCCCGCCGAAACGGGCCGGGACGAGTAGTTCGGTGAATCCGGATTCGCCCAGTTCGGCGACGGTCTGTGGGGGGAGTCGGCGATGTGTCTCGGCTTCCCGGGCGTTGGCGGCCAGGAGGGCGACGAACTCATCGCTGATGATGCTCATGGCGGAGGACCATACCATACTGTTTGGTATGGGAAGGATGTGGAACGAGAACCGGTTGCCTACGCCATGACGACTTTCCGGCTCGCGTCGCGCACCGTTCACCGCGTCGGCTTCGGCGCCATGCAACTGCCCGGGCCGGGAGTGTTCGGGCCGCCGCGCGACCACGACGAGGCGGTCCGGGTGCTCCGCCGGGCGGTAGAACTCGGGGTCGATCACGTCGACACCGCGCAGTACTACGGACCGATGGTGGCCAACGAGCTGATCTGGGAGGCGCTGCATCCCTACCCCGAGAACCTCGCCCTGGTGAGCAAGGTGGGCGGAAAACGCAGCGAGACCGGGGAATGGTTGCTGGTGGACGATCCCGCTGAACTCCGGGCCGACATCGAGGCGAACCTGCGCACCCTGGGCGTCGACCGGCTGACAGCGGTGAACCTGCGGTTGTGGGACGGCGAAGAGGTCGGTGACCGGTTCGACCGCCAACTCGACGTGATGATCGCGGCCCGCGACGACGGATTGATCGACGGCATCGGATTGTCCAACATCGGACGCGAGCATCTTTTGCACGCGCTCGAGCGCACCGACATCGCGTGCGTACAGAACCCCTACAACCTGGTGGACCGCTCGTCGCAGCCGGTCCTCGACGAGTGCGCGGCCCGCGGGATCGCCTTCGTCCCGTTCTTCCCGCTGGGATCCGGCTTCGCGCAGGACAACCCGGTGCTGGGCAATCCAGTGGTACGGGGTGCAGCGCGGGAACTCGGACGCACTCCGGCCCAGATCGTGCTGGCGTGGACGCTGGGTGTGGCGCCCAACGTCCTGTTGATCCCGGGCACCTCGTCAGTGGCCCACCTCGAAGAAAACCTCGCGGTGGACGGTATCGACCTGGGCGAGGCTCTCCGCGCGGAACTGGACGCTATTTGAGTTCGGCCGACGACAGGCCCAACAACCGGCGCGCGATGACGAGTTGCTGGATCTGCTGAGTGCCCTCGAAGATATCGAGGATCTTGGAATCGCGAGCCCACTTCTCCAACAGGGTCTGCTCGGAATAGCCTGTGGTACCGGCCATTTCGACAGCCTTGAGGGTGACGTCGGTGCCCACCCGGGCGGCCTTGGCCTTGCCCATCGAGGCTTCCTTGGAGTTGGGGATCCGGTTGTCGGCCTGCCACGCCGAGCGCAGCGTCAGCAGGTAGCCGGACTCCCAGTCGGCCTCCATCCGCAGGAACTCCGCGGCCGCCGCGCTCTGGGCATGCGCGGGCTTGTCGTAGGAAATCTCGATACCGGCGTCGGTCAGGATCTCCCGCAGCTCCTCGAGCGCAGCGCGTGCCACCCCCACGGCCATGGCCGCCACCATCGGGCGGGTGTTGTCGAAGGTCTCCATCACCCCGCCGAAGCCCTTCTCGACGTCGATATCGGGGCTGCCCAGCAGGTTGTCCTTGGGGATGCGGGCATTGTCGAACCGGATGACCGCGGTGTCAGAGGCCTTGATGCCCAGCTTGTGCTCGAGCCGCTCGACGGTCACACCGGGATGCTCGCGGGGCACGATGAACGACTTGATGGCCGCCCGGCCCTTCGACTTGTCCAGCGTGGCCCACACGACGATGTGAGTGGCGCGGGAACCGGCGGTGACGAAGATCTTCTCGCCGTTGATGACGTACTCGTCTCCGTCGAGGGTGGCCGTGGTGGAGACCGCCGACGAATCCGAGCCGAAACTGGGTTCGGTGATGGCCATGGCGGCCCAGACCTTGCCGAGGCGGGCCAGCTGCTCGTCGGTGGCCACGCTGGAGATCGCGGCGTTGCCCAGGCCCTGATAAGGGACCGACAGCAGCATCGCGACGTCGCCCCACGACATCTCGAGGGCATTCAGGAGCGCGGACATGTTGCCGCCGTTGATGTTTGTCTTCTCACCGGACTTGGGTGCATCGCCGCGGAAGGCATCCGTGGCGCCCGCGAAGGAGGCGTTGGACTCCTGGATCCCTTCGAACAGCGCGGCGATGGTGTCGAGCTCCACCGGGTAGGCGTGCTCGGCCAGGTCGTACTTGCGGGAGATCGGCCGGACGATGTTCAGCGCGCCCTGATGGCCCTTCTCGGCCACCGTCAGCATCTTCTTGGGCAGTTCCAGATTGATTGCCATTGTTCAAAACCTTCCTAGAGCACCACGACACCCTCGGCGACGCCGATTGCCCGCAGATCGCGGTACCAGCGTTCGACCGGGTGTTCCTTGGTGTAGCCGTGACCACCGAGCAGCTGCACGCCGTCGAGGCCGATCTGCATTCCCTTGTCCGAAGCCAACTTCCGGGCCAGTGCCGCTTCGCGCGCGAACGGCAGGCCCTGCTCGGCGCGGGCCGCGCCACGCCACGTCACCAACCGCAGGCCGTCGAGCTCGATGGCGATGTTGGCGCACATGAACGCGACGGACTGCCGACGGGCGATCGGCTCGCCGAACGCCTCGCGTTCCTTGACGTAGGGGATGGCGTAGTCGAGCACGGCGTGCGACGTGCCGACCGCCAGTGCCGCCCAGCCGAGCCGGGACAGCGCGATGGCATCCGAGTAGTCCTGATCGGTGGCGCCGTCCTCGCCAAGACGCGCAGACAGCGGGACGATCACGTTGTTCAGCTCGACCTGACCGAGGGCCGCGGCGCGGATGCCCATGCTCGGGTCGGCCTTGGCGGAGAGTCCGGCCACCGAGGACTCGACGATGAACAACGCCGGCTTGCCGTTCAGCTGTGCGGCGATGATGAACACCTCGGCGTCGGCCGCCGCGGGGACCAGTGACTTCACTCCGTCCAGGCGGTATCCACTGGGGGTGCGCACCGCCGTGGTCTTCAGAGCGGTCGGGTCGAACAGCGCGTGCGGTTCGGTGATGGCGACGCAGGCCTGTGGCACGTTCTCGCCGGCGAACTCATTGAGGTAGGTGGCCTGCTGGTCGGCGCTGCCCCAGTGGGTCAGTGCCGCCGCGACACCGCCGGGGGCCAGGATCGGCAGCGCCAGGCCCATGTCGCCGTAGGCCAGGGCCTCGGCCACCAGCGCGTTGGTGATGGTGGCCCGGTGCTCGGCGATACCGTCGAAATCCTCGGGGACGTTGATCGCGGTGATCCCGAGTTCGGCCGCCTTGGCGATCAGATCGCCCGGATAGCGCGCCTCGGCGTCGGCGTCGTGGGCCGCCGGTCGCAGGATCTCCTCGGAGAACTCGCGGACGGTCTCGACGATCATCTTCTGGTCGTCGTCGGGGGTCAGGTCGAAGTAGTCGGCGCCGCTGGACTTCAGCCGGGTCGGCGACGTGCCAACGCCCTGCACCCTCTTGAACTGCCGGGTGCCGGCGCCGATCGCGGAGAAGCCGACCCGAACCCCTTGTTTGAGGGTGCGGTTGAACGGATCGCGCAGGTTGTGCCGGTCGAGGAACTCCTGCCCGATGATCGGGCTCAGTGCTGCCATGGCAACGTCGATGACGGTGCGCTTGTGGCGCTGCAGTCCGACAGCGCTCTCACGTGGGCTGGTCATGCCGGACACCGTATCTTACTCTGGAGTAAGGTATGAGCATTTTGTTAGCAACTTCACATCAGCAGGCGCGTCACCTGGTCGTGCAGCAACCCGTTGGTGGCCAGCGCACTGCCGTGGTGCGGGCCGGGTTGCCCGTCGATACTGGTGAAGGTGCCGCCGGCCTCCCTGATCAGGATGTCCAGCGGCGCGATGTCCCAGAGCTTGACCTCGGGCTCGGCGGCAATGTCCACGGCCCCCTCGGCAACCAGGCAGTAGGACCAGAAGTCGCCATACGCGCGGACCCGCCAGACCTCGTCGGTAAGAGCCACGAAACGCTCGCGGCGGTCGTCCCATCCGGTGGTCAGATCCGAGTAGGACAGGCTCGCGGCGCTCAATTCGCGCACGCCCGACACGGCGATCTGGCGCTGGGTGCCGGCGAACGACGTGTGCGCCCCCCGGCCCAGGCCGGCCCACCACCGTCGGCTCAACGCGGGTGCGCTGACCACGCCGACCGTGGGCACGCCGTCCTCGAGCAACGCGATCAGGGTGCACCACACCGGCACGCCGCGGACGAAGTTCTTGGTGCCGTCGATCGGGTCGATCACCCAGAGTCGGCCCGGGTCGGGCGCACCTCCGAACTCTTCCCCGAACACACTGTCGCCGGGTCGCTGCTGGGCGAGCATCTCGCGCAGCACCCGTTCGGCGCCCTCGTCGGCGTCGGTCACCGGCGTCAGGTCGGGTTTGGTGTCGATCCGCAGATCGAGCGCGCCGAACCGCTCCATGGTCGCCGTGTCGGCGCGATCGGCCAGCTCCAGTGCAAACGCGAGGTCGTCCATACAGGGAGTCCTACCATGGGGACATGCTGTGGGAGATCGGGATATTGCTCATGCTGCTCGGCGCGCTGGCGGTGGTGATCGGGCCCCGCTTCATGCGCCGCAGCCCGGGCGCCGATTCGGCACGGGGAACCCTGTTGATCACCGGCGTGAGCCCCCGGCCCGACGCCGACGGGCAGCAGTGGGTCACCATCACCGGCGTCATCAACGGCCCGACCGTCAACGAGCACGTGGTCTACCAGCAGATGGCGGTCGACGTGAATTCCTGGCCGACGATGGGTCAGCTCTATCCGGTGGTCTACTCGGCGAAGAATCCCGACAAGTGGAGTTTCGCCCCGCCCGCTTGACCGGTTTCGGTGCCGCATGATGGACGTCATGGCCAAACCGCTGCCCGACGAATTACTCGACTTCCTGCGCAAGCCCGCGCTCTGCTTCGTCGCCACCCTGATGCCCGACGGCTCGCCCCAGCTCACCGAGACCTGGGCGCACACCGACGGGGAGCACGTCGTCATCAACATCGTCGACGGGCTGCAGAAGGCGAAGAACATCGCCAGGGACCCCCGCGTCGCGGTGAACGTGACCGATCCCGAGGATCCGTCGCGCTTCTATGCGGTGCGCGGCCGGGCCACCAACGTCACCGCCGAGGGCGGCCGGGAGAGTATCGACGAGATCTCGCAGAAGTACCTGGGGATCCCGTACCCGAACTTCCGGGGGGTGCCGGAAACCCGGCTGGTGGTCACCATCGAGGCCGACGCGATCACGCCTCCGTTGCGCTGACCAGTTCCCAGTTCATGTTCTGCGCGAACGCGCGGGCGTCGTCGGACAACGTTCCCAACCGGGCGCAGGCCTGCGTGTAGCCCTGGACCATCACCAGGAAGTTCATCGGGTTGTAGGCGTCCTCCTCGTAGCTCCACAGCCCGTCGCCGGCGTACTTCAGGATGGTGATGCACGGACGCTGGTGCACGCTGCCGTCGCCCGGATCGCGCATCCGGTTCATGATTTCGGCGATCACCCAACCCTTTTCGGTGTCGATCGACGACCACGACACCGGGTACAGCGGCATCTCGCTACCGGGAAAGGCGTTCATGGTCGGGACGATCCAGTCCCGGATCGCCTCGCGCCCATGGTGATTGCCCATGGCGTGCTCGACGTACTCGGCGTCCGCGGTGAACAGGTCGGCATAGCGCGACCACTCCCAGGACCGGCCGATCTCGGCGACCACGGACTGCTGCTGTTCGAATGCGTCCGCGAGTTCGGAGCGCGACCAATGACCCATCGATCGGTTGTACCTCTAAGCGTGGCCCACCCGCAGCATCTCGGCCACATCGGTGATCTTGACGCGGGGCCGCCCGTGCGGTTCGCCGGCGGCGCGCTCGAACGTGTCGATCAGTTGCCAGTGCGCGCTGGTCACCAGTTCCGGCTGCCGCGACAGCAACCACTGGTACAGGTCGTCGCCGCGGTCCGGGGCGGCCGGCGCCGGATCGGCGGCGGCGAGGTCGGTCAGCAGGGTGTCGACGGTGTCGGCGGAGTCCTTCTTGTTGCTGCCGATCACCCCGGACGGCCCGCGCTTGATCCAGCCGACGACATACTCGTTGCGGCTGCCCTGGATCCGGCCGTCGGTGTGCGGAATGGTGCCCGCGCGGTCGTCGAACGGCAGGCCCGGCAGCGCGACGCCGCGGTAACCGACCGCGCGGATCACCAGCTGGGCGGGCAGTTCCTCGCGTTCGCCGGTGTCGCGGGCCACCACCCGTCCGTCGGCGTCGGTGACCAGTTCGTTGCGGCCCAGCACAATTCCCTCGACCCGGTCGGTGCCGGTGATCTCGATGGGCGAGGTCTGGAATCGGAAGATGATGCGGCGCTTGGCATTCGCCGGGTGTACGTCGGCGTAGCCACGCATCACCTTGATGTTCTGTTTGGTCGCCTTGCCGGCCGCCTCCAGATCCTCGTCGGTGATCCCGGCGAAGTCGGCCGGGTCGACAATGACGTCGACGTCCGTCATCGCCTCGAGGTCGTGCAACTCGCGCAGTTCCAGCGTGGTGAATGTCGCCTGCAACGGCCCGCGGCGGCCGATCACCAGCACCTCCTCGACACCCTGGCCGTGCAGCGAGTCCAGCGCGTGGTCGGCAATGTCGGTCTCGCTCAACAGCTTTGGATCCGACACCAGCACCCGCGCCACATCCAGGGCGACGTTGCCGTTGCCCACCACCACCGCGCGCGCACCCGTCAGGTCGGGTGACATGTCGGCGAAGTGCGGGTGGGCGTTGTACCAGCCGACGAAGTCGACCGCCGGCACGCTGCCCGGCAGATCCTCCCCGGGGATGTTCAGGGGCCGGTCGGACTGCGCGCCGGTGGCGTAGACGACGGCGTCGTAACGCTCGGCCAGCTCGGCCGGCGAGACATGCTCGCCGACGTTGATGTTGCCGAAGAACCGGAATCGTTCGTGATTGGCGGTCTTCTCGAACTGCGCGCTGATGGTCTTGATCTTCGGGTGATCGGGAGCGACTCCGGACCGCACCAGACCCCACGGGGTGGGCAGCATCTCCAGCATGTCCACGTGCACGGTGGGTCCGGCGGGCTCCCCGTCGGACGCTCTCAGCAGCGCGGCGGCGGCGAAGTAGCCCGACGGACCGGCTCCGACGATGGCCACGTGGTACGGGCGTAGCTCAGCCATTGGCATAGCGATGGGGCTTTCTGGGCAGGGGCGGCATTGCGCAAGCCCGAATGGCCGGTATACGGGCTGTACCGGCGGGGTCGAGACGGGCGCGCGCTGCTCGAAGTAGTTACGGACCCGATGTTAAACGTCACGTTGGCCACCCGCCGGGAGTAGGCCTCATCCCGCGCGCCGGTAATCTGAATTCCCGTGGATCTCGACCGGCAAGCCGACATCAGTGCACTCGACACCACCCTGACCACCGTGGAACGGGTGATCGACGTCGATGCGCTGCGCGGCCGCATCGAAAAACTCGAGGCCGAAGCCTCCGATCCCCGGCTGTGGGACGACCAGACGCGCGCCCAGAAGGTCACCAGCGAGCTCTCGCATGCCCAGGGCGAGCTGCGGCGGGTGGCGGAGTTGCGCCAGCGGGTCGAGGACCTGCCCGTGCTGTTCGAACTCGCCGCCGAGGAAGGCGGTCCCGAGGAGGTCGCCGAGGCCGACGCCGAGTTGGCCAAACTGCGCGAGGACATCGCCGCGGTGGAGGTGCGCACCCTGCTCTCCGGTGAGTACGACGAACGCGAGGCCGTCGTCACCATCCGCTCCGGGGCCGGTGGCGTGGACGCCGCCGACTGGGCCGAGATGCTGATGCGGATGTACATCCGCTGGGCCGAACAGCACGACTACCCCGTCGAGGTCTTCGACACGTCCTATGCCGAAGAAGCCGGCATCAAGAGCGCCACCTTCGCCGTCCACGCGCCGTTCGCGTACGGCACCCTGTCGGTGGAGCAGGGCACCCACCGCCTGGTGCGGATCAGCCCGTTCGACAACCAGAGCCGCCGCCAGACGTCGTTCGCCGACGTCGAGGTGCTGCCGGTGGTCGAGACCGCCGACCACATCGACATTCCCGAGGGTGACATCCGGGTGGACGTCTACCGCTCCAGCGGCCCGGGCGGACAGTCGGTCAACACCACCGACTCCGCCGTGCGTCTGACGCATATCCCCACCGGCGTCGTGGTCACCTGCCAGAACGAGAAATCGCAGTTGCAGAACAAGGTGTCGGCCATGCGGGTGCTGCAGGCCAAACTGCTCGAACGCAAACGCCTCGAGGAGCGCGCCGAGATGGATGCCCTCAAGGGCGACGGCGGCAGCTCCTGGGGCACCCAGATGCGGTCCTATGTGCTGCAGCCCTATCAGATGGTCAAGGATCTGCGGACCGACTACGAGGTGGGCAACCCCACCGCCGTCCTCGATGGAGACATCGACGGATTCCTGGAGGCCGGAATCCGTTGGCGTAACCGCAAAGATGACGACCAGTAACCTCGCGAGTTCGATCTGGGCGCAGAAGTGGCACAACTTCTGGGCCGGACAGATCGGCGAATGGATCATCACCCGCGGTCTGCGGATCCTGATGCTGGTGCTGGCCGCCGTGCTGTTCGCCCGGTTCGTCAACTGGGCCGCCCAGCGCATCACCCGCCGCATCGACGCCGACTTCCGGGAGAGCGACGCGCTGGTGCGCTCGGAGACGGCCAAACACCGGCAGGCCGTCGCGTCGGTGATCTCCTGGGTCACCATCGCGATGATCTGCGTCATCGTGCTGGTCGAGATCACCGACATCCTGGCGATCCCGATCAGCTCGTTGGTGGCGCCGGCCGCGGTCCTGGGCGCGGCCCTGGGTTTCGGCGCGCAGCGCATCGTGCAGGATCTGCTTTCCGGTTTCTTCATCATCACCGAGAAGCAGTACGGCTTCGGTGATCTCGTCGAGCTCACGCTGGGCTCCTCCAACGAGGCCATGGGCACCGTCGTCGACGTCACGCTGCGGGTGACCAAGCTGCGGACCGCCGACGGCGAGCTGTACACGATCCCCAACGGCCAGATCATGAAGTCGCTCAACCTGTCCAAGGACTGGGCGCGGGCGGTCATCGACATCCCGGTTCCGACGGCGGCGGATCTCAACCTGGTCAACGACGTCCTGCACCGCGTCACCGAGTCCGCGGTCGAGGATCCCGAACTCGAGCACCTGCTGTTGGACCAACCGCAGCTGATGGGTGTCGAGAGCATCGAAGTGGACGCGGTGAACCTGCGGATGGTGGCCCGCACGTTGCCGGGCAAGCAGTTCGAGGTCGGCCGCCGGCTGCGGCTGCTGGTGGTGGCGGCCCTGGCGCGTGCCGGGATCGTGTCGCCCGTGGAGAACGTCCCCCACGTGGGGGCGATCGTGCATCCGGCCACCTCGGCCGGCGCTGAGCAGGAGACCCAGGGGCCGGAGGGGCAGCGATGAAACTGACCCTGCGTTCCGACGACGAGAACCGCGGCTGGCCGGGTCACCTGTTCTGGGGCCGGGTGCGCACCTCGACCGTGGTGTTGCTGATCGCGTTCTTCGGCACCGCCTGGCTGTATGAGACCTACAAGCCGCCGGAGCCCGCCGAACAGTCCACCCAGGTGGTCCCGCCGGGGTTCGTGCCCGATCCGGCGTACACGTGGGTGCCGCGGACCAAGGTCTGGACGACGACGCCGACGACCACCCGGCCCGAGAGGACGACGCCGACGGAGACGACGACGCCGACGGAGACCACCGAGCCGACCGAGACCACTACGCCCGGCGAGACGCCCACGACCACCGCGCCCGAGCAGACCACCGGACCGACGCCCGCCACGCCCGTCCCGACGCCGACCACCCTGGCTCCGGGCCAGACGCCGCAGACCACCGCGGAGAACCGGTCGGGGACGCCCACGGTCCCGGGAACCACCCCGGCGGCCGGACCCGCGCCAACACCGGCGGCGCCGCGCGGTCCGGGATAACGGTTCCCGCTCCCGACCCGGCTACACTGGCGTGCCGTGATGATCACCCTCGACCATGTCACCAAGCAGTACAAACAGTCGGCGCGACCCGCGCTGGACAATGTCAGCGTCAAGATCGACAAGGGTGAGTTCGTCTTCCTGATCGGGCCGTCGGGATCCGGCAAATCGACCTTCATGCGTCTGTTGCTCGCCGAGGATCACCCCACCGCCGGTGAGATCCAGGTGTCGAAGTTCCGGGTCGACAAGCTGCCCAACCGGCACGTCCCGAGCCTGCGGCAGGTCATCGGCTGCGTCTTCCAGGACTTCCGGCTGCTGCAGCAGAAGACGGTGTTCGAGAACGTCGCCTTCGCCCTCGAGGTCATCGGCAAGCGGCCCGACACCATCAACCGCGTGGTTCCCGACGTGCTGGAGATGGTCGGATTGTCCGGCAAGGCCAACCGCCTGCCGGGGGAACTGTCCGGCGGTGAGCAGCAGCGGGTGGCGATCGCACGGGCGTTCGTCAACCGGCCGCTGGTGCTGCTGGCCGACGAGCCCACCGGCAACCTCGACCCCGACACCAGCAAGGACATCATGGATCTGCTGGAGCGCATCAACCGCACCGGGACCACGGTCGTGATGGCCACCCACGACCACCACATCGTCGACTCGATGCGGCAGCGCGTGGTCGAACTCTCACTGGGCCGGCTGGTGCGCGACGAGCAGCGCGGCGTCTACGGAATGGATCGATAAGTGCGCTTTGGCTTCCTGTTGAACGAGGTCCTCACCGGGCTTCGCCGCAACATCACCATGACGGTCGCGATGATCCTGACCACCGCGATCTCCCTCGGCCTGCTCGGCGGCGGCCTGCTGGTGCTGCGGCTGGCCGATCACTCCAAGAAGATCTATCTCGATCGGGTGGAGTCGCAGGTCTTCGTGACCAACGACATCTCGGCCAACGACCTCAGTTGCGATTCCGACCCGTGCAAGGCGCTGCGCGCCCAGATCGACAGCCGCGACGACGTGGTGTCGGTCCGGTTCGTCAACCGCGACGACGCCTACAACGACGCGACCGCCAAGTTTCCCGAATTCAAGGATGTGGCGAGCCGCGATTCGTTCCCGGCGTCGTTCATCGTCAAGCTCAAGGATCCCGAGCAGCACCGCGACTTCGATCAAGCGATGAGCACCCAGCCGGGTGTGGTCAAGGTGCTCAACGAGAAGGATCTGATCGACCGGCTGTTCGCGATCCTCGACGGGCTGTCCAACGCCGCGTTCGCGGTGGCGCTGGTGCAGGCGATCGGCGCAGTCCTGTTGATCGCCAACATGGTTCAGGTGGCGGCCTACACCAGACGTACCGAGATCGGCATCATGCGGCTGGTGGGCGCCAGCCGCTGGTACACCCAGTTGCCGTTCCTGCTCGAGGCCGTGGTGGCCGCGACCATCGGCGTGATCCTCGCGATCATCGGCCTGATCGTGGTGCGGGCAATGTTCCTGGACCGGGCGCTGAGCCAGTTCTACCAAGCCAACCTGATCGCCAAGATCGACTACGCCGACATCCTCTACATCTCACCGATCCTGTTCGGGGTGGGCGTCGTGATGGCCGCGGCCACCGGGTACGTGACGCTGCGCTGGTACGTAAGACGGTAGCGCCGGAGTCATGATGGCGAAGAAGTCTGCCGCCGAGGCCAAGAAGGCGGCCAACGGCGAGGGTGGCCGCCGGGTGGTGGCCACCAATCGCAAAGCGCGGCACAACTATTCGATCCTGGACACCTACGAGGCCGGGGTGGTGCTGCAGGGCACCGAGGTCAAGAGCCTCCGGGAGGGCACGGCGTCGCTGGCCGACGCGTTCGCCACCGTCGATGACGGCGAGATCTGGCTGCGCAACCTGCATATTCCCGAATACCACCACGGCACCTGGACCAACCACGCACCGCGGCGCAACCGCAAACTCCTGTTGCACCGCAAGCAGATCGACGCCCTGGTCGGCAAGATCCGCGACGGGAACCTGACCCTGGTGCCGCTGGCGCTCTACTTCGCCGACGGCAAGGTCAAGGTCGAGCTGGCGCTGGCGCGCGGCAAGCAGGCGCACGACAAGCGTCAGGACATGGCCAAGCGTGACGCGCAGCGTGAGGTCAGCCGCGAAATGGGCCGTCGCGCCAAGGGCATGTCCTGATACCTGTCGCGCTCGCGCTCCTGGCCGCGGCCGGCTACGGCGTCAGCGATTTCGTCGGCGGTATCGCCTCTCGGCGGGTGGCGGCGTTGCGGGTGGTGGCCCTGTCCTATCCGGTGGCGCTGGTGCTGTTGACGGTGCCGGCCGTGATCATCGGCGGCCAGATCACGCCGCCGGCGGTCTACTGGGGTCTGCTGTGCGGGGTGGCCCAGGCGTTCGGGGTGTGGTGGTTCTACGCCGCGCTCGCCAAGGGACCGATCTCGGTGGTGTCGCCGTTGACGGCGATCCTGGTGGCGGGCGTGCCGGTGGCATTCGGGATCGCGCAGGGAGAGCAGCCGGGGTCGATAGCGCTGGCCGGCATCGTCATCGCGCTGCTGGCGGTGTTCCTGGTCAGCCGGGATGCCAGCGACGAGGACGTCACCCCGCACCGGTTCACTCCGGCGGTGGCGTGGCTGACGGTCGGGTCGGGCCTGGCGTTCGGGCTGAATTTCGTGCTGCTCGATCAGGTGCCTCACGAAGCGCAGCTGTGGCCGCTGGTGTTCGGCCGGATCTCGGCGAGCGTCCTGATCCTGCTCATCGCGGCGGGCTCGGGCAATCTGCGCCTGCCGACCGGGCCGGCCCGGCGGTTGGCCCTGCTGGCCGCCGTGCTCGACTGCATCGCCGGCGTGGCCACGCTCTACGCCCTGCAGGCCTCGCTGCTGTCGCTGGCCGGTGTGCTCATCTCGCTGTACCCGGCCGGAACGGTGCTGCTGGCGATCGTCGTCCTGAAGGAGCGCGTGACGCGCTGGCAGGTGCTGGGCATGGTGCTGGCGCTGGCGGCGGTCGCCATGATCGCGGCCGACTGACGCGCAGGCAATCTCGACAATTGAACGGTCGGGCGAGCGCGGGCGTCTAACATCGCGTCGTGAACAGCCCAGCCCGTCCCGTTACCGTACTGCCCAAGCCCGAGGTGTTGTCGGCCCTCTTCGCGTCCTGGGATGACATCGACCGCCTGGTGGCGCCGATCTCCGAGGATCAATGGCGCACGCCGTCGGCCCTGCCCGGCTGGACGGTGCACAGCCTGGTCGCCCACATGGTCGGGACGGAGTCGATGCTGCTGGGCAAGCCGAATCCCGATGCCGGCGTGGACCTTTCGGAGCAGGCGCACGTCCGCAACGAAATCGGCGCGATGAACGAGGCGTGGGTGCGCCATCTATCGGGGGAGTCCGGGGCCGATCTGGTGCAACTGTTCCGGACCGTGACGGGCGAGCGCCGCGCCGCACTGAGCGCCATGCCCGACGACCAGTGGGTGGCCGTCGGGTTCACGCCCGCCGGCCCGGACAGCTACGGCCGGTTCATGCGGATTCGGACATTCGACTGCTGGTTGCACGAACAGGACATCCGCCAGGCACTGGACCTACCCGCCTCGGACGCGGAGTTGGCCGGCCCGGCCGGACGCGTGGCTCTCGATGAGATGGCCGCCTCGATGGGGTTCGTGGTGGGCAAGCTCGGCGGCGCACCGGCCGGTTCGCGGGTGGCGCTCGAACTCACCGGCCCGCTGGCCCGCACCATCCGCGTCGCGGTGGACGGGTCGGCCGGTAGGGCATCAGTGGTCGACGATTTCGGGGGCACGGACCCGACGGCGGTGATCCGGCTCGATGCCCTGGACTTCGCGCGGCTGGCCGGCGGACGCATCCCGTCGGCGCCGGTGGAGTACGACGGCGACGCCGAGGTGGGGCGCCGGATCGTCGAGAAGCTCAACTACGTGATCTGACCGGTTCGAGGCGCATGCCACGGGTCGAATTCTGCACCAGGGTCGTAAAACAGCACCGGGGACGACCACCACGCAGAAGTCGAGACGTGACCGGGACTTCCTTGTTATCGCCGGGCCGCGCGCTCGCGGAACTACGCCGCTCGCCGAACCCGGCGGTTATTCGCTGGACCGCGGCGCAGCGCCCGGTATGATGAGTTGTCCTGCCGAACCTCGGTGGGGAT
>Ga0116193_1002231_pt1 | contig 14926 bp, 12 predicted proteins | sample AD_UKC115_MetaG_FD_89892 | JGI IMG/M metagenome (GOLD analysis project Ga0116193, IMG submission 89892) | Active sludge microbial communities of municipal wastewater-treating anaerobic digesters from Hong Kong - AD_UKC115_MetaG | ecosystem: Engineered > Bioreactor > Anaerobic > Digestate... | reverse complement strand
GGCACGGACGTGGTTCGACCACGAGATCACCGGCGAGTTCCGGGATCTCTCGGGCGCGTTCGGATTCGGCGCCCCGGTGGTCGACGGCATCGACGTCCGTTGGTGGCTCCCGCACGCCGGCCGGTCGGCCCGGGAGTGTCTGGTGACCCAGCCGCGGCCGGGGCAGTCTCCCTCGGTGCTGCGCGCCACGGCGCTGCGATCCGGCCCGGATCGGTTCGAGATCGAGGTCAGCGCCGACATCGCGCTGCGTTACGTCACGCTGGAACTGCCGGGATGGACCTTGTCGGACAACGCGTTCCATCTGCTGGCCGGAGTGCCGTACACGGTGAGTGCGCGGGGCTCGGGTGCGGCGCCGGTGGGCTGGGTCTCCTCGGTGGACACGCTGGCACCCGTGTCGGTGACGGTGCCGCAATGACGCTGCAGATCCCGCCCGGCTTCCGGATCAGGGTCGGCTGCGACGTCACACCGGTCAGCGACATCGCCAATTCGGTCGAGCGGTTCGGCGACCGGTATCTGACCCGGGTCTTCGGTGCGGGCGAGCTTGCCGACTGCGCCGGGGTGGACCGCGTGCAGGGGCTGGCGGCCCGGTTCGCCGCCAAGGAGGCGGTGTTCAAGGCGTTCGCGGTCGCGGATCTGGCGGTGGCGCCCACCGAGATCGAGGTGGTGCGCGTCGCCGGACTGCCCGAACTGCGGCTGTTCGGGGCGGCGGCCGAGCTGGCCGGGAGGCAGGGCTGGCAGCAGAGCGAGGTGACGCTGTCGCACACCGACTGCCACGCCATGGCCGTCGTGATGGTGCTGGCGTCGGCCCACGCATGATCTGTTCTGCAACCTCGGTGTGGTCCACTCGCACTTTCTCGCAGCCAACGCAGAACAGATGGAGGTGGGGCGGGTCGTGCCGGCGCTCGATAGTCTGACCGCCATGGATGTCCGCGTCGTCGATCACCCGCTGGCCGCCGCGCGGCTGACCACCATGCGCGATGAGCGCACCGACAACGCGGCATTCCGCGCAGCGCTGCGCGACCTGACGCTGATGCTGGTCTACGAGGCCACCCGCGACGCCGAGCGGGCCCACACCACCATCCGCACCCCGCTGGCCGAAACCACGGGCACAAAGCTGGCCAACCCGCCGCTGCTGGTGCCGGTGCTGCGGGCCGGGCTGGGCATGGTCGACCAGGCGCACACCCTGATCCCGGAGGCCAGGGTGGGCTTCGTCGGCGTGGCCCGTGACGAAGAGTCGCATGAGCCGACGCCGTACCTCGAATCGTTGCCCGCCGACCTGTCCAGCACGCCCGTGCTGGTGCTCGACCCGATGCTGGCCACCGGTGGATCGATGGTGTACACGCTGGGGGTGCTGGCCTCCCGCGGTGCCGTCGACATCACCGTGGTCTGTGTGGTGGCCGCGCCGGAAGGCATTGCGGCACTGGAGGAGTGCGCGCCCAGCGTGCGGCTGTTCACCGCGGCCATCGACGACGGCCTCAACGACATCGCTTACATCGTGCCGGGGCTCGGCGACGCCGGGGACCGTCAGTTCGGTCCGCGCTGAGCGTGCGAGGAATCCGCCGGACCTTGGCCGGCGCCGCGACGGTGATCGTGGTGGTGATCGCCGGGCTGGCCGTCGCCGGCTACTTCCTGTTCACCCGTCCGCACGTCGACCCGTTGACCCCGGCCGACGCCATCGTCGTGCTCGGCGGCGAGGACGACGGGCGGGTGCAGTACGGGATGGAACTCGCCCGGCAGGGCTACGCCCACACCGTCGTCATCTCCAGCGGCTTCCTGGAGAGATCGCCGGCGTTCCATCGGGCCTGCGCGTCGAGCGGCCCGGCCGTCAGAGTCATCTGTTTTCGGCCCGACCCGTTCACCACGCAGGGCGAGGCGAAATTCGTGCAGCAGAAGGCCACCGAATTCGGTTGGCATCACGTGATTCTCGTCTCCTGGAACTTCCACATGATCCGGGCCCGCTATATCTTCGGCCAGTGCTTCGACGGCACCGTCACCATGCGCCCGGTGCAGACCCACTACAACTACAGCCTCGGCTGGTGGACCTGGATCTACGCCTACCAGTACGGCGCGCTGGTCAAGGCCGCGGTGCTGGGCTGCTGACCAGCGCGGCAATCTCGGCCTCGATGGATTGCTTCAGCGCCACGGTCTCGTCCCGGATCTCGATGTAGCACTTGATCTTCGGCTCGGTGCCGGACGGCCGGACCGCGACGCGCAGCCCGGACCCGCGGAAGATCAGCGCATCGGTGCGGGCGGCCAGATCCTCGACGTCCACGGTGATACCGGCGATCTGTCGGGGCGGCGTGGTGCGCAGTCGCGTCATCACTGCACCGGCATCGTCGACGCGGGCGCTGACCGCCGACGTGACGTGCACGCCGTACCGGTGGGCCAGCCCGTCGAGCGCCTCGGGCACCGAGGATCCCCGGCGGGCAAGTGCCGCAACCAGATCACAGAACACGACGGCCGCGCTGATGCCATCCTTGTCGCGCACGGCGGCGGGGTCGACGCAGTGACCGATGGCCTCCTCGTAGGCGTACACCAAGGTCGAACCGGCCACCCCGTCGTCGGCACGCGCCAGCCATTTGAACCCGGTGAGCGTCTCGACGTGCCGAGCGCCGTAATCGGCGGCGATGTCGCCCAGCAGCTGCGACGACACGATCGACGAGGCCACGAGGGGTTCGGGGGCCCCGCGCGCCTCCTCGGCACTCAGCCGCGCAAGCAGGAAATCGCCCAGCAGCCAACCGGTTTCGTTGCCGGACAGCATCCGCCAGCCGCCCGAGTCGGGAATCCCGACGGCGCACCGGTCGGCATCGGGATCCAGCGCTATCGCGACGTCCGCACCGACATCGGCCGCCAGGTTCAACAGCGCGTCGGTAGCGCCCGGTTCTTCCGGATTCGGGAAGTCGACGGTCGGGAAGTCGGGGTCGGGGTCGAATTGCGTTGTCACGGTGTGCAGATCGGTGAAGCCGGCCCGCCGCAACACCGTCGTCGCGAGTTCGCCGCCGACGCCGTGCAGCGGCGTCAGGGCGATCCGCAACCTCCCCGGTTCCCTGCGCAGGCCGGCGGCCCGGGTGACGTACTCGTCGACCAGGTGCTCGCCGCTGGGCGCGACGGCCAGCCGGGCGATCCGGTCGGTGGGCGGCGCGGCCACCATGGCGGCCTCGATCTCGCGGTCGGTGGGGGAGATGATCTGGATCCCGCCGTCGAAGTAGAGCTTGTAGCCGTTGTCGGTGGCCGGGTTGTGCGACGCGGTGATCTGCACACCGGCCGCGGCGCCCAGGTGCCGCACCGCGAAAGCCAGCACCGGGGTGGGCAGCGGTCGCGGCAGCATGATCACCGGGAAGCCTTGGGCGTTGAACACTTCGGCGGTCGCCCGGGCGAACTCGTCGGAGTGGTGCCGGGCGTCGCGCCCCACCACCACGGTGGCGCCGGCGCGACCCCGATCGGTGAGCACGCGGGCCACCGCCCAGGTGGCGCGCAGCACGTTGGGCACGTTCATGCCGTCGGGGCCGTCGCGCATGGGTGCGCGCAGTCCGGCGGTCCCGAACGTCAACGGGGGCAGGTCGGTCACAGCCGGGCGATCACCGCGGCCAGCAGTGCGCCCATCGCCGTCGCGGAGGTGCGGCCGGCGGCCAGCACTTCGTCGTGCGACAACGGTTCCCCGGTCATGCCGGCGGCCAGGTTCGTCACCAGCGACAGCCCCAGCACGGCGGCGCCCGCGGCCCGGGCGGCGATGGTCTCGTGCACGGTCGACATGCCGACCAGGTCGGCGCCCAGCGTGCGCAGCATCCGGATCTCGGCGGGCGTCTCGTAGTGCGGGCCGGGCAGGCCGGCGTAGACGCCCTCGGCCAGCGTCGGGTCCACCTCGCGGGCCAGGGCCCGCAGCGCGGGGGAGTAGGCGTCCACCAGATCGACGAACTGCGCCCCGACCAACGGGGACCGCGCGGTCAGGTTCAGGTGGTCGCTGATGATTACCGGCTGGCCCACCCGGTACTCGGGCCGCAGGCCACCGGCCGCGTTGGTCAGCACCACGGTCCGAACCCCGGCCGCGCACGCCGTGCGAACCGGGTGCACCACGGCGGACAGCTCATGGCCCTCGTAGGCGTGGATGCGGCCCAGCAGCACCAGCACGCGGCGCTCGCCGACCGGGATCGACAGGATCCGGCCGCCGTGCCCGGCCGCGGTGGGCGGCGAGAAGCCGGGTAGCTCGGCCATCGGGACCGTGGCCGTCGGCGCGCCCAGGGCGTCGACGGCCGGTGCCCAGCCCGAACCCAGCACCACCGCGACGTCGTGGGCGGGCACGCCGGTGCGCTCGGCGATGACGGCCGCGGCCCGGGAGGCATCGGCGGGGGCATCGATCACCAGGGCAGCCTAGTGGCGTTCGATCGCTCATTCGAGTTGCGCCGAGTTCTGCAGATTGGTCGTGATCTGGCGGTCTGAACAACCCGTGTGCAGAAGTCGCGGGGCCATCCACAGGCGATCGATCTTGTGACGGCGCAGCGACCGCGTTGTCGGCAACCCTGTCGTGATGGTCGAACCCTTCCTGGGCGCAGAGGCGATTCGTGCCGGTCGACTGACTCGCGGTCAATTGCGGTCGCGGTTCCGCGCCGTACATCCGGGTGTCTACGTGCCACGAGACGCTGCCGGCACACTGCTGTCGAACACCGTTGCTGCGTGGCTCTGGACCAGTCGGCGGGGAGTAATTGCCGGTCGCGCTGCCGCCGCGCTGCATGGAGCCCGCTGGATCGACGACTCCACACCGATCGAATTGATCGTTCCGCACACCCGGAAACGGCCGGGAGTGATCGTGCACGAGGAGCAGATCAAGTCCGACGAGGTGTGCGTCATTGGCGGCCTGCCGGTGTCGACGCCCGAGCGGACCGCGTTGAACCTCGCCCGCTGGCTGCCCAGGGACTCGGCGGTTCGACACCTGGATTCGCTGGCACGCGCGACCGCGATCTCGAAGGAGGCGGTCCTGGGCCTCGCGGCGCGCTATCCCGTTGCGCGTCACGCCCGGCGCGCCCGGGCGGCGCTGGATCTGATGGATGCCGGTTCCCAGTCGCCTCGCGAGACGTGGCTGCGGCTGCTCGTCATCGATGCGGGCTACGAACGGCCGCAGACGCAGGTCCGAGTCACCGATGGTGTCAACGTCGCGTTCATCGACCTGGGTTGGGAAGAGCACCGGATCGGGCTGGACTACGACGGCGATCACCACCGCAGCGAGCGTCGAACATACGTCAACGACATTGGCCGTTACTCGATGATCGATGACCTCGGCTGGATCGATCTGCGCGTGGTCGCGGAGCACAGCAGGGCGTTCATCCTCCACCGACTGCGGGAGGCATTCAGGCAGCGTGGATTGACGCCTCCGCCGACTTCTGCAAACAGGTCGTGACCCGGCGTCCCGAACAACCCTGGTGCGGAAGTCGCGGTGTCCGCAACGGTGCGATACTGCTGGGATGCCTACGGTCACCGCCCCCGACAGCGTCCGCGACGCTGTGCTGGCCCGGCGCGGTGACCTGCTCGAACTCTCACACTCGATCCACGCCGAACCGGAGCTGGCGTTCCAGGAGTTCCGCAGCGCGGCCAAGACCCGCGCACTGGTGGCCGAGCGGGGTTTCGAGATCGCCGACGCGCCGGGCGGGCTGGCGACGGCGTTCCGGGCGTCGTACGGCAGCGGGCCGCTGAAGATCGGGGTGTGCGCCGAGTACGACGCGCTACCCGAGATCGGTCACGCCTGCGGGCACAACATCATCGCCGCCGCGGCGGTGGGTGCGGCGCTGGCGCTGGCCGAGGTGGCCGACGAACTCGGGCTGACGGTGGTGCTGCTGGGCACCCCGGCCGAGGAGGCCGGCGGCGGAAAAGTGTTGCTGCTGCGGGCCGGAACCTTCGACGACCTGGCGGCCACCGTGATGATCCATCCCGGCGCCATCGACATCGCCGCGGCCCGCTCGCTGGCCCTCTCGGAGGTCGCGGTGCGCTATCACGGCCGGGAGGCGCACGCCGCCGTCGCGCCGTACCTGGGGGTCAACGCCGGTGATGCGGTCACCGTGGCGCAGGTCGCGCTGGGATTGCTGCGCCAGCAGCTGGCGCCCGGGCAGATGCTGCACGGGATCGTGACCGACGGTGGCGCCGCGCCGAACGTCATCCCCGCCCGGGCCGGGATGCGCTACACCATGCGGGCTGCCGAGACGGCGTCGCTGCGCGAGCTCGAGGGCCGCGTCGGCGACTGCTTCCTGGCCGGGGCGCTGGCCACCGGTTGTGACTACGAGGTCAGCGAGACCGAGCCGACGTACGAGGCCCTGGCGCCAGACCCGTGGTTGGCCGATGTGTGCCGGGCCGAGATGGAGGCCCTGGGCCGCACCCCGCTGCCGCCCGAGGTCGAGGTCACGCTGCCGCTGGGCAGCACCGACATGGGCAACGTCACGCAGATCATGCCCGGCATCCACCCGGTGGTGGGGGTGGGCGCCGAGGTCGGGGTGTCGGTGCATCAGCCGGAGTTCGCGGCCGCCGCGGCGGGCCCCGGCGGTGACGCCGCGGTGATCGACGGCGCGGTGCTGCTGGCCCGCACGGTGGTGACGCTCGCGCAGACGCCGTCGGAGCGGGCCCGCGTCCTCGACCGGCTGGAGCGGAGGACCGCGTCGTGAGTGCACCGTTCGGCGAGCCCGACATCTCCGACACCGTCGAGTCCTGGCTGGCCGCCAACTACGACGAGCTGGTGGACTGGCGCCGGCACATTCACCGTCATCCGGAGCTGGGCCGGCAGGAGTATGCGACCACGACGTTCGTCGCCGAGAAGCTGACCGATGCCGGGCTCAAGCCCGAAATCATGCCCGGCGGAACGGGTTTGGTGTGCGATATGGGTCCCGAGCACCGGCCCCGGATCGCGCTGCGTGCCGATATGGACGCGTTGCCGATGACCGAACGCACCGGCGCCCCGTACAGTTCGACGGTTCCCGGTGTGGCGCACGCCTGCGGGCACGATGCGCACACCGCGATCCTGCTGGGCACCGCGCTGGCGCTGACGGCGCTGCCGGAACTACCGGTGGCGGTCCGGCTGATCTTCCAGCCCGCCGAGGAGTTGATGCCCGGCGGTGCGATCGACGCGATCGCGGCCGGGGCGCTGACCGGGGTGTCGCGGATCTTCGCGATGCACTGCGATCCGCGTTTGGACGTCGGACGGGTAGCGATCACGCCCGGGCCCATCACGTCGGCCGCGGACTGGGTGGAGATCACCCTGCATTCGCCGGGCGGGCACACGTCGCGTCCGCATCTGACGACCGATCTGGTGTACGGGCTGGGCGCGCTGATCACCGGACTGCCCGGGGTGCTGTCCCGGCGCGTGGACCCGCGGACGTCGACGGTGATGGTGTGGGGCGCGGTGAACGCCGGGCAGGCCGCCAACGCGATCCCGCAGAGCGGCACGTTGTCGGGAACCATCCGGACCGCCGACCGGGAAACCTGGTTGAGTCTGGAATCCATTGTGCGCGAGACGGTTTCGGGGCTGTTGTCGCCGCTGGGCATCGAGCATTCGCTGCAGTACCGGCGCGGGGTGCCGCCGGTGGTCAACGAGGAGATCTCGACCCGCATCTTCACCCACGCCATCGAGGCGGTCAGCCCCGATGCGCTGGCCGAGACCCGGCAGTCCGGCGGCGGCGAGGACTTCTCCTGGTACCTCGAGGAGGTGCCCGGCGCGATGGCCCGGCTGGGGGTGTGGGGCGGGCGTGGCCCGCAGCTGGATCTGCATCAGCCGAACTTCGACCTGGACGAGCGGTCGCTGGGCGTCGGTGTGCGGGTGCTGGCCAATATCGTCGAGCAGTCGGCGGGGTTCTGAGCATCCACTCAGCGTGGACTGCGAAGTTGTGCGAGTAGCCCTCGCACGGGACGCTGAGTCGGTGGGCGAAGAGCTACGTGCCGGGGCCGATGTTGCGCGCCGGCCGGGTCTGCAGATCGCGGATGTATTCCGCGGGCGCACCGGCGATCTCGGCCGCGTCGGCCATCACCCCGAGATAGCGCGCCGACGGCAGTCCGCCCTCCCAGGCATCAACGACGTACAGCCACGCCAGCACGGGATCGGTTGTGGTGTCCGAGGATTCACGGACGATGCGCACCTTGATCTTCTTGTGCACTCCGAAGTCGGAGCCCTCCCAGCGGTCCAGGGCCTTCTCGTCCTCGACCGTCATGTCGTAGAGCACGACGAACACGCGTGCGTCGGGGTCGTCGGGATCCTCCACGACGGTTGCCAGCGCGCCCTCCCAGCCGATGTCCTCGCCGCCGAAGGTCAGCCGCCAGCCGGGCAGCCAGCCGGTCCCGGCCATCGGCGAGTGCGGGGCGCGCAGCTGCATCTGCTCGGGATGCATGTTGGAGCCGTAGGCGGCATAGAGCGGCACGCCGATGAGCTTAAACGTAGGAGTTCGCCCCAGCGCGAGAGTGCAGCCATATGTAATTGGCGGTCCGAGATTTGCTTAGGGCTGCACGTTCGCCGGAAGGGACTAGGTTCTTAGCCGTGGCAACGCGCATCGTGATCATCGGGGGTGGTCCGGCGGGATACGAGGCGGCGCTGGTGGCCGCCGGCTACGACCGGGCGAACACCCAGGTCACCGTCGTCGACAGCGACGGCATCGGCGGTGCATGTGTGCTGTTCGACTGCGTGCCGTCCAAGGCGTTCATCGCCTCCACCGGGGTGCGCACCGAGCTGCGACGGGCCGAGGGCCTAGGGTTCGACATCGGCGTCGACGCGGCAAAGATCAGCCTGTCCCAGATCAACAACCGGGCCAAGACACTGGCGGCCTCGCAGTCGGCCGATATCGGCACTCAGCTGCTCAACAACGGGATCACCGTCATCAGGGGCCGCGGCGAACTGGTCGACGACGTCGCCGGCATGGCGCACCACCGGGTCAAGGTCACCACGCCCGACGGCCGGGTGGGCGGGGTGCTGAAGGCCGACGTGGTGCTGATCGCGACGGGCGCGAGCCCGCGGGTGCTGCCCAACGCGGTGCCCGACGGGCAGCGGATCCTGACCTGGCGCCAGCTCTACGACCTGCCCGACCTGCCGAAGCACCTGGTGATCGTCGGCTCCGGGGTCACCGGCGCCGAGTTCTGCAACGCCTACACCGAGCTCGGCGTCACGTGCACCGTGGTCGCCAGCCGCGACCAGATCCTGCCGCACGAGGACAGCGACGCCGCCGCGGTGCTCGAGGAGGTGTTCGCCGAGCGCGGCGTCACCGTCGTCAAGAACGCCCGGGCCGATTCGGTGGTCCGCCACGACGACGGGGTGCGGGTGAACCTGACCGACGGCCGGACCGTCGAGGGCAGTCACGCGCTGATGTGCATCGGCTCGACGCCCAACACCGAAGGTCTCGGCCTCGAGCGGGTCGGCGTCGAATTGGGCCGGGGCGGCTACATCCCGGTCGACCGGGTGTCACGCACCCCGGCATCGGGGATCTACGCCGCCGGCGACTGCACCGGACTGTTCCCCCTGGCGTCGGTGGCCGCCATGCAGGGCCGCATCGCGATGTATCACGCTCTGGGCGAAGGGGTTTCACCCATCCGGTTGCGGACGGTTGCGTCGGCGACGTTCACCCGGCCGGAGATCGGCGCGGTGGGCATCCCGCAGAGCGCGATCGACGACGGCAGTGTGGCCGCCCGCACGCTGATGCTGCCGCTGAGCACCAACGCGCGGGCCAAGATGTCGTTGCTGCGGCACGGGTTCGTGAAGATCTTCTGCCGCCCGGCCACCGGCGTGGTGATCGGCGGGGTGGTGGTGGCGCCGATCGCCTCCGAGCTGATCCTGCCGATCGCGCTGGCGGTGCAGAACCGGATCTCGGTGACGGATCTGGCGCAGACGCTGTCGGTGTATCCGTCGTTGTCCGGGTCGATCGTGGAGGCCGCGCGCCGGTTGATGGCGCACGACGACCTGGACTAAATGACGGTCGGTGCGACGAGCCGGATGACCGAGAACCGGTCGTTGCCCGGGAGTAGGACAGTGCCGTCCGAGGAGGTCTCGATGGCCCAGATGCCGGCCGGAAGCGGGATGGGGTCACCGAGTACCTCATAGCTCTCGGTGTCGATGACGAGGAGTTCCGGGCCGTCGCTGGAGCCGTATCTCCCGATATACGCCAGGCTGCCGTCCGGGCTCACGGCAACCGCTGGGAAGCCGTTGCCCACCGGAACACGGTGCACGTCCGCGGTGGCGAGATCGACGAAAGCGACCTCATCACCGCCGGTGACAACCAGTCGCCGGCCGCCGGGCATCAGGTCAATGTCCCACGGATTTCGGGTCACGTTGGTCCAGGTATCGAGATGTGTGCCGGACTGGGCGTCGTAGATGGACACGGCTCCCTGGTCGATGTTCGTCACGTAGATCTTGCCGTCGACGAGTACGGCCCCTTCGGGGCGGGGAGTGGTGATATCGAAGAGACGTGTCGGCGTCGGCGTCGAGATGTCGATCACCGATATGGATCCGTTCGGGTATTGCCCATCGACGTCGAGGTTGGAGACGAAAGCCCTCGTTCCATCAGCGCTGACTTCCACCCATTGCGCTGAGGGGGATGCAACGAACTCGACAGTGGGCGCTTCGGAGGCAAGATCGATGACGTAGGCGCCGCTGGTGCCGCTCGTGCCTATCACGACGACTTTGTTTCCATCCGCTGAGACCGCAAGCCCGACGGGGAAGCCGGGCGGAATCGGAATGCTCGGACGGGTTTGCTCAAGGGTGTCGGTGTTGATGATCACCAGTGCGTAGTTGTCGACGACGTAGAGATTGTTGTTCCTGATGACCAGGTCGTAGATGTCATACATATGTGAACCGGTGGACAGGGCTTCACTCACCGATGCGACCAACGGGGGCACGGCGACGTTGTCGATCGACAGGCTCTGAACCGCATTGCCCTGGTCGTCGTGCACCGTGAAGGTGAACGAGTCGACCTCCTCGGCCGCCGTGAGCCCGGCGCGGTACCGCTCGGCCTGGGTGAGGGTGTACGAGTAGGTGATCACGCGGGTGGTGGCGTCGATGGTCGCCACGTCGTAGTCCACGGTGCCGTAGGCGGGTCCGTCGAGGGCGAGGGTGACGTCGTCGCCGTCCGCGTCGGTGACGCGGAACGAACCGGTGAAGGAGCCGTCGGCACCGGCGGGGTTCCGCACGGCGTCACCGATCGTGGGTGCGTGTTCGGGTGCGATGACCGTGACGTCGATGACGGCGGTGGCGGTGTGGGTCTGGCCCGGCGCATGGATGTGGAAGCCACTGGCTTCGTCGCTGACGGTCACGGTGAAACTGTCGGTGAGGTCGGCGTTTTCGGACCAGTCCGAACCCGGTGTGTAGGTCCAGGTGTGGGTGGCCTGGTCGATGGTGACGGTGCCGTGCGCGGGTGTGCCCGCCCCGCTGGCGGGCACGCTGTAGATGACGGCGTCGCCGTCGGGATCAGCGGGCGCGCCGCTGGGCACGAATACGCCGTGGAGTTGGTTGTCGTCGATGTCCTGGCTGGTGGTCGCCGGGTTCAGCGTGGGTGTCTGGTTGGCGAGTCCATGGTTGCTCTGGTCGCGGATCCACGCCAGCAGGCCCCACAGCAACGGGGTGTCGAACAACGCGCCGGGGCCGAAGATGGGCTCGAAGAACGACACGACGATGTTGACGGCGGCGTTGATCAGGGTGGCAGGTGCTTCGAGCAGCTGCTGGATCGGGTCCGGGGTCAGGTCCTGCACGTTGTTGGAAACAGCACTGAGCGCCGCGAACTGCCGCGCGCTGGGAACGACGGCGTCGGGTGCCGGCGCCGCATCGTCGGCATTGTGCAGCGCTACCGCTGCGGCCGGCTCGGTGTCGGCGGCGCGCAGCGGCGCCTCCGCGGGCGTGGCCGGTGATTCCGGAGCAACCGGGCCCGGCGCCGACGAGCCCGATGGTTTCACCTTGGCCGCGCTGATCGGCGTGTCCGCGGGTAGCTCCGCCGGCTCGTCGAGCGTCGGGGCCGTGGGGGCGTCGGACTCCACTTCCGGTGTGGCAGTGTCCGTGCCGCTCACGTCGTCATCCGTGGTGGCCTCGGTCGGGACGCCGTCGTCGATGTCCGTGGCCGGTGCGGTGGCACTGCTGTCGTCGCCGACGTCGGCGGTGCCCGGGGCTGGCTCGTCCGCCTGGGCGTCGTCGTTACTCGGCGAATCCGGCGAGTCCGGTGGTGCGGATTTCGGCGCGTCGGTGCCGCCTCCGGTCTCGCTCGGCGTATCGCCGGTCGATCCGGTCGCCGAGGCCGACGATGAATCGCCGTCGGTGGCCCATGCCGGTCCGGGAGGCGCGCCGATCCACATCCCGATTCCCAGCGCGGCGGCCAATGCGCCGATCCGACCGATATAGCGGGCATGGACGGTCGAGCGTGCTGAGCTCATGAAAACTCCCCCAAGATAATGTGATCTAGCCCCGGCGCGGACGTTACAGCAAACAATCTGGAGATTGTCGCTATTTGCTCGAGTTCGGGTCGAGTCGGTGATCGCCGGACCCTGTGCGCGGCCGGTGGTGCCCGCACCACGTAACCTGGGACGCGGTACTGACGGGTAACAAGGAGGCTTTGTGACCGGAGACCCGGTGCTGGGTGCGGATCCTGGTTCGGCCATGAATCCCGCCCAGCGTGCGGTCGCGTGGGACCGCCTCGGCTCGGAGCAGTTCGACGTCGTCGTCATCGGCGGTGGCGTCGTCGGGGCCGGCAGTGCCCTGGACGCGGCCACCCGCGGCCTCAAGGTGGCCCTGGTCGAGGCCCGCGATTTCGCGTCGGGCACCTCGAGTCGGTCGTCGAAGATGTTCCACGGCGGGCTGCGCTATCTCGAGCAACTCGAATTCGGTCTGGTGCGCGAGGCGCTGCACGAGCGCGAACTGTCGCTCACGACGTTGGCGCCGCATCTGGTCAAGCCGCTGCCGTTCCTGTTCCCACTCACCAAGCGGGGCTGGGAGCGGCCGTATGTGGCCGCGGGCATCTTCCTCTACGACCAACTCGGTGGCGCGAAATCCGTTCCGGCACAAAAGCATCTGACCCGTTCCGGCGCGTTGCGGCTGAGTCCTGGGTTGAAGCGGACGTCCTTGATCGGCGGTATCCGCTACTACGACACCGTCGTCGACGACGCCCGGCACACCATGACCGTCGCCCGCACCGCCGCCCACTACGGCGCCGTGGTGCGCACCTCCACGCAGGTGGTGTCGCTGCTGCGCGAGGGTGACCGCGTCGTCGGGGTGCGGGTCCGCGACTCCGAGGACGGCTCGGTGACGGAGGTTCGCGCGCATGTGGTGATCAACGCGACGGGGGTGTGGACCGACGAGATCCAGGCGCTGTCCAAGCAGCGCGGCCGGTTCCGGGTGCGGGCCTCCAAGGGTGTGCACGTGGTGGTTCCGCGCGACCGCATCGTCAGCGAGGTCGCGATCATCCTGCGCACCGAGAAGTCGGTGCTGTTCGTCATCCCGTGGGGCACGCACTGGATCATCGGCACCACTGATACCGACTGGAACCTCGACCTGGCGCATCCGGCGGCCACCAAGGCCGATATCGACTACATCCTCGATCACGTCAACACGGTGCTGGTCACCCAGCTGACCCACGAGGACATCGACGGCGTATATGCCGGCCTGCGGCCGCTGTTGGCGGGCGAGAGCGAGGAGACGTCCAAGCTGTCGCGTGAACACGCGGTGGCCACGCCGTCGCCCGGCCTGGTCGCCATCGCCGGCGGCAAGTACACCACCTACCGGGTGATGGCCGCCGACGCCGTGGATGCGGCCGCGGAGTTCGTCCCGACCCGGGTGGCGCCGTCGATCACCGAGAAGGTGCCGCTGGTGGGTGCCGACGGCTATTTCGCGCTGATCAACCAGACCGAGCACGTCGGTGTCCGATACGGTCTGCATCCCTACCGGGTGCGGCATCTGCTCGACCGGTACGGCTCGATGATCGACGAGGTGCTGCAACTGGCGTCGTCGGATCCGTCACTGCTGGAACCGATCACCGATGCGCCGGTGTACTTGAAGGTGGAGGCGGCCTACGCCGCGGCCGCCGAGGGCGCCCTGCATCTCGAGGACATCCTGGCGCGCCGGATGCGGATCTCCATCGAGTACCCGCACCGCGGGGTGGACTGTGCCCGCGAGGTGGCCGAGGTGGTGGCGCCGATCCTGGGCTGGAGTTCCGCGGACGTCGACCGCGAGGTGGCGACCTATGTGGCGCGGGTGGAGGCCGAGGTGCTCTCGCAGACGCAGCCCGACGACGAGTCCGCCGATGCACTCCGGGCGGCGGCACCCGAGGCGCGCGGCGAGATCCTGGAACCGGTCCCGCTGAATTGACGACGTTGCCGAGAGTTGTGTTGTTCGCGGGTCCACTCGTGAAATGTGTACAACAAGTCGACTCTCGGCGCGGGCGGTGATCCGGCCGCCGCTACCGCCCAGGGACGGCCTCGGGCCGGCGCGGTTGCGGTTGCAGGGCGGCAACGTCTTCGACGAGTTCGAGCGACGCTTCGGGTCCGGTGCGAAAGTTATTGCTGGAGAAGTGGTTACCGCCTCCGGCGACGTGGTTTCGCTGGACACCGATCTGCCCGCGGGTTCCTTCGTGTTCTTCTACCGGGATCTGCCCGACGAGGTCCCGGTACCCTTTGATATCCCGGTGCTGCACCGCGACGACGACATCGTGGTGGTGGACAAGCCGCACTTCCTGGCCACCATGCCACGGGGGTCACACGTCGTGCAGACGGCAGTGGTGCAGTTGCGCCGTTCGCTGGGGTTGCCCGAGCTCTCCCCGGCGCACCGGCTGGACCGGTTGACGGCCGGGGTGCTGCTGTTCACCGTCCGCCGCGAGGTGCGCGGGGCGTATCAGACGCTGTTCGCCTCCGGTGCGGTGTCGAAGACGTATCACGCTGTGGCCGTAGGTGATCCGGTTGTCTCGCTGCCTGTTGTCGTGCGGAATCGGATCGTCAAGCG
>Ga0116193_1002229_pt1 | contig 14929 bp, 12 predicted proteins | sample AD_UKC115_MetaG_FD_89892 | JGI IMG/M metagenome (GOLD analysis project Ga0116193, IMG submission 89892) | Active sludge microbial communities of municipal wastewater-treating anaerobic digesters from Hong Kong - AD_UKC115_MetaG | ecosystem: Engineered > Bioreactor > Anaerobic > Digestate... | reverse complement strand
GCTCCCACACCTAAAAAGTGAGAGTTTTTAAGCATTATAAGACCATTTCTTATAAGATTTATTCTTATCTGATCTGAACTTTGTGATTCCGTTTTTGAACTTCTCAATTCATTTTTTACAAAATTGATTTTTTGCAAAATAATTTGTTTAAAAGAATAAAAAATAATAACGAATAATAAAAGAATAATAAATACTGAAAAGATTATTAAAAGTATTTTTTTATTCTTTTTAAATTTTTCACTGACTTTTAAGATTTCAAAAAAGTAAAAGCAAATTATTGAAACAGAAAAAAACAAAACAACTGCAATAATGTTTGCCCTTGAATTTGCCTTTATAACTATATAAAATGTTATAAAGCTAAAAACAAAGAAGAAAATAATATTCAATATATTCCTGAATTTTATTTTTAAATTTGAAATAAAATATAAAATATAAAATAAACCTGTAAAAATGATTGTTGAGTAATTATTAATATTTGAACTTAAACCACCAGGAACAAAAGGAACACTACTACGTGAATGAGCACTGGCGGGAAAATGAATATCAAGCAAAACTTCAATCAATCCTATAACAATAAGCAAAATTGCAGAAATAAATAGAGTTAAACTGAGAGATGATAAATTTCCAGTAAAAAGAATAAAACTAAAAAATAAAAATATTAAAAGTGCATAAAAAAGAAACTGTAATCTGACAAATACTCTGTATATGCTTTTTGCCCATATTATTGATATAAAACTCCAGATTATTATTGACAATAAAAATAATAAAAATAAGAACAAAATCTTATTATTTTTTATAAACAAAGAAAAATTTTTAAATAGATTTTTATTTTTCGAATTTATAAAAATGAAAACAATAAAAGTTCCAATAAAAAAATAATCTATAAAATTAGGAAGAAAAAGATACTCTGTATAATATATAAAGGGTAAAATAGAAATAAGATAATAGGAAAATTTTATAGGTTTAAAAGCACCATCAAAAATTTTTATAGAAATAAAAAAAACCATAAGAATGCATAATGTTAAAATACGCGAAATAGATATTGGCAATATTTTAAAAAGAGAAAATATTATAACAACACAAATAAAAAACTCAAAAATAGCAATCCGTAAAGTATCTTTAAATTCAAATTTAAAATCTGATTTTAAATCAATCGCATTCTTCATATCTTTAATTTCCCGCCTGCCTAAAATTTTAAAATATAATTTTGATTTTCTACTTTAAACCGTTGTACTTTTGACTTTAGATTTTTGACTTTTATTCTTTCGACTATATAAGTACACAAAAAACAAAATATATTATTTGTTGCTAAAAGAAAAACCTAAAAATCCCCAGAAAAAAGGACCAATTACAGGATGACCTGAAATATAATCTGTTATCCCTATTAAAATAAAGTAAAAAAATGTGCATATCAATAGAAAATTTGGGAAACTTTTTTCTAGAATATAATTTTTTATTAAATTTCTAAATGATATAATCATTAAAGCAAAATAAGATAAAAAATATATTAAACCAAATTCAGTAAACACCTGTAAGAACTCATTATGACAATGCGTATGCACAAGATTATCTGGATTAAATAATTTTAGTAAGTCTGGCTTTTGCCTTATATAAGATAGCCAGGCAAAAGGACCTGTTCCAGTTATAGTTCTTTGTTTAATTATATTAAAAGATGCAATTATAGCTGATGCACGGAAAAAATCTGATCCACTTTGAGATCCTGAAATTTCAGGGTTTTTGAAAATATAAATTATTGATCTTATAGATTTTTGCGAAAATCTTTGAAAAGCTACCGGTTTATTTGCTATTTTTAGTTCTTTAAAAAAGATTGAGAAGCATATAATAAGCATAAATACAATAAAAAAAACAATAAGCAAAAAAAATAAATTCTTTCCTTCTAAAATTCCATTTTTTTTCTTTTTTTTTAGCACAACCTTTTTTATGTATTTAGCTGAAAAATAGAATATGAAAGCTATTAATACGAAACCAAAACTTACTATAGCTGTTCTACTCCCCGAAATAACAAGACAAAAAAATTGCAAGGTTGAAAATATTATAAACAAGAACCATAAAAATATATAAAATGATTTTTTTATATTATTATAAAATTTATTTTCAATAAATAAAAACCATAGAAACCATAAATATAAACTAACAATATCAGTCATATGACCAAAAGCTATAGCATTTCTTAGAAAACCATATTGTCTATTTGATAAAATTAAATCTTTTGAAAACTTGTTGCAAAATAGTATATAAATAAAATTTATTATTATACAAATATAGATTAAAATTATATTGGTCAAATAATCTTGAAATTTGTTTGAATAATTAATTGATGATCTTCGTGAAAAAAGATAATAAAAAGAAAAAAATATTGAAAAATTCAATAGATAATTTGGTAATCTCTTGATTGATGACTGTATATCCACTGAAAAAATAAAAGATAAAATAAAACCAGATATCAAAAACAAAATTAGTATATTTATAATTTTAAACTGTTTTATTGATTTTTTTTTATCGTTAACAAATAAACAAATAGATAATATAAATGTAGTTACAGAAAATATTGTCATCAAAGAAATAGATAGATATCCACATATAATAAAAATAGTAGTCCAATAAAATATGAATCTATTGAACCTTTCATTATAATATTTTATTTCTAACTTACCTTTATCTTTGAAATATTTCAAAAACATTATAAGTCCTTAATCAATTTTCAAAAGCGATTATCCAGCTTTTTATAATATATACCTTAAAGAAGTATTTGTTAATCACTTTATTTATCTAGATTTAAAAAGGTTCAAACCTTAAAATAAAAGAAACAATTTTTTTTATTGCTTTTTGATCTATTTTATCGTGGGTCGGTAGATTCACGATATGCTGGCAAACCTTCTCTGCTTCAGGACAGGTACCTTTTGTATATCCAGCTAACTCCCAATTTGAAAGATTTGGATGAACAGGAGATACAAACCAGTCTCCTATCTCCAGACCTTGCTGTATAGCCTTTTTGAGAACAGTTTCTTTATCTTTTACAAGAATCGGAACTCTCAAAAATGATATGTCAAGATTCTCAAAATCTTCTTTTTTTGAAAGATAGGAACCAAAGTACTGGGAAGGTAGATACTTAAAATATTGATTTGCAACCCATTTTCTATAAGTGAATAACTTTTCTTTTTCTTCAAAGCTCTTTTGTAGTTTTTTATATTGCCAGTTGCTCATCAGCTTTGTATAATCAACTGGCATTTTGCATGAAAGTTCATCCAAAGATGAAGATCCAGTCAGTATTCCGCTTTTGTACATAAAAGAGTATAGTTTTCTTGCCTTAAGATATATTGAAGGAGTAATAAAATTTGAATATAAAAAATATTGTAATGATAACGACATTTCTTCCTTTTTCGAAGGTTTTATAAAAGTTTTTACAATTTGATCAACTTTCATTGATATTTCATCGTTATTTATGTTTACCCAACCGCCTAGACCTGTGGTTAAAGGTTTTGACCATTGTGAAGAAAAAAAGGCTGCATCTCCTAATGACCCAACCTCGACCCCATTGTACTTCGAACCCAGTGCATGAGCTGAATCTTCTATAACAAAAAGGTTGTATTTTTTTGCTATCTTAATAATCTCATTCATTTTAGCTGGAACACCAAATGTATGCTGAGCAATTATAGCTTTTGTTTTTTTTGTTATACTTTTTTCAATTTTATCTGGATCAATATTATATGTTTCTGTTTTTATATCTACATATACAGGTTTTGCTCCACAATATCTTATAGCATTTGGTACTACAACACAGGTAAATCCTGGAAGTATCACTTCATCATCCGGCATTATTTCCATAGCTTTTAACAAAGCATATAAGCCAACACGACCTTTAAAAAAGTAAAATATACTCATAAATTTTCCCATACATATATCAAGGATTTTTCCCCTTTATGTACTTCTATATGATTAACTTTTTTGCCTCCCATTTTTTCATAAAATCTCTTTGCTCTTGCTAAATTATCACCTACTACAACTTTAAAAGATTTAATATTCCTTTTATCACATTCATATAAAAGAGCTTCAAACAACAATCTGCTAATATTTTTTCCCTGATAATTTGAATCAACCACTATACTTAAAAGTTCTGCATCAGGAAGATCAGGTAATTTTTCAGAGGGATATTTCAGAGTTTCATAAATTTTTTTAAGTATTTTAACATTCAATATTTTGGGAAATAACATTATAATTATTTTCGCAAAATTTTTTTTAATAAAGCTTTTATATAATTTAGATACATTTTCTGTCATGCTTACAAAACCCAATATTTTGTCACTCTCTTCAGCAACAATACAGAAGGATTCTTTAGAAGTTGCAATATACTTGTAAAGCGCATTCAAGAAAGATATCCCAAGAATAGATAAAAATTCTTTATTTATATATTTTTGATGAAGTCTTGCTATAAAATAACTATCTTTTCTGGTAGCTACTCTTATTGAAATCATACAAGTATTTCCTCAAATTTTTCAGCTAACTTTTCAAATGTGTGGTATTTTAGAACATATTCTTTTCCATTTTTTCCCAAAATATTTCTTTGCTCCTCTGGCATATTATAAAGTTTAAGTATAGCATCTGCAATAACTTCTGGGTTTTCAGCTTCTACAGTTATACCACAGTTAGCTTGTTTTATAAGATCAGCTTTTCCAGAATAAGAATGTAAAATCGGTTTCTCACTATACATATAATCAAATATTTTATTTGCTGAAATTCCATATTTATAAATTTTTTCTTTTTCCAACCAATATAGCAAACATTACATAATTTTAAGATTCCCTGAACCTGATTTTTTGAAACTGGGGGGATAAAAGAAATATTACTAAGTTCAAGATCTTTAGCAAGTTCTTTTAGATTGTTTTCTTCCATCCCTTTGCCAACAAGGATAAAGTGAATATCTTTATAATCTTTTAAAAGTGAAGCTGCTTTTAATAAATATTCAAGAGCATTTGCTGCACCAAAAGTTCCGGCATAAGTCACAATAAATCTGTTTCCAGGTATTAATGAGGTAATTTTATTATCCAATTTTTCTATATTATCATATTCTTTTTTATCTATTCCATTTGGAATTAAAACCAACTTTTTTACATGAGTTTTATTTTCTATAAGGTAAGATTCTATATTTGGTAACAGAGAAACCACGCAATCGGCATTTTTATAAGCAAATCTTTCTATCTTTTTCATTAAAAAAATAAGAGGGTTTTTATTTTTTAAGCTTCCTACCTCAATAAGTGATAAAGGCCAGATATCTCTCACTTCAAAAATAAATTTGCTTTTAAACTTTTTTGAAAGTAAGAAGGATGGAACAAGATGGAGTATTTCGGGTGAAGACGCTATAATAAAATCTGGTCTTTCAATAAATTTTTTAAATTGTAAAAAATAGAGTCTGGTTGAAAACTGAAACCACTTTAAAATTCTCTTAAGGGAATGAGCATTTTTATATTTTAAAGTTTTAATCCATACATAATTTACACCATCAATTTTTTCAAGTTCATAATCTTTTTTTAAATCTTTTGGAGTTGAAAGAAGATGGGAAAAACTGGCTGTAATAATAAAAACATTGTAATTTTTTCTTGCAAGCTCTTTTGATATATAATAATGTCTTAATTCCATACCATAAGCAGGTGCTCCAGCATATTCGTTTATTATCCAGAGGGTTTTATTATTGATTTTCATTTATGTGAACCTCATTCAATTCATTTACAGCATTTTCAAAACCTATAAATTCAAAATTATTCTTTTTCAAATACTCAATTAGCCAAATATACCAATTCTTCCATGTTTTAAAGCTATCTGAAAAATACCTATCATGAAACAAAATTGTAAAATAATTTATTCCTTTGCTGTATGCTTCTTCTAACATAATTTTTGTTGTATCTTTAATTTGTTTTAGTGTTTGATTTTGATATCGAGAATTTTTATAAACCAAATTACCATCCATAATACATAATGGAAATTCCCATAAATTTCCTATTTTTATAGGATTATTAATTCCATATATTGATGAATCATAAGCATAACCAGCCTTACTCAGTAACCCAACAGTTTCATCATTTTTCATTAAATAATGCATTCTTATTCCAAAATTTTTAAGATTAGTAATTTTTTCAAACATTTTATATTCTTTTTGTATCTTTTCAAAGCAATCAAACGATATTCCATGAACCCCAATATTAAAACCTTTTTCAATTATTTTATTACACCAAAATTCAGCATGTTTTAAAGAATATTTAAGGCCCAATCCATTTTCCACACCAATAAAAAAAGTAGATTTTATATTATTTTCTTTATCATATAGCATTAGCTCTTCAATATTTTGCCATTTATTTTTAAAAATGTCAGATATTCTATAATAAAATTCACTTGCTGAAATTTTTAACATTGTAAACTCAATTAAAGATCTTATTAAAAACTTAGGAATTATTAAATCATTTATATGTTCAAAAACATGAATATGATCAACATCATGTGAAATTAATATTTTCATTAAAATAGCTCTCTTTTAATAAATTTTAACAATATTTCTAATGGTAATTTTGCTTTATTTACTCTATAATATGATACTAAATTACCTCCAAAACCTCTAAAATATTTTTCTATCTGCGGTACCATAGATCCTTCAAAGTCAAATTCTTTTAATCCTAAACTTTTTGAATATTTTATTGATTCCAGTATAGATAATGCACCTGCTCCATGATGTTTTAAATCATTGTCGTAACCACCCAGAATATAAAAAGCTTTATTTTTATCATGAATACAAAATGTGCAAGAAATTGGTCTTTCATCTTTAAATGTAACAAATGCAAAACTATTTTCTGAATTTGAAAATTCAAATAATATTTTATCTAAATAAAATTCATTAATTTTTAACTTTTGTCTATCAAAAGTTTTCAAAATTAAATTTTTTACAATATTATAATCTTCAATATTTTTTGAATAAAGCTTATCTTTTATTGCTTTTTTAATATCATTTTTTCTTTCTTGAGAAAAATTAGAATATATAGTTTCAATATCATTTTGCAAATAAATAATATAAGAATATCTGGGAGTTACTTTGAATTTTTTCCAGATAAAAGGCTGTGTATCAAGTATATCATAATTTAATGATATTGATAAAATTGAGTAACTAAAATTTTCAATAAATTCCGCTATTTTTTTTATTATTTCCTTTTTTTTTGTTAAGATAGCAGAATTGTTCTTAGACTCAATTTTAAAAAAAGGTCCAATAAAAGGTGTAAAAGCAGGATTTTGGACAATTTTTAATAAAAATCTATTTTCAATAAATAAAAAAAATCCCCCTATTAATAATCCATCGTTTTCATATATTCCAAAAATCTTTATTGATTTCTCAAATAAATTAACCCAATTTATCGTATTAAAAATACAACCTACTTCTTTTGCAATTAAATTCAGTTTTTCTTTATCTTCATCTATAACAACTTCATTTATATACATTTAATAAATCTCCATATATTTTCAATAATTTTTTTTCCTCATTTTCCCAGTTATATTTTTCTTCTACAACTTTTCTACCATTCTCACCCATTTGCTTTGCAATTTCAGGGTTATTTATTAAATATTCAACAGCTTTAGCTATTTCTTCAGGACTTTGTGGATCAACGCATATACCACAATTATTTCGTTCTATAATCTCCTTCCACAATGGAAAGTTTGAAACAATTACCGGAATACCTGCTGACATATATTCAAACATTTTAACTGGTGATGAAAATAAATGATTTGGTTCTGGATGAAATGTTACTATTCCAATTTTACTATTTTTCAATATTTTGCTAATACCTTTTCTTTCAATATATCCATAATATTTCACTTTATTCCATCCATTAAGCGATTTTACATATTGTTCAAGATTTTTATCTTCAAAATCTCCTGCTAAATAAAGATTTATATCTATATTCAAGTATTCTAAAGCTTTCACCAACTCTATAATTCCTCTTATCTTAGCAATTCCTCCGATATAAGCTATATTATTTTCTCTTTCTTCCCATTTTATGTCATTATACATTTCATTTAATAATGAAAAATTATTTATATCAATACTACTATTATTAATTTTTAAAAATCTATCTCTAATATGTGGGGTAGCAGTTATTAGAAAATCAAATCGTCTGGCAAATAAATTTTCAAATTTTTCAAATAAATATGATATAATATACAAAATATATTTTTTAAGATATGGTTTGGTTAGAATTTGCCTTGGAACATCTTCATGAATATCATATATAACTTTTTTCCCTTTTAATTTAAGCAATAAGCCTATAAAAATAAACTCTGGATCGTGAAAATGATAAATATTTGCCTTCTGTTTTAAAGCAAGTTTGTAAGCTTTAAAAGGTAAAAAAAGCATTCTATTTAGTCTATTTTTGGGTTTTGGTAAAGGTATTATATTTATTCCTTCGATAATCTCCTCTTTATCATATTGAACTATCAAAGAAACATCATACCCTGATTTAACTAATGTTTTACATTCTTTATGAAATATTCTATCATCAAAAGCTGAATGAACTGTTGAAATATGACAGATTTTTATTTTTTGCATAAGCTTTTTTCACTCTTTTTAGGTAATAAATATATAATAACAATGCTCAATAATAATCCATGTGTAATTAAACAGGTTAAAAAGGCACTATTTGTAATTGCAATTAATGGCATACAAAGGACTGAAATTATTAATCTTTTATCTTTATTTTTTGAACAACTATCAATAATTTTCATAAATATAGTAATAATTAAAGCCCAGATAATAAATCCATAAAATCCAAAATTCATAAATGCATCAGCGTAAATTCCATTATTTGCACTCATTTCAGGTGCATTAAAATATACTTTTGCTATTAAATATGGAGGAGCAACTTCATATGGGTAATTAAAAAATTTATTAAATATATGATGTTGAGATAAAAAAGTATGTGGATTATTTGAAAAAAAATCATAATAAATGAAAGATAATCGAGCAGGAAGAAGTAATGTTCTTCTTGTAAATAAAGATGAAATCCATAAATCATTTATTAATAAATTAGATAAAATACCAATTAGTATTATGCAAACAAGGCCTAATGTCATCAATAAAAAATAATTTTTTTTATTTAGTATAAAGATTAAAGCCAAAACTAAAGGCAATGCGAAAAGATAAGTCTTATTTCCAGTAATTGAAAAAAGTAATATTTGCAACAGAATAATTAAAATAGAAAATAAATATCTTTTTTTATATATTGTTATAGAAAAAACAAAAGGTAAAATGACATATGCAGTCCATGTAAAGACATATCCCAAAAAAGGTATATTATTTTTTTTGGAGTATTCTGAACGAACATCATATACATTTGCTAAATTTAGATTTATAGATATCTTAAAATATTTAAACACCATAGATATCGTAAAAGCTATCAAAATGAAAGAAATAATAAAGAGTATAAATTTTGTGAGATTTTTGTTCATATTTCTTAATAGTAGTGTTGGCAAATTTAACATCAAAAAAACTAAGACCCAAAAACAAGTAATTGCATATAAATATATTCGCGATTCATTCATAAAAGCATAAATAGTCAACAAAGGGACATATGATATTAAAATTAGTATCCAGCACATTATACTTGAAATTTTATCTTGAGATTTAGGCATTATAATATAGATAAAAATAAGAAGAAAATATGATTCATAAAGTTTAATCCTATTAATATTCAATATAAAACCACTATATGACCATATTGGAGAAATTATATAAAAATAGGATATATCTAATAAAATTTTATAAATAATAAAAAATAATAAATTATAAAAGATATTATATTTGATAGTTATTTTTTTCATAATAATTATATTTAATAAATATTTCCTTTACCAGGTTCCTCGGGAAAAAATAAATTATTTACTTCAAAAAATTTAAATAATTGTATGTTATTTTGAAATAAAATTATGTCATCTAATTCGATTTCGAATTTATCTAATAAAGAGTATTCACTAGTATAAATAATTATATTCATATGCGAAATATACTGATTTAAATTATCTATATTATTAAAACCTTCCCAATTTAATAAAATGAAGTTTTTTTCATTTTGCTTTAATTTAACATAATATCTGGAAGCTACATTATTAAAATAATCATAAATATCAAATTTAATAGAATATATGTTTTTCGTTGGCTTAATTATTAATCCTATGTACTTATAAAGTTTCCAATCAAATTTTGAGCTAAATTTTAATTTAATTATTCCTTGATTATTGGTATAATAATTTACATCTTCAGTTCGATCTATTTTAGAAGGGTCAATTAAAATTTTATTATTAATTTTATCATATTCAGCATCATAATAGCAATTTATTTTGAAAAATATTTTTTTAAAACTTTCAATATTTTTTATTAATAATATATCTTTTATAAACCCTTCCTGCCAGGTAAAACTATTATTTGCATAAATAGAGCTAATTTTATATTTAAAACTACTTTTATCTATAACGCCGTTAATAAAAGCTCTTTTATTTATTATTGTATTAAAGTCGCGGGGATTATTTACTTCATAACTGCATATAATGTTTTCACTTTGATCAAAAAAATCTATTTTTATAGGATAAATATCTATCCAATAAGGATGAGGCGGTCCAATTAATGAAAATACAAAGTTAATAGAAGATTCTTTATCAATATAAAGTTCAAGTGGATAATTTAATCTTAGAATTTCTTTTCTCATGGTCAATTCTTTAAAATAAAAATCATCTCCTGTAATTTTATATAATTCATCGAATAAAATCATATCATAGATTGCATAATGAGGTGTTTCTATAACTTTAGGATTTAAGCAATAATAAGTCCAATTTTTATTTTTATAATAATAATTTTTATAAATTTTTTTTAGACCATTTAATCCATAATTATACATTTTCAAATAATAACTATCGTTTAGAGTTTCTGCAAATATTCTCACAGTTAAAAGAGAAAATAAAAATTCATTTAGTACAAATTCTGCATTATTTTTATTTATTTCATTGTATACATATTCTTCAAAAACAAAACTATTTTTGTTAAATTTTATTGCGCATCCTCCATCTTCAGTGGAGGAAACAACAGCATTAATGGCTTTTATAGCTGTCATTTTATATCTAAAATCACCAAATATATCATAACCTATTAAAAAAGCTAATCCAATAGCTGAATTAGCCATAGCTGAATACCAACCTTTTGGATAATTATCCCAGCTAAAAGGATATTGCCATATTATAAAATCATCTTTTCTGATAATCATAGGATAAGAATTAATAAGAAATTCAAGATATTCTTTGCCTAAATTTAATTCTTGTATATTATTTTTTTTATAGCCTTCTTGTAAAAGAAAAATTGTTACTCTGCCTAAGTCAAGAGGATGAAGATTTTCACTTTTTAAATATTGTTTATCTTTCATTTTTTGATCAAATTCATAACCCCATATATATGGAAGCAAAATATTACTATTATAAAAGTAATCATTCTTAATATAAGTTTTATATTTATTATTAATTTTATTATTTTTTGACGAGTATGAAAAATAAATAAGTACAATAATTATAATAATTAATAATAGAATTATTGAAGTTAATAAAAAATATTTAAATTTCTTTTTACTTAACATTAATTCATCCACACTTAATATTTTATTAGCTTTATTATTTTTCTTATCCAATCCATTTTTAATAACCATAAAATAACTAAATATATAATTGCAGCTAAAATCTCTGTTATAATTATATATAAAATATTTGAAATAATAAATCTTTTTATTAAAGATATTAATCCACATAATACAAAATTAATTAAAATAGCCACAATAAAAGAATTAAAATCTTTAAGATAATTTCCCTTATATATTTTTCGTACAGAAAAATAAGTTAATATTCCAAGAATTCCTAAAGATATACTTAGTGATGTAGCTAAAATAATAATTTTAGAATTTAATTTAAATAGCATAAAAATTACAGAAAAAATTAAAAAAAATGCCAATGAAATTAGCAAATTAATTGTATTTAAAGGCTTTATTTTTGAAGCATCAAGAATACTTCGCATGGAAATATAAAAGGAATAAAAAGTTATTGAACTAAAAATTATTTTCATAAGTGGAATAGCTTTAATGAAATTATTTCCTAACCAATATTTTATAATAGCATCACTAAAAATAATCATCTGCATTGAAATAAACATGGATAATTGAATAACAGAAATTATTAAAATATTTAAATTTTCATTTAATTCGCTTTCTCTTCCTGAAGTTATTAAATTGCTAACTTTGGGAAGTAATATCAATCCAAGTGGAGCTATTGCTACTCCTACAGAATTTAATAGACTCTGGCTAATTGATAGATATCCAACTTGTTCAATGTCAGCAATATGTGAGGCTAAGATTGGCCCTAAAGATATTATTGCACCTAATGTAAAATCTCCAATTAATCTTGGTAAACTATATTTAATTAAATCAATTAATGATTTTTTTAATTCCAAATCTTTAAATCCAACAAAGTAATCTTTATTAAAAAATAAATAAAATACAATCGAGGTCATTAAATTTGCAATTCCTACAAATATAATAAATTTTCCAATATTAATATTTTTAAATAATAATAAAATAATTATTGGTGCTAAAGCTGAGTTTATGATTTGCAAAATATTAAAAGTTCTAACATAAAATTTACCTCTAAAAAAAGAATAAATTAAATTATGAATATTTCCTCCAATTAATAAAAAAGAAATTGGTAAAACTAGATAATCATAACTTTTAGAGCCTAAAAATAATTTTGAAAATCCAGCACTAAATAGGTTTATAACTATTATAAATATAATACTTAGTATTGTTACCATTAATATGGATGATTTTATATAACCATTTGTCTCTTTTTGGTTTTTAGAAACAGCAATATATCGTGGCAATCCTACGCCAAATCCTAATAATAAAATTGGCTGCAAAAAACTAATTGTCTTTTTAATAAGAGAATATTCTCCAACCCCTTTAGGTCCAAAATAAATTCCTATCAACCTGTATATATAGAAAAAACTAATTAAAACTATGAATTCTGTAACATAAGTTAAGGAAATATCTTTAAATAAATTTTTTAGTTTAATTTTCATGATTTTATTAATATAAATAATTAATCAAATATTTTTTAAATTCTATAAAGCAATTCAAGTCGTCAAACATCAGAGTAAAAACATTTTTAGTAAATTCATTGTTTAAGTTTAGCTTTTTTATCATTTAAACATCTATTAAGATTTAATTTTATCAATTAATCAACAAAGGTAATGATCCTTTTACCTTACTATCTCTTTACCATGCTTTTTAAAAAAATCTATTATAAATATCAAAAAAATGGAAATTAGTAAGGCACATATAAACGCAATAATTATCTTCATAAAAAAAGAAGAAGTGAAGATTTTATTTTCGGTAATATCCTGCTTAATATCAATATTCCAACTGGATAGTTCTAAATAATCGTTATCACATATTTTTAAAATTACTTCTTTTGCATATTTTAAATAATTTGCCTGTGGATTAAGATTATTTATATAAGTACTAACAAGCTTATAAGTTTTATCAATATCGTTATTTTTAAGGTTAAAAATACTGGTAAGGTTTTCGTTAACCTCTGTGAAAAAAAGAACAAGTTCAGCATTTTGAATGTTATTGCCTGAAAAAATAATTTTACCAGAGCTTTGAACAGGATCTTTTAAGATAGTTATAGAATCAAGTATTGATTTCTTAAATATAAGATCTTTAACATATTTTTCAAACTCTGTAAGAATATCAGCTGGAATATCATTATTAAAAGTAATATTTACCTTCAACTGAACAACTGGGAAATCAGCCATCTTATAAGGCTTCGCTTTAATCTCAGGTGCTTCAATAGATATATCTTTTATAAAAAAATTATCTGCTAGATAACCTTGATTTAGATCGTACTTTAACTGTATATCAAGATATTGATAAAGGTTATATGAAATGCCTGGAAAATTCATGTAAGCAATATAAGTGTATTGAGGGATATTGCTTTGTTTTATTGCAGAAGTATATAAAATAATAGCTGTAACTAAAGTTATTATGATACAAAAAGTAATAATAAACCACCTGTATTTCCAGATGATCTTAAGAATATCTAAAAGAGATATTTCATCATTCGAATTATTCGGTACAAACTTATCTTTATCCATAAAGTTTCCACCTGTAAAATATTATATCTATTACATAAAAAACTATAGCATAAATTAATCTCCCGTCAATTACTTTTCTTTAAAAGTTTTTCATAAACCTCAAAGAATTTTTCTTTATTTGATTCTTTAGATCCTTTCATTAAAACCATTTTTCTATTTATCCATTGCAAAATCTATATATTAACCTGTAAAGATTCTGTTAGATAGAGATGAAGCTTTGTAACATCATCAACCAGTATACCATTTATTTTGTCAAGAATCCATTCCATATTGGCTGGTAATCGAGAAACAACTGGAATACAACCAGAGTACATCGCTTCAAGCAGACTTATTGAAGTAGCATCACTTTCAGGGATAGAAACATATATTCTGGCTTTTTTGTAATACATATAGTTATCAGATTGATTTAGCCATCCTGTAAAAACAACTTTTGATTCTATATCAAGTTTTTTCACAAGAGCTTTATAACTTTCTGTCAGTTTACCATCACCCAAAGTAATCTTTGATAAGATTATAATAATTCCATAAATGAATTGATTTTAAACTAATAAGTATAAGTTTTGACATATTAAACTCCTGAATAAAATCATTATTTATCTATTAGATATTTTCATTCATGTCTGGCAATTATTTTATTATAATTTTTATTTTTTTTATAAAATCACCAAAAAGTTACACATTGATTACTAAATTTTT
>Ga0116193_1002228_pt1 | contig 14930 bp, 8 predicted proteins | sample AD_UKC115_MetaG_FD_89892 | JGI IMG/M metagenome (GOLD analysis project Ga0116193, IMG submission 89892) | Active sludge microbial communities of municipal wastewater-treating anaerobic digesters from Hong Kong - AD_UKC115_MetaG | ecosystem: Engineered > Bioreactor > Anaerobic > Digestate | place... | reverse complement strand
GCAGGCGGGTTGGTATAATAAACCAGTTCATTATCTTCAAAGGATCCGCTCTGATTGAAGTCGATCCATACTTTAACCTGATCGCCAGAATAGGAATTTGCAGAAAGGATGGTTAAAGGAACCGATGATCCGGCTACAAAATCGGGCACGGGGGTTAACCCGGTGAAATCTTCATAACCTGCACCGGAAGTTGATGCATTGTCGAGATCACCGAAAATAACTTCATCTATTTTTTCGAAAGCCGGGTTGGTATTCGTTGCACCTGCATCGCAATAACATTGGTTGGCAGGTTTCATGCTTACCAGTACAGGGGCTGAGGCACCAGGAGTACCATTACAACTTACAACCAATTGGTAGTAAGTAGCAGCAGACTGTGTGGTGGTAAGGGTGCTATTGGTAGCACCGGCTATATCGGCAAATGGTCCTGAAGCAGATGCTGCGGATTGCCATTGGAAGGTAATACCCGAATTAGATGGCGGATTGGGTATTGAAAGCGTAAATGACTGGGTAGGGCAAACCGAGGTTTCGGTTGATGCAGTAGCACCTGGTGTGGGGGTACCGCTACATCCGGTGCTGGGAATGATATTGATGGTATAATCTTCCACCTGTCCATAAGTTTCCGTTCCACAAGGCCCGTTATTACCATTTCCAAACTGGCTATCAAACAAACGGACACGCATACGCGTATTCCCTCCTAAAGCAGAAGAGGGGATTTGAACGTTTCCATTGTAAGGGCCAACAGCAGGTCCTGCTTCATAAACCAATTCAGTAGGTTCGAATGAACCGCTTTGATCAAAATCAATCCATACCCTTACCTGGTCTCCAGTATAAGAATTAGTTGAAATAATACTTATAGGTACGGTAGTTCCACCATTATAATCAGGAACCGGAGTAAGTCCGGTAAAGTCTTCATACCCATCGGGTGCAGTGGATGAATTGTTCAGGCTACCAAAAATTACCTGGTCTATCTTTTCTAAAGTGGGATCTGTATCAGAAGAAGATGCCGCACAATAGCATTGGTTAGCTGGCTTAATGTTTATTTCGATAGGATTAGAAATACCCGGAGATCCATTACAACTTACCACTAACTGATAAAAAGTGACTGCGGTTTGGCTGGTTGTATAAGTGGAATTAGTTGCGCCAGGGATGTCAGTAAATGGACCACCCCCGTTAGAAGAAGATTGCCATTGGAAGGTAATTCCTGCATTACTTGGCGGGTTATTAATTGAAAGGGTGAAGAGTTCGCCTGGGCAAACAAGGCCGGAGGTGGAAAGGGTAGCCCCAGGTACTGGGGTTCCTGTACATCCGGCACTGGTATAAAATAATTTATAGTAAGTGTCCTGTGGACCAGCATCAGTTAATGCAACCCAAGTACCGGCCGTATGGTCGTGTTGTTTTGCATTATTCCCGGGTTGGGTAGTAGTACCTATCACGGTACTTAAAGGGGAAAAGTTAGAAGCTCCTGCGGTAACAGTACCTAAAGCCCATTCCATCCAGTATTGACCGGGGGTGAGAGAAAAGTTAACCGGAACGGTAATTTCCCAAACCTGGCGGGCGGTAAGGTTAGCGGTAGCACCATTTGGTATGCGGTACATTTTGGCACTCACACCATGATCGTACCGGTTGGTAGTATAATCTCCCCAAACCGGAGTGGGTGTACCGACAGATGGGTCGGTATTAAAGATTTGTAAAAATACTTTGTTGAAAGGCGAGGTGGTTCCAGAATAGTTGGTTGAATAAGCATAAAATTTAACGCTATCAACCAGCCAGTTTACGGAACCTGTAATGGTAAAGTCATCGGCTATGGAATAACCGGCATCAATATTTGCACCGGTACCAATGGTATTATTTCCTGCCTGCACCTCACTCCAGGTAAATCCTGCAGGGGCTGTATTGCCTTGTGAATTGGTAGTACCTGTGCTCAGGTTTCCATTTACGTAAACCTGGGCGGATAACATGCCTGAAAACAGGCACACAAAAAGCAATGACAATACCCAACTGAGTAATTTTTTCCTCATTGTAAATTTGAATTGCATAAGAATTTGTTTTGGGTTTTCCGATTACCATTTGTTGTGGCAAAACGGATTAAAAGCTGTTGATTGATTGAATAAAGGCTTAGGGTAATTAATTATTTCCACCGGGAGCTAATTCAACCTGCCTGGAATTGGTGGCCGTGGCCCTTTTTGCCTGTTTCCGGGCAATTTGTTTCCTATCCCAATCCGAAAGCCCGGTATTGGATACCGCTTTCTTGTTTTGATCTGTATTTAAAGCGGCTGATTTTGCAGCTTTTTTTTCGGCAATATGCTGATTTTGCAAAGCAACCCGTTCAGTTTTAGATGTTTGCAATTTCATCTTTTTGGGTTTCCTGTTTTGGGCAACCAGGGTACCGGCAGCAGCAAGAAACAGAAAGGAGGTGAGTAAAAGTTTTTTCATGTTCTTTATTTAATGGAAAAAATAAAAGTTAACCAAATGTAATACAGTTTAACAATAAGTTAAAAAAAAGATAATAATCGTTAAAATCAGGCCATTGTGGGAAGGCTAAAACCTAGAGAACTAATGGGTTTTTCGGTAAAAAGGCCTATTTTCTATTTAATACCCAATCAGTTAGCAAATAATATGTCAGGAAAAGTTATTTAAATAGGGCCCTGAGTTCTTCCGCTTCATCCGGCTTCATTTTTCCAGCGAGGATCAATCTTAATTGCCTTCTCCGTAAAGCGCCATCAAATAATTTTTGTTCCTCTTCTGTTTCGGGGAGGGCGTTATTCACTTTTCCCGGTTTTCCATAGGGATCGAGGGAGACAAATGTAAAATAAGCTTCATTGCTCTTGTATTTATATTGCCGGGTAACATCTTCTCCCCAAACTGTGAGGTGTACTTCCATGCTACTGTTAAAGGCCCGGGTTAATTGAGCTTCAATATGCACCGAGAAACCCAGTTTAATGGGCGTTTGAAAGGATATATTATCTACCGATGCGGTAACTACTGTTGTTCCGCAATGCTTCATTGCCGAAAGCGCTGCGGCGATATCCATCCAGTACATGAGCCTGCCTCCCATTAAATTACCCAATGTATTGGTATCGTTGGGTAAAACCAGTTCGGTCATTATTACCAGTGATTCCTTAACCTTTTTATCCATGAAAAGTTTTTTGCGAAGATATAAGGAAGATCATGCCCGGGAATTGATTAATTTTTTGGAAGTTTGTTTGGCTTTATGGAATTTCGGCCACCAAAATTCTTATGATTTCATTCGATAACACCGAACAGGCCTTTGCCTACAAAACTACTCCCGAATTAAAAAAAGCCCGATTTTTATTTGGCATAATGGGTAAGCCTGCTCTATTGAAGTTAGGCCTTAACCTGTTGCCAGCTGCGGTAAAATATAATATTCCCTTTACTTCCACCCTTATCAAGCAAACCATTTTCAGTCAGTTTGTGGGTGGAGAATCGCTTCAGGAAACGGCCGGCGCTGCTGCCCGGCTTGCCCGGTTTAATGTACAGGTAATTCTGGATTATGCCGTAGAAGGAGGAAGTGACGGAGAAGCCGGCTTTGATCACGCCACGGAAGAATTTATTCGGGTGGTTGATTATGCCTCCACGCAACCCAATATTCCCTTTATGAGTATCAAGGTTACGGGGATTGCCCGGTTTGCCCTGATGGAAAAACTGGATGCCGGTATGAAGCTGGGAGAAGGCACCCTGATGAAGCGTTATACTTTTGCATTGGAACAATTACCTGCCCCCGAAAAAGAAGAGTGGCTAAGAGTGGTTTCCAGGTTGCAAAAGATCTGCAGCAGGGCAGTTGAAAAAAATATCGGGATGCTGATAGACGCAGAGGATAGTTGGATACAGGATCCGGTAGATGCAGTTACACTTTTAATGATGGATTCGCATAATAAGGATAAGGCCATAGTTTTTAACACACTTCAACTTTACCGCCACGATCGGCTTTCGTTTTTACAGAGCAGTCTAACGGCAGCGAGTGAACGAAATTTTATCCTTGGGGCAAAGCTGGTAAGGGGTGCTTATATGGAAAAGGAAAGGGCCCGTGCCCTTGAAAAGGGTTATCCCTCTCCCATCCAACTCAATAAGGAGGCTACCGATCGTGATTTTGATGAGGCCGTACGATATTGCATCAACCATATAGATCAGGTTTCTCTTATTGTAGCATCCCACAACGAACAAAGCAACCTGCTTACTACCCAGCTTATGGATGAAAAAGGGCTTGCACATAACCATCCCCATATACATTTTTCCCAGTTATATGGCATGAGTGACAACATCACTTTCAATCTGGCAAAAGCAGGTTTTGGGGTCAGTAAATACCTTCCTTTCGGGCCGATAAAGGATGTAGTGCCCTATCTGATGCGCCGGGCTGAAGAAAACAGTTCCGTATCGGGGCAAACGGGAAGAGAATTAGGGTTAATTCATAAAGAACTAAAAAGGAGGAGCAATTAAGGCTCCCTCCGGAATCCTTTCCAGCCGAATAAATTAAATAAATCTTATACGGGGTTTCATGCTCGGTGCATGCGTTGCAATTTATGATCAGGGAATGAATCCCAGCGCGACAACGTCCTTAAGATTTCCGAATTCAAAAGTCCAAATCCTTTTAAAGTGTTAAAAACACAATCATTGAATAACCCGTACCCCCTTCATATTTTACCTTTGCTTTTTGGCAAAAATATTTTCCATATTACTGTTGGCTGTTTTGGTTTTTTCCCTGGCGGAAAACAAGACCAAATATGGCATTTATCACACTGCGAAACCAAATTTTACAAGTTGCCAGGAAATAACGAATCGTTCTCACCTCAGCAACCATTTCAAAACATATACGCTTTCCCCTAAAAATGAAAAAGGGCATTGCAATAAAAAAGGAATGGCTTTATGCTGCAGCACCACTTTTGCAATTGACATGCCCTCCGCAAATAATTCGCAGGTAGTATTAAATAAAACAGGGGCCTCAAATAAATCCTCGGAATTCAATCTCAAACTTCCTTCAGGGAATGCTTCCATTTGGCAACCGCCCAAAATAATCTAAATTTATACCTGCACCGGAGCTGGCGAATGAAAAGACAGCCCTTAGCTCCTGTAATTAAATTTATTTATAACATTTTAAGCAAAAAAAATGAAATCCTATTTATTAATAGCATGTAGTACTGCTATGGTAGTAATACTTTCCTTCAATACAAAAAAGGAAATCGACAAATCCTCCACATTGCTTCACAATACGGTATCAGCGATTCCCGAAACCAAGCCAATTGATGGAGTAATAAATTATTATCTTCAAATTAAAAATGCATTGGCTGCTGATAATTCAAAGGAAGCCGCCACGGCAGGCGGAAAATTAAAATCGGCATTAATTGATCTGGGGAAAGAAGTCATGAATCCGGCACAGAAAAAAGTTTATACAGATGATGCCGATGATGCTATAGAAGATGCCGAACACATTTCCCAAAACGCAGGAAATATCAAACATCAAAGGGAACATTTTGAAGACCTGAGCGATGATATGTACGACATCATAAAGGCATTTGGAACCACCCAAACCCTTTATAAAGATTATTGCCCCATGAAAAAGGCTTCCTGGTTAAGCGAGTTTAAAGAAATAAAAAATCCGTATTACGGAAATAGCATGCTTACCTGCGGTAGTGTTAAAGAAACCATCAGCAAGCCATAAAATCCAAAAATGAAAAAGCGCAATATCCTTTTGTTGGGGATAGTGTGTGCCGTGGTCATCATTCAGTTCATCCGGCCGGAAAGGAATAATTCAGTTCAAGAGCAGGCTGAATCCATGGTGGCCATATACCATCCCCCGGATTCAATCCGGCTAATAATTCAACAATCCTGTTCAGATTGCCATTCAAATAATACCCGGTATCCCTGGTACGCAGCAGTGCAACCTGTTCGGTGGTTCCTGGAATATCATATCCGCAATGGAAAAAAAGAATTAAATCTGGATGAATTCGCAGCCTATTCAAGAAAAAGAAGAATCCACAAATTAAAAGCCATAAAAAACCAGATAACAGATGGGGATATGCCCCTGCCCTCCTATTTATGGATGCATAAAGAAGCAAGGCTTTCAAAAAATCAAAAAGAACAATTATCCACCTGGATAGATAAGTTGGTGGACAGCCTCAAATCTACAGAATGAAAAAAATAATTATTATAATCCTTTTCCTTATCAACTGGCAATCTCTCCTTGCCCAGGAATTTGATCATGGTAACAACCTGCAATACACTCCATTTAAAAACTTCATCATACCGGTTGCAACGCCCTCGTCAATCCTTAACCCGCCTCCGGTAACCGGATATATCTCCAATCAGGAAAAGGATATTGTAAATAAGCCCATTGCAGGGGCCAACTCCGGTCTCCATTTTCCCAAAGGGACCGGTGATATTAATACCAAGCGGTATGATTTATTTATCACAGACACCGTATTCAATTTCACCGGGAAAAAGAAGCATGGTATTGCGGTAAACGGGGCATATCCGGCGCCAACCCTTGTAGCTACCATTGGCGACACCCTATTGGTATTTGTACACAATAAAACGGCGAAGCCAACTGCCATTCACTGGCATGGGTTGCAACTTCCATCCCGGATGGATGGGGTACCCCATTTAACCCAACAACCCATTCCTCCCAATTCTACCTATATCTATAAATTTCCGGTGGTACAGGCAGGTACTTACTGGTACCATAGCCACTTTGCATTGCAGGAGCAGATTGGATTGTTTGGAGCCATTATATTTAACAAAAGAACGGAACCCAATATACCTACCATCCCCCTGGTCTTGAGTGAATGGAGTGATACAAAGCCCGAAGAAATCGACCGGATGCTGCATACTGCCAATGATTGGTTTGGAATAAAAAAACACGCCTCACAAAGTTATTGGGAGGCAATAAAAGCCGGAAAATTTGGAGTTAAATTCACAAACGAGTGGAAGCGAATGCATGCCATGGATGTAAGTGATGTTTATTACGAGAAATTTCTGATAAATGGGAAAAATTCACAATCGTTTTCCCAATTCAAACCAGGCGATAAGGTAAGGTTCCGGATTGTGAATGGAGGCTCTTCCTCTTACTTCTGGTTATCTTATAGTGGTGGAAAAATGGAGGTAGTTGCCAATGACGGAAACGATGTAATACCGGTTGAGGCAGACCGCATGATCATTGGTCCGGCAGAAACCTATGACCTGGTGGTTACCATTCCTCAAAATATGCAGTATGAATTTTTGGCAACTCCAGAAGACCGATCCGGCTCTGCCTCTGTATGGCTGGGAACGGGAATGAAAATGCAGGCTTCCCAATTACCGAAACTCAACTATTTTGAAGGAATGAAAATGATGAATGATATGATGAGAATGAATGGTGATATGAAACCCATGGGGATGGAAATGAGTTTGCAAACTATGGATATGAATACAGTTATGTACCCCGAAATGAATATGAACTCCAATGCCATGGAAAGCATGGGCCATGATGTACATGACATGAATCAAATGGAGGATAGCATAGAAAATAAAAACAGAGAGCAAACTGAAAATGACGCATCTGCCTATCCAATTAATACGCACAATTCCGGAAAAGCAATAGTTACGTTAAACTACAACATGCTCCAGGCCACAAAAAATACAACCCTTCCTGAAGGTCCATGGAAAGAACTACGGTTTGAGTTGAATGGGAATATGAACCGGTATGTATGGACACTTGATAATAAAACAGTTTCGGAAACAGATAAGATCTTAATTAAACAGGGTGAAAATATCCGGATCATTCTTTACAACAATTCCATGATGCGCCACCCGATGCACCTACATGGGCACGATTTCAGGGTACTCAACCAATTTGGCGAACGGTCGCCTATGAAAAATGTACTAGATATTATGCCTATGGAGACAGACACCCTCGAATTCAGGGCATCCGAATCGGGTGATTGGTTTTTTCATTGCCATATTCTTTACCACATGATGAGTGGTATGGGAAGGATATTCAGTTATGCAAACTCACCGGCAAATCCAGAGATCTCCGATCCCAAAAAAGATTACAGGATGTTGAAGAAGGATGACCGGATGTTTCACCTTATGTTTCAAAATGATTTTTCATTTAATGGAAATGACGGTTCTTTGATGTATGGGAATACAAGATGGGCATTCCAGGGAGAATGGCGGCTGGGCTATAATGCACATCATGGATATGAAATAGAAACGCATTTCGGGCGATATATTGGGAAAATGCAATGGCTGTTTCCTTATATTGGAATTGATTGGAGATATCGGAAACACAGGATGCCGGAGAAAAATCTTTTTGGACAAACTGACACCAAAAATAACCGTAAGGTCTTTCATGTTGGGGTTGAATACACCCTCCCCTGGCTCGCGGTGTTAGATGCCAGTGTAGATCACAGAGGAAATTTCAGGGTTCAATTAATGCGGGAAGATATCCCCCTCACCCCCAGATTGAGATCTTCTTTTATGGTGAATTCCGACAAAGAATGGATGCTGGGAGGGAAATATATCCTGACAAAAAATTTTGCCTTATCCACCCACTACGATAGTGATATGGGTTGGGGAGCAGGGGTTACATTTTCTTATTAGTAAAAAATTTCAACCTACTTGAATACGTTCTTTTCTAATATTTAACCCGAGGGATGTAAAAATCCGAAAAAATGATAATTCTCCTATTTTAATGTCTTCTCCTATTTGGCAGAGTCCCTCTTAAAAAATAGGAAGCGTTTGAGGCAACGTATGGAAAAAGATTTTTGGCAACAACGAAAAAGAGTTTGATTAAACTGAATTTATTTAAGTGGTAATTTTTGGGGCCTTATTTCAAATATTTTATTTTGAAACCGGGGGACGGGGCGGCAGCCCCGGGGGAATATTGCAAAAGTTCAGGCAAAGCTTTATTTATTCCAGGTTTAATTCCTGATTCCAAATTTCAAATATTTTATTTTGAACCTTGTAGAACCGGAACTACGACCCGGGGGAATAGAACTGAATTAATTTATACGCAACCTAAATTTTCTTCAGTCCGGATTTTTGGTACCTATTTTCAATATTGATATTTTTAAAATAGGGGGACGGGGCGGCAGCCCCGGGGGAAAACTGCAAAAGTTCAGGCAAAGCTTTATTTATTCCAGGTTTAATCCCTGATTCCAAATTTCAAATATTTTAATTTGAACCTTGTAGAACCAGAACTACGACCCGGGCGAATAGAACTGAATTAATTTTTACGCAACCTAAATTTTCTTCAGTCCGGATTTTTGGCTCATATTTTCAATTTTGATATTTTTAAAATAGGGGGACGGGGCGGCAGCCCCGGGGGAAAAATTGCAAATGTTTTAATCAATAAAAATCCCTAAACAAAATTTTCTTCTGTCTGTCCTCCAATTTTTATTTTACCGAGGGTAAGCGGATGGCCCGCCCCGGTGGTGGTTCGTTATCCAACGCAGATTGAAATCCCCGGAGAAAAATATACATATCCCAAAATATTTCAAGCAACCAGGGAGCCCCTGGTAATGAAAAATTTTTAAACCTTTATAAATGCAAGTTTCCAATCTCAGCTTTTCTTCTCAATTATCCTCTCATCCACAAGCAAAGGCAATTCACCATTCCTGATTCCCGCAAAGCAACGCATCAAACATAAAATGGAAATCTATTCTATCTAACGATTGATTTTCCCATTTCAAATAACTACCAAAATATTCCTTTCATACCAAAAACAAAGGAATCCATAATCCGGGTGTTCTATAATCAGTCCCCAATAAATCCATACCAAAAATGTAAATTTGCGACCTATGGCCAAGTCTTCGGGTGAGACCCCCCTAATGCAACAACACAATAGCATCAAAGCCAGGTACCCTGATGCCATTTTGTTATTTCGGGTAGGCGATTTTTACGAGACTTTTGGTCGCGATGCCATCCTCAGTTCTCAGATTTTAGGAATCACCCTTACCAAAAGAAACAATGGAAATGCGGCTTCCTCCGAACTTGCCGGATTTCCACATCATGCCCTCGAAACCTATCTTCATAAATTAGTGAAAGCCGGTTACCGGGTTGCTATTTGCGATCAGTTGGAAGATCCCAAAACTGCAAAAGGAATCGTTAAAAGGGGAGTTACTGAACTGGTTACACCCGGCGTGGCCACCAATGATAAACTGCTGGAACATAATAGCAATAACTTTCTGGCAGCTATTTATTTTCCAAACCAGGATTCGGCCCCCGAAAAATTAGGAATATCCTTCCTGGATATTTCAACCGGAGAGTTTTTTATTGCCGAAGGTGATAAAGAATATTCCGATAAACTACTTCAAACTTTTAAACCGGCAGAAGTAATTTTCCAGCGTAACAAACAAAAACTATTCAAAGAAGTTTTTGGAAATACATTTTTCACTTATCATCTTGAGGAATGGATCTTTTCAAAAGATTATGCCGAAGAACTTCTCCTGAAACACTTTGCCACGCATAGCCTCAAAGGATTTGGAGTAGAAAATATGACGGCAGGCATCATTGCATGTGGTGCTATTCTTCATTATCTCAAAGATACCGAACACCCCAACCTTCAGCATATTACTGCCATCCAGCGAATAAACCGTGACGAACATCTATGGATGGACAGGTTTACCATCCGTAACCTGGAACTACTTCCGGATTATGAAAATAAAGCTTCCTTATTTTCTACCATTAACCATACGGTATCTCCCATGGGAGCCCGGTTATTGAAGCGCTGGATGTTAATGCCTCTAATGGAAATGAATGCCATTAAGGAGCGTTTGCACGCTGTTGAATTTCTGATAAGATCAACCGACGTGCGAACCAATCTGATCCAATTCATCAGGCAGGCGGGGGATGTGGAAAGGCTCACCGCAAAAATTCCATTAAAAAAAATTAATCCGAGAGAACTTCTCCAGGTAGCAAAGGGCCTGGCTCAAACAGAATCCATTAAATCGTTATGCTCCAATTTGAATGATCCCTATTTAAAAAGACTGGCCGACTCGCTCAACGGCTGCCGGTTAATGTTTGATAAGATCACAAGGGAAATTGAAGAGAATCCTCCTGTTTCTGTTGGCAAAGGGCGACTAATCTCAGAAGGAGTGAATACCGAACTCGATGAATTAAGAGAAATTGCCAGTGGTGGGAAAAACTACCTGCTGAAAATTCAACAACAGGAAGCAGAGACAACCGGAATCAGTTCTTTAAAAATTGGATACAACAATGTTTTCGGGTATTACCTGGAGGTAACAAATGTTCATAAGGATAAAGTACCCATAACCTGGACCCGGAAACAAACCCTGGCAAATGCAGAAAGGTATATTACTCCCGAATTAAAATCTTATGAAGAAAAAATCCTTGGTGCGGAAGACCGGATTCTGCAAATTGAACAACAACTATTCTTTGAGTTGCTTAATGAGTTACAGGATTACATTGCGTTAATGCAGGTTAACGGGCACGTGATGGCGGTTTTGGACTGCCTTTGTAATTTCGCCGCCCTTGCTATCCAGTATCAATATAAAAAACCAGAGGTACACGATGGTTACCACCTCGAACTTAAGGAAAGCCGGCACCCCGTAATTGAAAGGAATTTACCCCAGGGAGAAGCATATATCAGCAATAACATTTCCCTAAATGACCAAACGCAGCAAATTGTAATTCTTACCGGCCCAAACATGAGCGGTAAAAGCGCCATTCTCCGTCAAACAGCACTTATCACCCTTATGGCGCACATGGGTTCGTTTGTGCCTGCCAGTGAGGCAAAGATTCCTCTCACTGATAAAATTTTTACACGGGTTGGGGCTTCCGATAACCTGAGCAGTGGGGAAAGTACATTTATGGTGGAAATGAATGAAACCGCAAGCATCATTAACAACCTCAGCCGCAGAAGCCTGGTTCTTTTGGATGAGATTGGACGCGGAACTTCCACCTTTGATGGGATCTCTATTGCATGGAGTATTGCAGAATTTCTGCACAATTCTCCTCATCGCCCCAGGGTCTTATTTGCAACCCACTATCACGAATTAAATGAATTGGAATTACGATTCGAACGGATTAAAAACTTCCACATTACTAACCGCGAAATGGAAAACAAAATTATCTTCTTGCGCAAACTTGCACCCGGAGGAAGTACCCATAGTTTTGGTATCCATGTGGCACGCATGGCAGGAATGCCTCCGGAACTAATTACCAGGGCAAATGAAATCCTTTCCGAACTGGAAAAAACCCGTGAGATGGAATCCTCTAACGGATCCCTACCCCAGATTAAAGAAGCATTGCAGACGGCCAACTCACCCAAACTTCAACTGAGTATTTTTGATGCCCACTCTTCCACCTTCGAAGATATTCGAAATGCACTGGAGCAAGTCGATATCAACCGGCTAACTCCCGTAGAAGCTTTGTTGAAACTGCAGGAGATAAAGTCTTTTATAAAATAGCTGTTAATTAATTCCGAATTACTGCAGCAAACATGGTATTCAGGAGGTCTTAAAATATATTTGGCCTGCATATGCAAAGACTTTTACTTTTTTGTTTTTTCCTGCCTGGTATCTTCCTTTCCATCAATTCAATTGGACAATCAGGTTGTTCCACGCTGGGCCAAAATCCGTCTTCTGCATTTCCGGTTTGCGGAACTTCAACCTTTCACCAGGGAAGTGTTCCCATTTGCGGAAATACAGCCGTACCCAATCCCTGCCAAAGCGGCCAAAACCTTTTTACAGATAAGAATCCATATTGGTACCGCTTCACCTGTTACACTTCGGGTACCCTGGGATTCCTGATCACTCCAAACACCATTTCGGACGATTACGATTGGCAACTTTTTGATATCACCAATAAAAACCCAAATGCCGTTTTTACAGATGCATCTTGTTTTGTTGCCTGTAACTGGAGTGGGGATGGCGGAATTACCGGGGCATCCAATGCCGGAAACTCACTGGTAAGATGTGATGGGCCGGGTGTTCCTCTTTTCTCTTCAATGCCCAACATCATCCAGGGACATACCTATATTTTATTGATCAGCCATTTCACAAACAGCCAGGATGGATACTCCCTAAGTTTTGGGGGAGGTACAGGTGTAATTACGGATACTATTACACCACACCTGAAATCGGTTAGGGCATCCTGCGATGCAACAACCCTAACCATTAAACTCAATAAAAAAATGAAGTGCAGCAGCCTCGCTTCCAATGGTTCCGACTTCAGGATTATTGGAGGACCCGCTATAATAGCTGCCACCGGGATTGGTTGTAACTCCGGTTTCGATCTCGATTCTATTTCAATTACACTGGCCTCTCCCCTGGCACCCGGAAACTATACTATAAAATCGCAAAATGGTGCTGATGGAAATACCCTGCTCGATAATTGCGATAACCCGCTGGTAGTGGGCGACTCCCTGGAAATTCAAATTTTTGCACTGGCACCTACACCCATGGACAGCCTGGTAAAGCCTTCCTGTGCCCCCAATAAACTGGAACTTGTCTTTTCGAAAAATATTAAATGTAATTCCATTGCCCCCAATGGTTCTGATTTCAAAATAACAGGCACCTACCCGGTAGTTATAACTTCCGCTTCGGGGAATTGCAACAACGGACTCACCAATCGCATTACGGTACAACTGGCCAGCCCACTTTACAGTGCAGGAAATTTTCAAATTATTCTACAACAGGGAACCGATGGAAATACCCTGGTAGATGAATGTGCCCAGGAAACACCCGCCGGGTCGTTCCTTCCCTTCGTAATTAAAGACACAGTGAATGCCGATTTTAATTTTACCATTAACTATAACTGTTCGCAAAGTATAGTTAACTACACCCATAATGGGGCCCATGCCATTACCCAATATGTATGGAATTTCGGAAATGGAAGCAGTAATCTTCAAAACCCTTCCCAGGCCTATACAGAATTTAACCCACAAACCACCACGCTGATTGTGAGTAATGGTTTCTGTGCAGACACGGCATCTGAAACTATTACATTTGCCAATTACCTGAAAGCAGCCTTTGAAGCCACTTCACTCGTCTGCCCCGATGAACTGGTAACTTTTCAAAATAACAGCCAGGGAACCCAAACCAATTGGCTGTGGACCTTTGGAAATGGGCAGTCTTCAAATTTGGAACAACCTCCACCTCAACAATACCCTGTATTTCAAAATACCTATGAAACCCTGATCACCCTTGTGGTTACCAATAACTTTGGTTGTAAAGACACCGCAAAACAGGCTATTAAAGTAGTGAACAACTGCCGGATTGAAGTGCCTTCGGCGTTTACTCCTAACAGTGATGGGCTAAATGATTTCTTATATCCCCTTAATGCGTATAAATCCAGAGATTTAACATTTGCCGTTTATAACCGTTTTGGGCAACAGGTTTTTTTTACCCATAACTGGCTGGAAAAATGGGATGGCACCTTTAAGGGCCTCCCATCCTTACCGGGCAATTACGTTTGGTATCTGAATTATATAGATACCGATACCGGCAGGCAAATCAACCGAAAAGGTAGCACCCTGCTTATCCGGTAGTTTTTCATTTAGGTGGCCTACGTCTTTTGGTTCGATGAAGCGGGGCGTCTGCCCAAAACCAATTAACGGCAAGTTAAAAAGTAGGAATACAGGCTCCTTTTCCCTATCCTAATGATTTTCTGTTGTAGCTTTAAATATGGCTCTTCGTTTCGTACCATTAATTTTTATTTCCCTTTTTGGCATTTTGCATTCCTCCTATGCACAACCTATCACCGGAGTTTGGGAAGGCATCATGGACGATGAATTCATTCAGATCAATATCCAGCAAAAGGGGACCCAGTTGTGCGGCTATACCTATGATTATGTACTTGCCGATAAATCGAGTTACTGTATTGCCCGATTTGAGGGGAAATACAATTCAAAAGAAAAGAAGTGGTATATCACCGGAACAAGTTTTATTGCCAACAGCGGAAGTCATATCTTAATG
>Ga0116193_1002224_pt1 | contig 14979 bp, 10 predicted proteins | sample AD_UKC115_MetaG_FD_89892 | JGI IMG/M metagenome (GOLD analysis project Ga0116193, IMG submission 89892) | Active sludge microbial communities of municipal wastewater-treating anaerobic digesters from Hong Kong - AD_UKC115_MetaG | ecosystem: Engineered > Bioreactor > Anaerobic > Digestate... | reverse complement strand
GCTGGCGATGTGGGCCTACGACAAGCCGCATTTCCGCCCGTGGGGCGTATTGCAGCGGATCGGGCTGTGCTTCGGCGCGGCCGCAAGCGCGCAGTTGTACTTGCGGCCGCGCGGGCAATGGCTCGCGATCGCCGTGTTGCTGCTGGGCTATTGGGCCTTGCTCGCCACGACCGGCGGCACCCTGCCGCTGGACAACGTGGTCAGCCGCGTCGACGCATGGATGCTGGGGCCGCGCGTCTACGAGTTCGACGCCGCGAGCGGCCGCGGCCACGATCCGGAAGGCCTGTTGAGCACCTTGCCGGCGATCGCCACCACGCTGCTGGGCATGCGTGCCGGCATGCTGCTGCGCGAGCGCGATGGCCGCGGCCTGCTGCCCGCGGGCCTGGCCGCGCTCGCCATCGGCGCGGCATGGGCGCTGCTGCTGCCATGGAACAAGAACCTGTGGACGCCGTCCTACGCAGTGTGGTCCGCGGGCTGGGCGAGCTTGCTGCTGGCGGCCTGCCATGCCTTGTTCGATCGCCGCGGCTGGCGCCCGTTCGGCCGCAGCATGGGCATCAACGCGATCGTCGCCTATGCCGGATCCTGGGCGATGGCCTGCGTGCTCGAACGGTCCGGCCTGTTCGCCGCGGCGTATCGCGGCCTGTTGCAGCCGCTGCTTGCGCCGATCTGCGGCGACGAGGCCGCATCACTCGCCTTCGCGATCTGCTTCGTCGGCTTCTGGTGGGTGCTGGCCTGGGGCATGGCGCGGCGCGGCTGGCGCGTGGTCATCTGAAGCCGCGCGCTGCGCCAGCCCGATCGCCTCGATCCGCGCCTTGCGCAAGGCTTCGCCGACCGCGGTCCCGCTCAGTCCCTGCGCGACGTCCGCGCCGCGTACCGCCATCGCCGCCGCGTGCAACCGGCGCAGCGTCCCGGCCTGCGGATACGGCGCGTCGGCAAGGCCGGCGCGGCCGCGCTTGTCGGCTTCGCAGACGGTGGCCAGCTGGTCGATGCGCCGCGGCTTGCGGAAACCGTCGCAGCGGGCGATCAATTCGTGCACGGTCGCGGCCTTGAGTTCGTCGATGCGGTGCACGTTGAGGTGTTCGCGGCTGCACAGCACGGCGAGGTCGCGGTGTTCGGCCGGCAGCTTGAGCCGTTCGCAGAGGGCGACGACCGGGGCGATGCCGCGCAGTTCGTGCATCACGTGCTTGGGCAGTTCGTCGGCCGGGGTCAACGCCTTGCCGAGGTCGTGGACCAGCGCGGCGAAGCCGATCAGGTCGTCGCCGGGCGCGAGCGCCGCCGCCATGTCGCAGACCAGTTCGACATGCGCGCCGGTATCGACCTCGGGATGGAATTCCGCGCGCTGCGGCACGCCGTACAGCGCATCCACTTCCGGCAGCACCATGCGCAGGGCGCCGGCCTCGCGCAGGGTGCGCAGGAATGCCGATGGGCGCGCGCTGCGCAGCGCCTTCGCCAGTTCCTGCCAGACCCGTTCCGGGGTGAGTTCGGCCAGTTCGCCATCGGCGGCCATCGCCCGCATCAGCGCCAGCGTGTCCGGCGCGACGCTGAACCCCAGCGCCGCGAAACGCGCCATGAAGCGCGCCGCGCGCAGCACCCGCAGCGGATCCTCGGCGAAGGCCTCGCCGACATGGCGCAACACGCGGCGCTCGATGTCGCGCGCGCCGCCGAACGGATCGACCAGGCCGCCGCCCGCGTCGCGCGCGATCGCATTGACGGTGAAGTCGCGCCGGCGCAGGTCCTGCTCCAGCGTCACCGAGGGATCGGCGTGCACCAGGAAGCCGGCATGGCCGCGCGCCGATTTGCGTTCGGTGCGGGCCAGCGCGTATTCCTCGCCGCTCAGCGGGTGCAGGAATACCGGGAAATCGCGGCCGACCTGCCTGTAGCCGGCCTCCAGCATGTCCTGCACGGAGGCGCCGACCACGACGTGATCGCGGTCGCCCGGGACCAGCCCGAGCAGCGCGTCGCGCACCGCACCGCCGACCAGGTAGACGCGCGCGTTGTCGGGGAGGGCGTTCGCCATGCCGCGATGATGCCCGATTCCGCCGGTTCGCCGTTGCGGGCTGCCATGTTCCCCGCCGCCGGCGATGCCGCTGCGCGGCTAGGCGTGCGCCGCCTGCCATTCCTGCGCGCTGCGCGCCCGCGAGAACAGGAAGCCCTGCCCGCGCTCGCAGCCGAGTTCGAGCAGGATCGCGCGCTGGGCTTCGGTTTCGATGCCCTCGGCGACCACTTCCAGCCCCAGCGTGTTGGCCAGCGCCAGCACCGCGCGGACCACCGCGGCGCTGCCGCCTTCGTGCGCGGAGCTCAGCTCGCGGACGAAGGAGCGGTCGATCTTCAACGCGTGCAGCGGGAAGCGGTGCAGGTAGCTGAGCGAGGAATAGCCGGTGCCGAAGTCGTCGAGCGCCGCCAGCACGCCGGCGCGGCGCAGCGTGTCCAGGGTGGTGAAGACCTGGTCGGGGTTGTCGAGCAGCGCGTCCTCGGTGACCTCGATCCGCACGTTGCGCGCGGGGATGCCGTGCGCGGCCAGTTCCTCCAGCAGGCGCTGCGCCAGCTGCGGGGAGCGGAAGCGCCGCGGCGAGACGTTGAGGGTCACGTAGCGGTCGTCCAGTCGCAGCGCCGGGATGTCGCGGCAGGTATTGGCCAGCATCTGCCAGTCGATCTGCTCGATGCTGCCGTTGTCCTCGGCCACCTTCAGGAATTCGCCCGGCAGCACCATGCCGCGGCGCGGGTGGTTCCAGCGTAGCAGCGATTCGTAGCCGAGTACGCGGCAGTCGCGCAGGTCGACGATCGGCTGGAAGTGCGATTCGAACTCGCGGCGCTGGATCGCATGGCGCAGGTCGCTTTCCAGCTCCAGCAGGTGCAGCGCCTCCTGGTGCAGGCCTTCGTCGAAGATCTCGAAGCGTTGCCGGCCGTGCGCCTTGGCGCGGTACATGGCGACGTCGGCGTCGCGCAGCAGTTCCTCGGCCTTGCGGTAGCGGCGCTCGCCGATGGTGATGCCGATGCTGGCCGAGGTGAACAATTCCTTGCCGCCGATCAGCATCGGTTCGGCCAGGGCCTGGATCGTGCGCTGGGCGGTGTGGCAGGCGTCTTCCGGCGCGGCGATGCCTTCCATCAGGATGGCGAATTCGTCGCCGCCCAGCCGCGCCACCATGTCGTTGGCGCGCACGCAGCCGGCCAGGCGGATGCCGGCCTCCTTCAGCATCATGTCGCCGAACAGGTGGCCCACGCTGTCGTTGATCACCTTGAAGCGGTCCAGGTCGAGGAACAGCACGGCGAAACGCTGGCTCTCGTCGCGGTGCAGGCGCGCCAGCGCGTGTTCCAGCGCCACGTAGAAGCAGGTGCGGTTGGGCAGGCCGGTCAGCGCATCGTGCAGGGCCTCGTGCATCAGCCGCTGCTCGGCCTGTTCGCGCACCCTGACCTGCTCGCGCAGTTCGCCGACCGCGGCCGCCAGCTCGCGGGTGCGGTCCTCCACGCGGCGTTCCAGCTCGGCCTGCAGCTTCTTGCGCTCCAGCGCGGTCATGATGTGCTGCGCCACATAGCCCAGCAGGGTGCTGTCCTCCGCCGTGTAGTGCACGCCGGGCTCGTAGGTCTGCACCACCACCGCGCCGCGCGCGCCGCTTTCGCCGACGATCGGCACGCCGAGGAAATCCAGCGCCGGCGTGCCCAGGCCGATGCCGCTGCCGATCCGCAACGCCCGCGCGACCTCGTGCGCCGGGCCGCGCACCGGCTCGCCCTGGCGGATCAGGCCCAGGGTCAGGCTGTCGCGCAGCTTCTCCGCCGGCACCTCGCGGTCGGTCTCGTAGATGTTGGTGTCCTTGGCGTCGGCGAAGTAGATGAAGCGCACGCTGTCGCGTTCGCCGTCGTAGAGCGCGATGTAGAAATTGCGCGCGTACATCAGCTCGCCCACCACCAGGTGGATGCGCCGCAGCATCTGCTCCATCCCCAGGTCGCTGCTGGCCAGTTCGGCGATGCCGTACAGCGCCGCCTGCAGCCTTTCGCCGCGCTGGCGCTCCTGCACTTCGGCGGTCAGCGCGCGGGTGCGCTCCTCGACCCGGCGCTCCAGTTCGTCGTGGGCCTGGCGCCGCATCAGCGCGATCAGGATGTGCTGGGCGACGAATTCCAGCAGCGCCAGGTCGTCCTGGGTGTAGCGGTTGGGCTGGTCGTAGCTCTGCACCACGATCGCGCCGCGGACCGCGCCGTCGGCGACCATCGGCACGCCCAGCCAGTCTGCGGCGCCCGGCCCGTACTCGCGGTTGTTCTCGTCGAAGCCGAACGCCTTGCACAGCTCGCGCGAGGGGCCCAGCGCGGGGCGCCCGGCGCGGATGACGCTCAGGGTCAGGCTGTTGCCCAGCCGCTCCGCCGGGTACTCCTGCCCCGGATCGACCTTGCGGCCGTCCTGTTCGTCGGCGAAGTAGACGAAGCGCATGCTGCCGCGCTCGTGGTCGTACAGCGCGATGAGGAGGTTGCGGGCATACATCAGTTCGCCCACCACGTCGTGGATGCGGCGCAGCATGTCCGCCATCTCCAGCCCGGCCGAGGCGAGGTTGGCGATCGCGTACAGCGCGGTCTGCAGGCGCGCGGTCTTCTCCAGCCGCTCGGCGGCCAGCCGCTGGTCGCGGAGTTCCAGCGCGCTGCCGACGCGCGCCGCGACCAGCGCCAGGAACTGCCGCCATGCCGCCGACGCCAGGTCGGGGCCGCCTTCGGGCGGCCATTCCACCGACAGCATGGCGCCGCCCGACAGTTCGAACTGGCGGCGTTGGCGGCCGCGGGTGGTGCGCCGTGCGCGCGGCGGCACCCGCACCACTGACGCATCGGCGGCATCGGCGCGGACCGGCGCGGTGGGATTGAGGTGCAGGCGCAGCTTGCACAGGCCGAAGCGCGCCGTCGCCTCGCGCGCGGCGATGTCCTCGATGTCCTCGAGTGAACTGGTGGCGAACAGCGCCGACACGAAGTCGTTGCCCGGTCCGGTCCCTGAGCCGGGTCCGCCCGCATCGCGCGGCCCCCCGTAATGGACGCGCGTAGCCATGCGCCGCCAAGGTACGCCCGCCGCCGCATGCTCGGCAAGGGGCAGGCCGGCTTTTTCCGGCTCAACGCCGGCGCGGCGCGGGGACGCTCCTCGGCGGTGCGGTTTGCGCCTCGGCGCATGCGAACGCCTTGCGCGGTCCATCGCCGCGGCCGAGCAGGCGTTCGCTCAGGCGCAGCGCATCGCCGTTGAGCCGCCAGTCGTAGACCGTGCTGAAGCTCAGCACGCGCGCCACGTATTCGCGGGTTTCCTTGTAGCTGATGGTCTCGATCCAGAAATCCGCGTCCATCGCCGGGCGTTGCGACATCCAGCGCCCCAGCGGCACCGGCCCGGCGTTGTAGCCGGCGATCACCTGGTAGGGCTTGCCGCCGTACTTGTCCATCAGCTGGCGCAGGTAGGCGCTGCCGAGGGTGATGTTGGTGTCGGCGTCGTACAGGCTCTGCCCGCCGCCCCAGGCCAGCCCGAGCTTGCGCGCGACGTCGGCGCCGGTGCCGGGCAGGATCTGCATCAGGCCGCGCGCGTCGGCGGCGGAACGCGCATTCGGATCGAACACCGATTCGGCGCGGATCTCGGCGGCGATCCACGCCGGGTCGAGGCGGTTGCGCGCGGCCTCGCGGCGGAGCGTGTCCTGGTGGTGCAGCGGGAAGCGCAACCGGTACAGCCGGGTTTCCTCCGGATAGCGCTTGCCGCCGACATTGACCAGGGCGAACACGCCGCGGTCGAACCAGCCGTTGTCCTGCGCCACCTCCACCGCGATCCGCCGCTGCTCGTCGGAATAGCGCGACAGCGCCTCGTCCCATTCGCGCTGCGCCCAGCCCTTGCGGTCCAGCGCGAACAGCTGCAGCGCGCGGACGATGGCCGGATCGCGGGCGATGGCCTGCTTCGCGGCCGGTGCCGCCGTCGGTTGCCACGGGCACAGCGCATACGGCTGGTCGAGCTTGTCGGCGGCGAGGAAACCGTGGAAGTCGGCCTTCTGCGCGGCTTGCGCGTACAGCGCCTTGGCGCCGGCGGCGTCGCCGGTGAGCTCGCTGGTGCGCGCGGCGAACCAGGTCCAGCGCGAATCGCTGCGTTGCGCCGCATCCATCCGCCGGATCGCGGCCAGCGCCGCGCGCCAGTCGCTGCGCGCCATCGCCTCGCGCGCCTGCCACTCGTGCAGGTTGGCGTCGTAGGCGCTGTCCGGCACCGCGGCGAGGCGGCGCGCGGACTCCGGCCCGTACGACGCCACCGTCCACAGCGCGACCTGGTACAGCACGCGGCCGCGCTCGTCCTCGTTCATGCCCAGCGCCTGGGCGATGCCGGGCAGCAGCGCTTCGGCGCGGTCCGGCGCGGCCTTCGCCAATTTCGCCAGCGCGCGCGACGCCACCTGGCGGCTGCGCGCGTCCTTCGGCCAGGCGTCGATGCTGCCGTTCGCGTTGTCGAGATAGGCCGCGTACGCGTTCGCCAATGTCGCGTCGTTGCCGCCAAGGCCGCGGGCGATCGAACGGATCACCCCGGGCTGGGTCTCGGCGATCGCCTTGTCGATGCGCTCCCAGCGCAGCGCGTCGGTGAGCTTGCCCTGCGCCGCCAGTTGCGCGAACGGCGCATCGCAATCGTCGGGCAGCGACTTGCCGCTGCCGCGCCAGAGCGCCTGCGCATCGTTGCTCCATCGCGCATCGGTGCGGCCCAGCGACAGCGTCGCGTTGAGTCGCGCGCAGCGCATCGCATCGTCGTCGATGTCGTTGTCCCACAGCGCGAGGAAGGCCGGCCATTCCTTGCGCCGCGCCAGTGCGGCCAGCCAGTCGGCGCGGAAGGCTTCGGCCAGCGCCGGGTCGCGCCGGCGATACTTCGCGACGAACGCGCTGCCGCGTTCCACCGGCAAGCTGGCGAAATCGCGGCGCAGTGCCGCGTATTCCAGCCAGCCGGCGAGGGGCTGCTCGGCGTAGGACGACAAGGTCGCCGCATCCAGCGTGCCGCGCGCGGCGGCTTCGAACGCGGCGCGCAGCGCATCGTCGGGCATCGCGATGCGTGCCGGCGGATTGGCCGCGCGTGGCGGCGGCACCGGCGCCTGCGCGCAGGCGTTGCCGGCGAAGCAGAGATTGGCCAGCAGCAAGGCGAGCAGCAGGGGCTTTGGCTTGTGCATCACCCGACTATAGCCGAGCATTTCTGAATGCATTTTTCCGTGGATCGCCGATGACCGGATGGCTGTTGCTGTACCTGCTGCTGGGCGCCTGCGCGGGCGTGCTGGCCGGTTTGCTGGGCATCGGCGGCGGGCTGGTGCTGGTGGCGGCGCTGGCGTGGTTGCTGCCGAAGCAGGGCGTGCCCGCGGACGTGGCGATGCACGTGGCGCTGGCCAGTTCGATGGCGAGCATCGTGCTCACCGCGGCTTCGTCGGCGCGCGCGCACCATCGGCGCGGCAGCGTGCTGTGGCCGACGGTGGCGTGGATGGTGCCGGGCGTGCTGCTCGGCGGCTGGCTGGGCAGCCGGGTCGCGATCGGCCTTGATGGCGACGTGTTGCGCTGGTGCGTGGCGAGCTACTGCTTCATCGTCGCCGCGCAGATGCTGCTGTCGCGCGCGCAGGCCGGCGGCGATGCGCGGCTGGTGCCGCGCGGGCCGGGCTACAGCGTCGCGGGCGCGCTGATCGGTGCGCTGTCCGCGCTGGTCGGCATCGGCGGCGGCAGCATGACCGTGCCGCTGCTGGTCTGGCGCGGGGTGACGCCGGTACGCGCGGTCGGCACCTCGTCCGCCTGCGGGATCTTCATCGGCATCGGCAGTGCGCTCGGTTATGCGTTGCAGGCGCCGGCAGGGGCATTGCCGCTGGCCTACAGCGCGGGCTACGTCTACCTGCCGGCGGCGCTCGGCGTCGCCGCGGCTTCGGTGCTGGCGGCGCCGTACGGCACCCGCCTGGCGCATGCGATCAGCGGCCTCGCGCTGAAGCGGGTGTTCGCGCTGTTCATGCTGCTGGTCGGCAGCAGCTTCGCGTGGAGCGCGCTGCGCTAGCGTCCCCGGCGGCCGCGCTCACTCGAACGCGCGTTCCGGCACGTCGAGTTCGACCGAGAGCGCGAGGTGGTCCGATTGCGCCGCCGGCAGCGCCTGCATCGTCGCGATCGCCAGCGCGGGCGTGACCAGCACGTGGTCGATCGCGCGCTGCGGCTTCCACGAGGGGAAGGTGGGCACGCAATCCGCCGGCGGCTGCAGCCGCGTGTGGCGGTACAACGGCTGCATTTCCGGGCGGTCGGGATCGCAGTTGAAATCGCCCATCAACACGGCGTGGGGATGGTCGCCGAGCAGCTCGGCGATGAATTCGAGCTGCGCGCGCCGCGATTGCGCGCCCAGCGAGAGATGCGCCACCGCCACCGTCAGCGCGGCTTCGCCGTTGCCGAAGCTCGCCAGCAGCACGCCGCGCCCGCGCACGCGGCCGGGCAGGGCGTGGTTGGCCACCTCGCGCGGCTCGAACTTGCTGAGCAGGCCGTTGGCGCTGGAGGCCACGCCGCCCATCCGCCGGTTCGGCTGGTGGCTCCAGTAGGCGAAGCCGCCGCGTTCGGCCAGGTAATGGGTCTGGTTGGTGAAGCCGGAGCGCAGGCTGCCGGGATCGGCTTCCTGCAGGCCGACGATGTCGTGGCGGCCCGCGAGTTCGGCGATGGCGTCGAGCGCGCCGCGCTTGTTGCCGGCGGGCAGCACGTGCGACCAGCTGCGGGCGACGTAGTCGTGGTAGCCGCGCGTGCTGGAACCGGCCTGGATGTTGGCGCTGAGCAGGCGCAGCCGGCGTGTGCTCATGCCGGCTGCGCGCCGTGGATCATTGCCGGGCCGGGGCGGCAGCCGGCGCTTCGGCGGTCGCCGCCGAGGCGGGCGCCGGAGCCGGAGCGGCCGCACCCTTCTTGGCGCGTTCGGCGACCACCAGCTGGTTGAGGATGCGGAACATGTCGTCCATCGACTTGCCCTTCACCCGGTACTTGCCGTTGACCACGAAGGTCGGCGTGCTCGGGCTGTCGCCATTGGTGAACGCACCGAGGATGTACTGCTTGCCGCGGTTGACCTTGGCCGCCACCGCGAAGCTGGCCATGCTGCTGGTGAACTGCTTCGGATCGGCGCCGTAGGCGGCATAGAACGCGGCGATGTCTTCCGGGGTGTCCATGCCGCGCTCGCCCTTCAGGGTCTTGTCGAGGTGGATGGCGCGGAACATCGCGTCATGGGTCTTGTCGACCAGGCCCATCGCCTCGGCGGTGTAATAGGCCTTGGCGTAGTTGTCCCACGGCCCGCCGAACGCGGCCGGCACGAAGACCATGTGCACGTCCGGCGGCAGCTTGGCGTGCATGGCGCTGACGATCGGCTGCACCGCGGCGCAGAACGGGCAGACGTAGCCGAAGATCTCGGCGATCTCGATGCGGCCGTCGGTGGTATCGAAGGGCTGGCCGTTCGCGATTTCCACGTAATCGGTGCCGGCCACCGGCGGCGGTGCCTTGGCGGCGGCTTCCTCGGCGGCCTTGACCGCGGCTTCGCCGGCGGCCTTGCGGGCCGGGTCCTCGGCGCTGGCCTGCTGCGCGGCCGGGGCGTCCGCTGCGGGCGGCTGGGCCGGATCGACCGGGGCCGGCGCGTCCTTCTTGCAGGCGGCGAGCGGCAGCAGGACGAGGAGCAGCAGGGCAAGGCGTGAAGTCATGGCGATATCCGTTGTGCTTGCGGGTCAGGTACGGGGCTTGGCGGCGGGCTTGCGGGCCGCGGGCTTCTTCGCGGCGGGCGCCTTCGCGGCCGGGCCGATGGCCTTGAGGATGCGGCTGGCGTTGGCGAGCAGGCTGTCGTAGCTGTTGCCCAGCACCAGGTACTTGCCGGCGATCACCAGCGAGGGCGTGCCGGGGATCTTGCTGCGCATCTGGAATTCGCGTGCGTTGGCGGCCTTGGCCTGCAGGGTGCGCTCGTCGTTCTGCGCGGCGGCGAAGGCCTTGGCGTTCACGCCCGGCTGGCGCGAATAGTAGGCGGTGAGCTGGGCGATGCTGGCGTTGCGCGGCAATTCGTTGGTCTCGTGCACCGCGCGGAAGACGCCGGCGTGGGTCAGGTCGACCGCCTTGGCCCCTTCGGCGATGAAGAACAGGCGCGCGAAGGCATCGTTCGGGTCGAACATCGCCGGCACCAGCACCAGCTGGGCATTGGCCGGCATGCCGGCCTTCCACTTCTCCAGCAGCGGCGCGAAATGCGCGCAATGCGGGCACCAGTAACCGAACACCTCGGCGACCTCGATCTTGCCCGGCACGGGGCGATACGGCTTGCCGTCCGCGATCAGGGAGTAGTCGACGCCTTCGGTCAGGCCGGGCAGCGCGGCTTGCTGGGCATGCGCGGGGGCGAGTGCGGCGGCAGCCAGCAGGAACAGGGACAGCAGGATCGCGCGCATCGGATCGGACCTCTCGGCAGGGTGGCGGACGGGCATGGACGCGCCCGCCTCAATTTCCGATGAAGCGGGCGCCGCGGATCAGTGACCCGATGCGGGCTTGGAAGTTCCGGCGCTGCGCGCGTGCAGGCCCTGCACGTAGCTGCCCAGCGACTGGATTTCCTCGTCGGTCAGGGTCTTCGCCACGCTCGCCATCAGGTTGAAATGGGCGACGTCCTTGGCGGTGGTGGTGCCGGCGCGGTATTCCTCGAGCCGGCGCGCCAAGTAGGCGGAGGCCTGGCCATGCACGGCCGGATAGGCCGGGCCCGGATTGCCGGCGCCGGAGGGGCCGTGGCAGGCCATGCAGGCGGGGATGCCGCGGGCGGTGTCGCCGGCGCGGTACAGCTTCTCGCCGACCTGGTAGAACTTCATGCCCTTGTTCGGGCCGCTCGCGATCAGGGTGTCGTCGGCAACGCCGGAACCGGCCTTCTGCGAGGCGAACCAGGCGCCGACATCGCGCATGTCCTGGTTGGACAGCGGGGCGGCGTAGGGCGCCATGATCGCGGCGAGCCCGGTGGTGCGCTCGCCGTGCTTGAACATGCCGAGCTGCTGGGCGATGTAGCGCTCCGGCATGCCGGCGATGCGCGGCGCGTTCTGCTGCATGGCGTTGCCGTCCAGCCCGTGGCAGGCGGCACAGGCGCCGGCCTTGGCCTGGCCGGCCTTGGCATCGCCCCAGGTCGCCGGCTTGTCGTCCAGCGGCGCGGCCTGCACCGGCGCATTGTCGGGCACGGCGACGGCGGTGCTCTGGGCATAGGCGACAGCGGCCAGCGCGAGGCAGGCAACACCGACGAGACCATGGCGGACGAGACGCATGCGGAACTCCACGCTTTGAAGAAGGCAGCCGGGTGGCTGCTGAACCGGGGAATTATCGTCGCGGTGCCGGAACCGGTCAAACCGAGCCGGGGCGGGTGCGGCGGGCGACGTGTCATCCTATGGCCATGGCCATCCCCAATCCGTTCAACCGCGCCGACTACCTGCTGGCCGCGCATACCCACCGCCAGTTGCCGCCCGACGGCGGCCGCGAGGTCGCCTTCGCCGGCCGTTCCAATGCCGGCAAGTCCTCGGCGCTGAACGCGCTGTGCGGGCGCAACGCGCTGGCGCGGGTGTCCAAGACCCCGGGGCGGACCCAGCAGCTGGTCTACTTCGGCCTGCCGCCGCACGAGGGCAAGTACCTGGTCGACCTGCCGGGCTACGGCTATGCCAAGGTGCCGCAGGACCTGCAGGCGCACTGGCAGGCATTCCTGGACGGGTATTTCGGCAGCCGCCTGGCGCTGGCCGGGCTGGTGGTGGTGATGGACATCCGCCACCCGCTGAAGGACTACGACCGCTCGATGATCGGTTACGCGATGCGCCGCGGCCTGCCCGCGCACGCCCTGCTGACCAAGGCCGACAAGCTCTCGCGCGGGGCGGCGATGAACACCGTGCAGGCGGTGCGCAAGGACCTGTCCGCGACCTACGGCGACAGCGTCAGCGTGCAGGCCTTTTCCGGCGAGACCAAGCAGGGCGTGGACGAGCTGCGGGCGGTGGTGGCGGGCTGGCTGGAGATCTGAGGCTTACTCGATCTCGAGCAGCGTTGCCGATTTGCCCGGCAGGCGCAGCGATTCGCCCAGCGCCACCGGCTTGCCGGTCAGCGCATCGCGCGCGCTGCGGCCGCGCAGGAATCGGTCGAAGCGATCCAGCGCCAGCGTCCTGGCTTGCGCATGCTTGTTGAGCGCGACCATCACCGAGCGCCGCTCGTCGTAGCGGAAATACACGTACACGTCGTCCGCCGGGGCGAAGTGCATCAGCTTGCCGGCGTGCAGCAGCGGCGTGCGCTTGCGCCACTGGTAGAGCGCGCGGATGTAGTCCTGGGCGTCGCGTTGCCGGGCGTCGAGGCCGGCGCCTGTGAAGGCATTGGCCCGGTCGCCGGCCCAGCCGCCGGGCATGTCCGCGCGCAGCAGGCCGTCGTCGCGCTGTTTCGGTCCGCGCAGCAGCACTTCCGAACCGTAGTAGAACTGCGGCGTTCCGCGGATCGTCGCGATGTAGGCCATGCCGACCTTCCATAGCCCGAGGTCGCCGTCGAGGTCGGCGAGCAGGCGCGAGGAATCGTGGTTCTCGGCGAACACCACCAGCCGGCCCGGATCCGGGTACAGGAAGTCGTTGGCCAGCATCTCGTACAGCGGCATCCAGCCGCCTTCGACGCCGCCGTTCCAGCCGTCCGCCTGCGCCAGCGCGGTGCGCAGCGACAGGTTCAACGGGAAGTCCATCATGCTGGGCATGTGCGGCACGTGCCCGTCCGGGTTGGCCTTGCCGCGCTGCCAGTGCGCGACCACCGCCGGGTTGATGCTCCATTCCTCGCCGACCATGGCGAAGTCCGGGTATTCGTCCAGCACCGCCTTCGCCCAGTCGCTGAGGAATTGCGTGTCGGCATAGCCGAAGGTGTCCTCGCGGATCCCGGACAGCCCGGCGTATTCGATCCACCACAGGGTGTTCTGGATCAGGTAGCGGGCGAGGTGCGGGTTGCGCTGGTTGAGGTCGGGCATCGCGTCGACGAACCAGCCTTCGACGAAGGCCTGGCGATCGGCCGGTGCCGCATGCGGATCCTGGATGGCGGTGCGGCGATGGTTGGTCGGCGCGAACCTGCCGCCGTGGTTGATCCAGTCCCGCGCCGGCGGGTCGCGCATCCACCAATGCTGCGAACCGATGTGGTTGAGCACCACGTCCATGATCAGGCCGATGCCCTTCGCCTTCGCCGCGCGCGCGAGCGCGCGCACGTCTTGGTTGCTGCCCATCCGCGGATCGGTGCGGTACAGGTCGGTGATCGCATAGCCGTGGTAGGAATATCCGGGCTGGTCGTTTTCCAGGAACGGCGTGGGCCACAGCTGGGTGAAGCCCATCCCGGCGATGTAGTCCAGGTGCCGGCGGATGCCGGCGAGGTCGCCGCCGTGGCGGCCGTTCGGATTGGCGCGGTTCGCGGCTTCGCGCATGCCGGGCACGCTGTCGTTGGATGGATCGCCATCGGCGAAGCGGTCCGGGGTGACCAGGTAGATCGCGTCGCCGGCATCGAAGCCATGGCGTTGCGCGGAGCCGGGCTCGCGCGCATCCAGCCGCCACGGATGCGTGGCCACGACCTTGCCGGCTTCGGCGAAGGCGATCTCGAACCCGCCCGGCTTCGCATCGCCCGCGATCTCCAGCGTGACGAACAGGTAGTTCGGGTTGTCGGTCTTCTGCACGTCGACGATGGCCACGCCGGCATGCGACAGGCGTGGCGTCGCCGCCGCGATGCCCTTGCCGTGCACCAGCAGTTCGACCCGGTCGTGGCGCATGCCGACCCACCAGTTGGCCGGCTCGATGCGTTCGACCTGCGCGGCATGCGCGGGTGGCGCGAAGACGGACAGCCACAGGCAGCAGGCAAGCAGGACGCGCATGGGATCAACGCCGGAGTGGATGCGGATCGAGGCTACAAGCGGCGCTGCGAGGGGACAACACGCCGGGCCGGGAATACGTATGCAGCCGGAACACTGAAGGCCGGGCGCCACACTGCCGGCGGTCATCGGCGCGGGCTATGCTGCGGGACCCTTCGCGGATGCCATGCATGTCCGGACCCAGCAACGCCAGCGACACCCCGATCACCGACCATCGGCAACTGGTCGAGGTGCTTGCCTCCGGCGAGAAGCCGAGCGCTGCGTGGCGGATCGGCACCGAGCACGAGAAGTTCGGCTTCCGCCTCGACGACCTGCGGCCGCCCACGTTCGAGGGCGAGCGCGGCATCGAGGCCTTGTTGAAAGGGCTGACCCGTTTCGGCTGGGCGCCTTACGAGGAACACGGCAAGCTGATCGCGCTGACCAAGGGCATGGCCTCGGTGACGCTGGAACCGGCCGGGCAACTGGAACTGTCGGGCGCGCCGGTCGAGACCATCCACGACACCTGCAAGGAAGTCGGCAGCCACCTGCGCGAGGTGCGCGCGGTCGCCGACGAACTGCAGCTCGGTTTCCTCGGCATGGGCTTCCAGCCGAAGTGGCGCCGCGACCAGATGCCGTGGATGCCGAAGGGCCGCTACAAGATCATGCGCGAGTACATGCCCAAGGTCGGCACCCTCGGCCTGGACATGATGACCCGCACCTGCACGGTGCAGGTGAATCTCGACTACGCGAGCGAAGCGGACATGGCCAAGAAGTTCCGCGTTTCGCTGGCGCTGCAACCGATCGCCACCGCGCTGTTCGCCGATTCGCCGTTCACCGACGGCAAGCCGAACGGCTACCTCAGCTACCGCTCGCACATCTGGACCGATACCGACCGCGACCGCACCGGCATGCTCGACTTCGTGTTCGAGGACGGCTTCGGCTACGAGCGCTACGTCGACTACCTGCTCGACGTGCCGATGTATTTCTCCTATCGCGACAGCGCGGACGGTAAAAAGGATTACATCGACGCCAGCGGCAAGTCGTTCCGCAAGTTCCTCAAGGGCGAACTCGACGTGCTGCCCGGCGCGCTGCCGACCCTGCGCGACTGGAACGACCACATGACCACCGCCTTCCCGGAAGTGCGGCTGAAGAAATTCCTGGAGATGCGCGGCGCCGACGGCGGG
>Ga0116193_1002222_pt1 | contig 14985 bp, 11 predicted proteins | sample AD_UKC115_MetaG_FD_89892 | JGI IMG/M metagenome (GOLD analysis project Ga0116193, IMG submission 89892) | Active sludge microbial communities of municipal wastewater-treating anaerobic digesters from Hong Kong - AD_UKC115_MetaG | ecosystem: Engineered > Bioreactor > Anaerobic > Digestate... | reverse complement strand
CACCTTCTGATAGGCTTTGAAACGACAGGCCTCGATCTTGTAGAAAAGATTGTGCAGCAGCGACTGTTCCTTACCTGCCAATTGCCGGTAGTAATCATGTTCGATGTTGCATTCGCGGAAGATCTTGAAGCGGTTTCGCAGCGCCGGATGGTTGAGGAAGTAGCAGGTGTGGAGTCCTTCGAAAAGAATGGGATACTCATTCTCGAGCAGATGCTTTAGCAGCAGTGGATCCTTTCGGCTGTTGACATTGTAAGGTAGCAGCGTGAGGTTGGCAATGAGTCCCGTCCGGCGCGGATAGTAATAGACCTTCTCGCAATAGTTTTCCAGTTCTTTAGCCTGAGGCCGTCCGTATTCGAAGCAATGCAGAATCACTTTTACGCCGATGTCGTGCAGTGCCTTGATCTTGTAGAACACATCAATCACTCCGCCGTAGTTGGCCGGCCAGGGAACGTTGAAGGATACGATGTTCAGATGCTTTTCCATGGTTTAGGTATGTTGGGTGAGCCGATTGAACAGGGCGGCAAACTGCTTTGCCTGTTCCTTGCGGGAATAGTTGCGGAGCGTCTGCTCATCCGTATCGGCAGTGGTGAATCCCTTTTCCTTCCATTCGGAGAAATGGCGGAGCAGAAAGTCGCACACCTCGTCGGTATTATGCCCGGCCAGTCCCGCATGCGATTCGTTGAGGGCTGCTTCGAGACAATCCTCGTCACTCGTCACGCAGAGTATCGGTTTCTTTACGGCCAGCGATTCGTAGAACTTCGTGGTCATGATGCCTTTCGGTCCGTCATCCGTAGCCTTGTTGGTGAGTAGAAGCAGGATGCTGCTTTCATTGAGTATCTGTGGAATCTTTTCGGCGGCAACATATCCCTTGAACTGCATGAAGGGCATCACGCCGTACTGTTCCGCCTCAGCCGCGATCACCTTCTCCGATGCCTTGTCCACATACCAGTTGACCTGACACGATTCGGGCGTCAGTTGTCCGGATTTGCCGAGACGATTGAGCGCGTCGAACAGCAGATGCGGATCACGCATGGCTGTGCTGAGCAATCGTCCGGTGTAGGTGATTACGAATTTATCCGTAGGAATCGATTGCGGAAAGAACAGTTCGGGATCGTAGCCGTTGCAGATGAGTTGTACGTTGCAGCATAGAGGACGAAGCAGTGCCACATGCCATGGTGAGACGGTTGTGACAATATCCGCCACGCCGAGGCATTTGTCCCGTTTGGCAATGCTATGGTCGCGGAACCATTCAGCGATTTTCTTTTCCAATCCTAAGAGATGCGGAAGCGGATGGCTGATGAATTCGTATCCGCTGTATTGTTCGATCACGTCACGCAGATCCACCACGAAAGGTAGGTTGTAGCGGCGAGCTATGTTGCGTGCTGCTGTGAGAGGGAAAGTCCGGAAGGAGCTGCATAGAACGAGGTCGAAATGTGTGAGGGCCATTCTCTTGGCCGCAGCCTTTTCCATCTTCAGATCCTTGTAGCCGAAACAGAGGTCGAGAATCTGTACGAAGATCCATTGCAGCTTTCTCAGGAAGGAGTTGCGAGCCGTGTAGAAGGAAACATAGGTGACAGGCACTTGATGGGCAAGAAAATCGAAGGTCTTGTCGTTCACCTGTTCCGTGACGACTTCCGATTCCCATCCCGTCTGCTTGAGATATTTGGTGAGGTAGCCCATTCGCGGGCCGAAGGCAGGAGGAAACAGATCGGTTATGATCAACACTTTTCCCATAACAAGGAGAGTATTTTTTCGGCAGCGTGGCCATCGCCGTATTCTTCAATTTCCTCGCGATGTTTCGGCTTGCTAAGACAGCATTTGATGATTTTGTCGCTCTTGTAGCCAGCCAGAATGTTCCAATGGGCTTCTACGGTCTCCACCCATTCCGTTTCGTTACGCAGAGTGATACAAGGTGTGCGATGGAAGTAGGCCTCTTTTTGTACGCCTCCCGAATCAGTGAGGATCTGCAAGGCATGTTTCTCCAGCGCCGTCATGTCGAGATATCCCAATGGATCGGTCAAGATGAGATGCTTATTGAGACGGATCTCACGAATCAGCGCATACTTTTCGAGCGTCATTCTCGTTCGGGGATGCAGTGGCCAGATGACCGGACACTCTTCCGTGGCAAGTGTCAGGGCTGCTGCCGTGATTTCTTTGATTCTTTTTTCTTCGGTATTGTCCGGACGATGCACGGTGAGAAGTCGGAATGCTTTATCCTTCAGTTCGAGCTTCTGCATGATGGTGCTTTGGCTATCGGAAAGTGATCCCAGTAGGAGCGAAGCGTCGTACATTACATCGCCGACAAGGTGAACGCCTTTGGTGATGCCTTCGTTCTGGAGATTCTTCACAGCCGTTGAAGTAGGACAGCATAGAAGCGAGGAGACGTGATCCGTGACTACACGGTTGATCTCTTCCGACATCTTCCGGTTGAAGCTGCGCAGTCCGGCCTCCACATGAACGATGGGCACGAACAGCTTTGCAGCTGCCAGTGCACCGCCTAATGTGGAATCGGTGTCTCCGAAAACGATCACGCGGTTCGGATGGTTTCTCTTGATGATCTTCTCCGCATCGATAAGAATGTTACCGGTCATCTCGCCTTCCGTACGGTTTCCCCAATGCAGTTGCCAGGTGGGTTTGGGAATCCCCAGCTGATCGAAGAAGATGTGGCTCATGTTTTTGTCGTAGTGCTGTCCGGTGTGCATCAGATGCTCGATGATGGGAGCTTTCGGATGCTGCGTGTTGTACTCGGCAATGGCTCGGCTGAGCATCGCTGCTTTGACGAATTGGGGGCGTGCGCCCACGATGGTTAGTATTTTCATTCTTGCGACTTTGTCAGTTCGTTCAACAAATTGGTATATAGCTTGCGTAAATAGCTGTTCGTCTCTTCCCTGACAGAGGTGTTGTGCCAAAGAAGGTTCAGTTCGCCGCCTGCGTTCTTCACCTGTTCGGCGAGGTTCAGACTGTAGGCGAGTGCCTCTTCATATTTAAGTCCGAGATATTTTTTTGCCTCCAGTGTGCTATCCATGATGATCAGCGGGTGGAGTTTCAGCGAGGATAGTCTGCGCGTGACAGGGTTGATCCAGCGGACAGGATGGCAGGTGCCGAGGCGGAATCCGGAGATGTCGGCATATCCCATGGTGAAGTCGTCGGTGAATCCGGCTGCTTCGATGAAGTCCATGTCTTCCGGTTCACGGCATCTCAGGAAATGGTGACGGTTGAAGGGTACCTTTTCTCCGAGGTTACTTTCCAACAGTGCCTTCTCCTTAGCAATGAGTTGCGGTTCTTTCCCGGCCTGATAGCTGGTGTGTAATCCGATGAGGGCATGATGAGCCATGGCATCCTGGATCAGATTGTGTATGTCGTGATTGTGCAGATCGTAGTGAGGCTTGTCCTGAATGGTGTTCCCTCCGCTTCTGACAAACAGGAGGATCTTGCATCGGTCGTCGCCCATCTCATCGCGGAGCATTCCGTCACGGCGGAAGAACCAGGGAAAGGTGTAAAAGGGATCGTCCTCTACCGATCCGAATTTCCCACGGATCGACTTGAACAGCCCACGGCCATCTCTGACGGAGCGGATCAGACCTTTCCAGGAACGATACAGTGTAGGTTCGTCGGCATCGTGTGTCAGATAGACGCGCGAGAGCTTCGGCGTCACATCGGCAGCGCGCACTCTTGCCTGACGAAGCCAGCGTCTGAGCAGTCTGCGATATTCGTCTACGATGGGACGGTGGATGAAACCTGCCCGATAAGGCAGCGACTCTTTTCCCGGGAAACGTCCGTGCTCATCGCGGACATCCCTGCGAATCATCTCTTCATAACGGGTGAGGAGAAAATAGCTGCTTGCAATGATATCCGCATAGACGACCCATGTGCTGCCATACCATTCCTCTTTGGACGAACCGAAGAGCAGCGGTATGCCGTTGGTCTCCTGAAGCGGCAGCTGAGGCAGTGATTCCTTGGTGCCGTAAATCCCTTCGTTGAAGAATCCGGAGGGTACGATTACAACACTGTAATGTTCCCATTCGAATCGGTTGTCTGTATATCCGATGGATTCCAGCAGGACTCCCGAGAGATCGTCTCCCAGAAGAAAGCGGATGAGGTAAAGTAACAATTCCTTGTTCATATCAGTTTCTTCAGTTTGATGATGATTCTTTCCCAAATAGATAAATCCCCTTTGCTGATGCGGAAATAGGGGAGCTGCTTGGCTCCGAATTCTCGGAAAAAGCGTTCTACGCCCGGCAGCATGGATCCTTCAAAGTCGAACTTCCGACTTTTATCTTTTACAAATTGGATAGCGGTCCATAGCACGAGGCTCTGGGCGGCTGACGAACGCAGTGCCGGATCTCCTCCTCCTGCCAGATACCAGGCGCAACTCTTCTGCCATACGATGAAGGCTGCGGCATGAAGTTGCCCGTCATCGTCATATCCGCCCCACAGATCGCCTTGACCGCGACGACGGCTCTCCTCGATGAGATGGATCAGCACTTCGCTGTCCTGTTTGTCCTTGAGGTGCTGTCGTGTGAAGGTGGCTTCATGCAGTCGCATGAACTCCTGGACCGTGATGCCTTTCTTTATGGTGATGCTGTCCTGGGCACGACGTATGTTGCGCCGCATGTTCTCACTCATCTCGGCCATCATCAGTTCGTTGTCCTCGAGATTTTCCAAACGATAGGTGTAGCGGGTTGTCTCCTTGAATCCTGCCCAGCTGAACGGAAGCCAGTCGGTGATCTCCGGACTGAAGTTCTGCATGAACGAGCGGTAAGACTTCAGATGTTCTATGAGATCGACCATAAGAGCTTGACGACGGCCCAGCAGCGTGGCATATTTCATATCGGGCGAACCGACCGAAAGCCATGGACCCATCGTCTGCGTATAGCAAGGCATGGACACGGCTCCGTGAACAGGCACATAGACAGGCAAGCTGGCTGTGACCCTGCCGTTCTCTTCGGTCAGGATGACATCCCACTGATCCGCTCCGCAAACCGTGTCGAGCCACCAGTCGCGTGAGAAGATGGGAATCTCTTCCTCCTCTTCACACAGCTCGTGATAACGAGCTTTGGGGCTTGTGTTCTGCTGCGTTTGCTGAGAAAGGGAAGAATCCGTTGCCTTCCTCTTCCCTTCGTTTATGTTGCCTGATTCTGTCACTCTTTATCCTTCAAAGCTTCAAAAATCTTCGTACTCAATTCCTCTTCCAGTTCCGGATTGTCTTCGATCAACTTCTTCGATGCATCGCGTCCTTGTCCGAGGCGGGTGTCGTTGTAGCTGAACCATGCACCGCTCTTCTTGACGATGCCCAGTTCCACGCCCAGATCCACAATCTCTCCCGAGCGGGAGATTCCCGAACCGAACATGATGTCGAATTCGGCTTTGCGGAAAGGAGGAGCCACCTTGTTCTTGACCACCTTCACGCGTACCTGGTTACCCAATACTTCATCTCCATCTTTCAGAGAGGTGACGCGGCGGATATCCAGACGGACGGATGCATAGAACTTCAGTGCGTTACCACCGGTCGTCGTCTCCGGATTACCGAACATGATGCCGATCTTCTCACGCAGCTGGTTGATGAAGATGCAGGTCGTATTGGTCTTGCTGATGGCAGCTGTCAACTTACGGAGTGCCTGTGACATCAGACGAGCTTGCAGACCCACCTTGTTTTCACCCATTTCCCCTTCGATTTCCGCTTTAGGAGTCAAGGCAGCGACAGAGTCGATCACGAGGATATCCACTGCCGATGAGCGAATGAGCTGTTCGGCAATCTCCAGAGCTTGTTCGCCGTCGTCGGGCTGTGAGATCAGCAGATTGTTGACATCGACGCCAAGCTTGGCTGCATAGAAGCGGTCGAATGCATGTTCCGCATCGATGAATGCAGCAATGCCGCCCATCTTCTGCGCCTCGGCAATCGCATGGATAGCCAGTGTCGTCTTACCGGATGATTCCGGTCCGTAGATCTCGATCACACGTCCGCGGGGATATCCTCCGACGCCTAAGGCAGCATCCAGACCGATGGAACCGGTGTGGATGACGGGGATGTTCTCGATGTTTTCCTCACCCAGTTTCATGATCGATCCTTTGCCGTAGCTCTTCTCGATCTTGTCCATGGCGGCACGGAGGGCCTTCAGCTTCTCCGGATCAACGCCTTTTACTTCTTTCTCTTCCGGCTTTGTGTCCGGGTTTTCATTCTTTACTGTTGCCATAATTTTTTATTTTCTAGTTAAAGTGATGATTACATTTCCAAATCTACGTTAAACTGTTCATGCCACGGCAGACCTTGTTCGTTCAGCTCCTTCATGAATGGGTCCGGATCGAACTCCTCGACGTTCCATACGCCCGGTTTCTTCCAGATATTCTTCATGAACATCTTGGCTCCGATCATGGCCGGAACGCCGGTCGTGTAACTTACGCCCTGAGCACCTGTCTCGAGATAGGCTGCATGATGGCTGCAGTTGTTGTAAACGTAGTAGGTCTGTTCCTTGCCATCCTTCATGCCACGGATACGGCAGCCGATGGATGTCTCGCCCGTGTAGTTCTTGCCAAGGTCTCCCGGGTTGGGAAGCACAGCCTTCAGGAACTGTATCGGGACAATCTTCTGACCGTTGTAGTCGATCGGATCGATGCGTGCCATGCCGATATCCTGGATCACGCGAAGGTGTGTCAGATATTCCTGACCGAATGTCATCCAGAAGCGGGCGCGTTTGATGGTCGGGAAGTGTTTGGTCAAGCTTTCCAGCTCTTCGTGGTACATCAGGTAAGACTCTTTCGGACCTACGTTCGGATAGTTGAGCGGTTTGTGGACTGAAAGCGGATCGGTGTCCTTCCATACGCCTTCTTCGAAATATTTGCCTCGCTGCGTGATCTCGCGGATGTTGATCTCCGGATTGAAATTGGTTGCGAAAGCTTTATGATGATCGCCTGCGTTGCAGTCCACGATGTCGAGATAGTTGATTTCGTCAAAATGATGTTTGGCAGCGTAAGCCGTATAAACGCCCGTGACACCGGGATCGAAGCCACATCCGAGTATGGCTGTCAGACCGGCTTTCTCGAAGCGATCTTTGTAAGCCCATTGCCAGCTGTATTCATATTTGGCCTTCTCAAGCGGTTCGTAGTTGGCCGTGTCTTCATAGCTGACGCCATATTCCAGGCAGGCATCCATGATGTGCAGATCCTGATACGGCAATGCCAGATTCACCACCAGATCCGGTTTGAACTTGTTGAACAGAGCTACCAGCTCCTCCACATTGTCGGCATCTACTTGAGCAGTCTGTACCTTTATGTTGTTGATGTCAGCGGCAATCTGATCGCATTTGCTCAGTGTGCGGCTGGCCAGCATGATGTCGGTGAACACGTCTGCATTCATCGCCATTTTCTTAACGGCAACGGTACTTACACCACCGGCGCCGATTACCAAAACTCTTCCCATAATGATTTGTCTATGTTAATGATTGTTTGTTCTATTTCGTGTGAAAGCAAAGATATCGCCTGTCAATCTCGCAGTCAAACTTTTACGAATTATGTCCAATGCATGGTTTATCTTTACTGTTTTAGTGCAAAGATAATGCAAACCGAGCGCAGAATCATCAAGCTTGCTTGAATGTTATGCCGAAGTGCAGCTTATCTTCGCTATTTTAGGCAAAGATAATGCAAGTAACGAGCAAAAGCAAACGCTTGCCGCCGTAATTTGACGCTGTGCATCTCAAAAATTCAACTCTGCAGCCGAGTGTAGCTAAAGAAGGGGGAAAAAGCAGTAGTCTGCAACCGAGTGTAGCTAAAGAAGGGAGAAAAAGCAGTAGTCTGCAGCCGAGTGTAGCTAAAGAAGGGGGAAAAAGCAGTAGTCTGCAACCGAGTGTAGCTAAAGAAGGGGGAAAAAGCAGTAGTCGACAGCCGAGTGCAGCAAAAGAAGGGTGGAAAAGCAGTAGTCGGCAGCCGAGTGCAGCTAAACAAGGGTATTTTAGTTGTACTCGGTTGCAGAGTAGTTCGAAAGAAGAATGTACAGTTTGTGTGCAGATTATTCTGCTTTCTTCTGAGCTATGGTCGCCATGCGTGCCTTCATGAAGCGGTACTGCTTACGGATAAGCTGATGACTGCGGATAATCTGGTAGCGGTAGATTAGGCAGGCCGATATGAAATAGATGCCGCACTGGAACCACAGCAGACGGAATTCAGGTGCTACCTGACTGAGTTCGGCTCCGGAACTGTTCATTCTGACAAATCCCTGTACGCCCGGTGTGGACGGGAAGAGATAACCCAACGCTTTCCAGAAAGGAGGAATGGCAGATTCGGGCCATGAGATACCGGAAATGAAGACCAGTATGACAGAGGTGAAGACAAGCACGATCATCGGCTGCTCACGCGTGGTCATAAAGCCGCTCAGCGTCATGGCCAGGAAAATGCAGGCCAGCAGGAAGGGCAGGAAAAACAGATAAATATCCATCGGATCACCCACTTGCGGGAATGAGAATATTTTCGGCACGATGACGATCACCCAAAGGCAGACAACACTGTAAACGATCAGATAGGTCAATCCTTTGCCCAGTACGATTCGCAGTGTGCCCTGGAAATGTTTGTTGATGGGCACCAGACAATGGAAACGGTTGCGCTCGCGAGCCGTTCCTCCCAACATTCCCACGCCCAACAGCAGCGTCTGCTGGATAATCAGGATCAGAATGGCGGGTACGAGGAAGCTGGCAAATCCGTTCTGTGCATTGAAGAGTGCAACGGAGTCGTAAGGTATGGGATTCACTTTGATGCGCTCCAATTCACTGGTCGAGACCGGAGAACTGTGCAGGACCCATTCTTTCCCCATGTCGAGCGAAACTTCCGTAGCAGTCACCAGAAACGCCTTGTAGTTGAGAAGCGAACCCATGTCGCAGTAGAGCGATACGGTAGTCTGTTTGCCGCGGTGGATATCTTTGCTGAACTGTTCGGGGAACAGCAGGATACCATACGCTTTCTTTTCGTCGAGCATCTTCTTGGCTTCGGCCATGTCGCCCGTGACGGCAACCACCTTGACATCGGGAGATGCGTTGACGCGCCTGATGAACTCACGGCTCATGAAGGAATCGCTCTTGTCCACGACAATCATCTTGGCATCCCGAACCACTTCGTTGTTATAAATAAAGGAATAGAGCAGTGGATAACCGAATGGGACGAGGAAGAAGAAGATCATCACGCCCGAGTCGCGGAACACCTTCTTGAATTCGTCCTTCCATATCCAGAAAAGGTCGTTGATGCCTTCAATGATATTACTTCGTTTGTCTGTATTATCGCTCATGATTCATGCATTGTTTTACGGGATGTATTTGAAATAAAGCATGGCAGCCTTCAAATGCCGTCCCATGATGACCGGAAGAATGAAGAATCCGACCAGCCAGAGATATTCGCCCATGGAGTAGAACATGGCTCTTCCATTCAGCGCCTGATCGACATAGATCAGATAGTAATGACGCAGCGGGAACAACAGTGCCAGCGACTGCAGCATCGGATCCATAGCCGGCGTCGGGAAGGAGAATCCTACGATGGAGAAGGAAACCATTCCAAACAGGCAGGCAAAACTGAGCCCGAGACGAAGTGTAGGCAGTGTGCTGATCATAAGGATCCCACAGCATTGGGCCGCAAGGATGAGCAGGAGCATATCGAGCATCATCGGTCCCCAACCGCTTTGCAGCGGGAAGGCGTTGTAGCCGTAAAGTATGGAGATGATAAGCATCCCGACGAAGAAGAATATGACCGTATGGGGAAACAGTTTCCCCACCAGACTTGCTGTGAAGGAATTGCCTCCCGTCTTCACCCATTCGCGCGAAGTGGCGTATTTCAATTCCGATCCGATGCTGAAGACCGTCATGATGAAGATCATCAGCTGCAGGATACCCGGAAGGATCGTGTTGTTCAGATAAACGGAATAGTTGATGTTCGGATTCCCCAACGGATGCGTGTCGATGACAATAGGCTGCACCTGTGCCATGATCTGCTTGTCGGTATATCCTTTGGCTTGTCCGGTCTTCAGTCCGACTGCACCTCCTGCCAGGACAGAGATGGTCTTCATGTCACGGAACAGCAGAGAAGCTGCAATCAGATAGGAGGCATTGGTGTAGAAGGAGATCTTCGGACGACGGCCGGAAGTGACCTTGCTGGCAAACCCTTCGGGAATGTAGAAGATACCATACACTTCGCCCTTCTGAATGGCCTCGCGCGCCTCTTGGAAGGACTGCGTCTTGATATAGACCTGCGTCTGTTCGAAGACATCCAGCTGCCGGATCAGACTTCTCGAGTCGGCAGAGTTGTCCATATCGACTACAGCAATGGGAAGTTCATAAGGTAAGCCTGATCGCATCAGCGAAATGAAAAAAATGAGGCAGATCAAGGGTGCACCGATCATCCCGAAAAGATAGATCGGACGCGAAGTGATCCGTTTCACTTCTCTCTTCATTACTCGCCATGTGCAGAGCAGTGTCTCCTGAAATGTCATATAATCTTATTCCCTTTTTTCTTCATGATGACCGACATGCCCGGACGAAGTCCTTCGATCGGTTCACTGGAACGTGCACGTACTTCGAAGGTACGGGAGTCAAACTGTCCGTTCATCTTTGTGGCCTTCCATGCAGCGTAAGAACCCATGTCCTTCATGAAATAGACTTTCAGTTTGACGGTGCGGTTGCCTAAAGCCGGAACGAAGGCATTCAGCTCCGATCCGATGCGGATGTTCGCCAGCAGATCCTCGCGGATGCTGAAGGTAACCCACATATCGTTCATATCTGTAAGGTTCATGATGGGAGCACCTGTGCCGACCAGTTCGCCCACTTCAGGGAAACGTTCCGACACCTCTCCATTGATAGGAGAGACAAGGGCACTCTCGCCTACGTAGGATTCGACTTCGGCAATGGCTCCGTTGGCACGTTGTACCAAAGCGGCAGCGGCTGCCTTATCCTCTTTGCGGGCACCCTCTTTTGCCATGTCGTATTGAGAACGGGCTGCCTTTTCGGTAGCGACGGATGCATTGTAGTTGGCCAATGCTTCATCTCGTTTCTGAGCGCTCAGCACTCCTTTGTCGTAAAGGTTTTGGACACGATCATACGATTTCTTGGCAATATCGAGTCCAGCTTGTGATTTCTGCCACATCTCGAAAGCCGCCGTGATTTCCTGTACACGGGCACCTTTGATGGCTTTGGCATTCTGCGCAGCAGCTGCATCGCGGGCCGCTTCAGCCTGTTCCAGTTTGGCATTGATGTCCGGTGTGTCGAGATAAACCAAAGTATCTCCGGCGTGCACCTTATCACCTTCGTTGCATGTGAAATGAGTGATACGACCGGGAACTTTGCCCGAGATTCTCACTTCTGTAGCTTCTGCTTGACCCATGATAATATCGTCGGGCGGCGTCAACAGTACGAAACCGGCCAATGCAACCAAGCCGATTACTATGAGAACGGCTATAAATGCAAGCGTCATATTGCCGACTGTGAATTTCTTTTTCTCGCTATCCATCGTATTTGTCTTTAATAATGTTATTTGATTCTACTAATTATTCAAGGAGAGGCGTCCCATAGCCTTATCCAGATAGATATTCGTCAGCTTCACTTCGATCTCCGAGTCGATCAGTTCTGACTTAGCCTTAACCCAACCGGTCTGTGCTTCCATCAGGTTGAGAGCGGGGATCACGCCTTCGTTGAATCCGAAGTTGGCATCCTTGAGATTCTCTTCGGCATTTTCCATGTTCTTGGAAGAGGCAGTCAGCTTCTTCTTCGCTTCATTGACTTTGTAAACGGATTGGTTGACTTCGAGTTCGATCTTGTCTCTTGCATCCGCCAGTTGCAGATTGGCAATGGTGGTCTCTGCTTTAGCCGCATGGCGTTTGTACGTTCCTCCCCACCAGTCGGACATTGGGATTGAAACCAGAACGCCTACGTTGAACATTCCTCCGAATTTGTTCTTGAATCCATTGAAAGAACTTGGGTTGGTGACGAAATAATTGGCTGCAAGGGCAACATTAGGCAGAAGATCAGCCAAGACCAGACGTTCCTTTTTCTGATAGATCTTGGTAGCTGTCTCCAGACTCTTCAGTTCGCTACGGTTCATGAATGCTTCGTTGATGTCGGCATTGGATTCAGGTGTGTTGTAGGGAACGCGGTCGATGTCTTCATCAGCCAATCGGATGCTGTCGTTGATCGGCAGTCCGCAGATCTCAGCCAACAACATACGCGTTAGTGAAAGTCCGTTATCCACTTTTGTCTGCGTCATCTGAGCCTCGTTGAGTTTAACCTTTACACTCAGTCCGTCGGCTTTGGTGGCGAGACCCTGATCGATCATCTGTGAAATATCACTGTCCATCTTTTCGAGCAGTGAGACATATTTGTCGGCCAGTTTCTTTTTGTTTACCAGTGAAACGACCTGCCAATAGGTTTCGTCTGTCTTGTAGAGCAGACCTTGAAGCTCTGTCTCATGCATTGATTTTGCAAGATCCTTGGCATATTGTGTAATTTGATTGTAGGTGATGATTTTTCCTCCCATGAATACAGGTTGTACGAGAGCGATATTGCCAATCCATATATTAGTGATGTCGAGATGCTGGACATCGTTGACCATGCTATACGCATTCTGAACCATCGGAAGCTGTGACAAACCGCCGAGTTGTGAGCCGATGGCAGCACCGAGCTGATCCATGTCGAGCAGATTCAGATCTTTCTGATTCCAAAGATAGGCCCCTTTGGCCGATACCTGCGGGAAATACTTGGTGAAAGCCTCCGACTTATTATTGTCAGCCACGTTGATTTTCTCTGAAGAAATCTGTAAGCTCTTATTATTTTTGACAGCCAGCTGGCGACATTCATCCAACGACAATGGCTGCTGGGCAAAAGCCAAGCAGGGAATCATCAACACTGCGCCCATGATCAATCTTTTCGTCTTCATAATTCTAATCTCATTCCCTCTGTGGGACATTCTCTTTATCAAATAATTCAGTTCCGTTGTTTAACTATCTCTATCAAAACAAATGAAATTTAAATTGGTTCATCTTATTAAAATAAAATGAACCAACGTAATGATTGACCTTAATTAGGTATGATGTCTATATTAATTATTTCGTGAGAGAGAAGCTCCTTCTTCCAATCAAGTTCCCATCTGCAAAGATGTCCACACGATAGGTCCCTGGAGAAAGGAATTCTTCGATATTCCAATACATCGTAACAGGGAGATCTTCGCTCTCATATTCTACTGTTTTCTTCATGGAGAAATTGATGTCTTTACCCTCAAAAGAGAACATATTACTACGGCTTTTGACTAAAATATCATCATCCGGTTTCATGATGCGCACATAGATCGTTTTTTCTCCGGCAGGAGCCGTTACGTTCTTGGCAATCTTGAAGGAGATGACGAATTGGGTCATCTTATCGATCTTCGTTGTTGTCTTCCCTCGCTTGTTGATGGTGTTGACGTTGATATCTGTTGCATCCAGTTTGCTGGCCAGGGTGACACGCTCGTTCAGGCGTTCTCTCTCTTTGGTAAGCGAAGAGACTTGAGCCGTGCTGGCTTCATATTTCTGTACAGCTTCCTTCTTCTCCACTTTCAGCTGCGTGTTCTCGCGGTTGAGTGAATCGATCTGCATTACGTAGCCGCGCATGATCTTGCGGAGGGTCATGATCTCTTTCTTCAGTCGTAAGATCTCCTTCGAGTTGGTGGCCTTCGTTGTGCGAAGTTCTTCCATCAAGCGTTGTACTTTAGCCTGTTCTGTCGATAACAGAGCGACCAGAGAATCGTTGCCGACACTGAATTTATAACCTTCGTATTGCAGGGAGAGTTCGTTGTAGTCATCCTGAAGAGATTGTTTTTCTACATTGAAAGACTCCTCGTAATCTTTTATCTGTTTCTTCTGGTGATAAATGTAGTAAGCACCACCTCCGACAAGAAGTGCAAGGATTACGATTGCCGCGATCAGCAAAGCGTTTTTGTTAATACCTTTATTTTTTTGTTTATCTGTTTCAGCTTCAGCCATAACATCTGATTATTATACGGAAGGCAAAATTACTACTTAATCAGCTTTCTTATAGATGAGGTTGGGCTATTTACATTTTTTTAAGGAAACAATCAGAGTATAATTTGGGTATGGAATGGGGCTAATCTTCATTCCGACATATTCAAAACAAGTTTTGCTTCTATGCTTAACTTGAATTATCTTTGTGACTTCAAACTAATAATAGTCATTGGAATGAACGAAAAAATTATCATTCTTGATTTTGGTTCGCAAACGACGCAGCTCATTGGACGCAGAGTTCGTGAGTTGAATACCTATTGCGAGATTCTTCCTTACAATAAATTCCCTGAAGGTGACGAAACGATCAAAGGAGTGATCCTTTCAGGAAGTCCCTATTCCGTTTACGATGCATCGGCTTTCAAAACCGACCTCAATCGTCTGCGTGGTAAGTATCCTGTACTGGGAATCTGCTACGGCGCACAGCTTCTGGCTTATTCTGCCGGTGGGAAAGTGGAACCTGCAGGAAGTCGCGAATACGGACGTGCCAATCTGACAAAGATCAATGCGGACGATCCGTTACTGAAAGGCATTCCCGTTGGATCGCAGATCTGGATGTCACACGGCGATACGATCACGGAATTGCCGAAGGGATTCCATATCATTGCTAGTACGGAGGATGTGGAAGCTGCTGCTTATCATATCGAAGGAGAGAAAACGTGGGCTGTGCAGTTCCATCCGGAAGTGTTCCACACGACCGACGGAATGAAGATCCTCGACAACTTCCTCAACATCTGTCAATGTGCCAAGGATTGGAACCCGGCTTCTTTCATCGAATCGACGGTGAAGATGCTGCGTGAGAAACTGGGCAACGACAAAGTCATTCTGGCTCTCTCCGGTGGCGTGGATTCTTCGGTTACGGGCGTTCTGCTCAACCGTGCTATCGGAAAGAATCTGACGTGCGTATTCGTGGATCACGGGTTGCTGCGTAAGGATGAGTTTACGAATGTGCTCAACGATTATCAAGGACT